>RCNJ01000479.1_pt1 | contig 26527 bp, 25 predicted proteins | sample 2041171 | NCBI WGS metagenome assembly RCNJ01 (sample SAMN09708213, study PRJNA481090) | feces metagenome | biome: feces | host: Pygoscelis adeliae | place: Antarctica: Rookery Lake | collected 2010-03-01 | reverse complement strand
AGTATATTTTTATTCAGTGCTCTTATAGCTACAGCTTTTGGTCATATGACTTATAATTACGCAGTAAAAAATGTTGGGCCAGCTGAAACGGCAATATTTATTAATTTAAATACATTATTTGCACTTATAGGTGCGTCAATATTTTTAGGAGAACCTATTTTAAAAAATCATTATATAGGTGTTATTTTAATATTAATGGGTGTTTTTGTCGGATCAGGGTCACTTGAGTATTTAATTAAAAAACGAAAAATGAAAAAACAAGAACCTCTGCGCTAAAAGCGGAAGTTCTTGTTTTTTTATTTAGCGGATTAATGGAATACAATTGTCGTGTTATTCATTACGATGATTCTATCTTGTAAGTGCCATTTCACTGCCTTTGCTAGAACGCGGCGTTCTACTTGTTTACCTGTCTTTTTTAAATCAGGGACAGAATCGCGGTGATCAACACGCTCAATATCTTGTTCGATAATTGGTCCTTCATCAAGATCATTTGTTACATAATGAGATGTAGCTCCGATTAATTTTACACCACGTTCAAAAGCACGTTCATATGGTTTTGCTCCAATGAATGCTGGTAAGAAAGAATGATGAATATTAATAATTTTACTAGCAAATTGAGAAACGAATTCAGGTGTTAAGATTTGCATGTAACGAGCTAAGATGAGTAAATCAACATCATATTCTTCTATTAATTCGATTTGTTTGGCTTCCACTTCTTTCCTAATATCCTTATTTGCAGGAATATAATAAAATGGAATCCCTAATGATTCAACAGTTTTCCTAGCAGTTTCATGATTACTAATTACGAGTGCGATTTCTGTTTCTAAATCTCCACTTTGCCATTCCCATAGTAATTCTAATAAGCAATGTATTTCTTTTGAAACAAAAATAGCACTACGTTTGACTTGGTCACCATATGAGAAATAGTGATCCATAGCAAACTCTTTAGCAAGCGGTGCAAATTCAGTTTCAATTGCTTCACGTTTTTTTATTAAATCAGTTAAATGAAATTCAATTCGAATAAAAAAAGTACCACCTTCAGGATCACTTGAATACTGACTTGATTCGATAATATTTGCGTTGTGTTTGTATAAAAAGTGAGATATAGCTGCGACAATTCCAGGCTTATCTGAACATTTTACAATGAGTCTTCCAATATTATTACTTTTAAAGTTATTTGTCGATTCTATATCCATGATCCAAAACTCCTACTATGATTTAATTAATTTATATTATACACACAAAACGCTCAATGTTAAGAAAAAGCATTTACTTACCTGACATACTCACGCCAACAGGTCTTAAAACATTTAAAACTTCAATTGTACCTTCATGTGCATCTAATACCTCTTGTAGTTTACGGTAAACAAAAGGACTTTCATCAAGTCCACCGCCTCGTAGTTCAACACCGTAATCTTCAATTGCTTTATCCATTTGATCTTGAGTAACTAATCCGCCCTCGCGTTTTTTAGTTTTTCGATTCATTTTACCAGAAGCTTGAGTACGACTCATGACTCTACCAGCCCCATGGACCGTACTATAAAATGCATCACGACTTTTTTCTGACTCAACGCCTTGTAAAATAACTGAGATATCAGCCATACTTCCACCAACAAAACCTAGTTGACCAGGTGCAGCAGGCGTAGCACCTTTTCGTACGACAATATAATCTTTACCAAAATGTGTTTCTTTCCAAGCATAATTATGATGGTTATGCACTTCTAAAAGTGACTCTGCACCCAAGATGTTTAGTGCTTTATTTAATGCGATATTACGTCCAGCATAAGCGTATTTCCCAACTAATGTCATTGCATCGTAATACATCGACCCAACTTCACTATCCATATCTAATAATATAGGATTTGCGTCCATTGATTCTCGTGGTGCTTTGTCTGAAAAACCACGATTATTTGCTAAGTTCATAAAGCCAGTTGCTGTTTTATGACCAAAACCTCTACTGCCAAAGTGATTACCTAACCAAACCTCGTCTGTTTTTTCATCAACTAAAACATCTACATAATGATTACCTGCACCACCTGTGCCTAGTTGTGAGCGAGCAGTAGAAAGTAAATTATCATGTTCGTGCTTGCCGATATTTAAAAAAACATCCCAAAGTGGATCTTCGAAAACATTATGGTCTTTATGTTGATTGATTTTTTTACCGACACCAAATGGAACTGCTTTTTGAATTTCATCCATTATTTGTGGTAATTTGTTTTTTATATCATTGAATTTTAAATTTGTTTTAATTGCTTTATTTCCACAAGCAATATCAAAACCTACACCAGAAGGGGATATTTGATTTTCATAGGCAACGACACCACCAACAGGTTGTGAATATCCGTAATGTCCGTCTGCGCACAAAACGCCACCAGCGACATTACCATGCGATAAAGAATTGTCAAATTGTCTTAAAGTGTTATCTTCATGTTCACCAAAAATAACTTTTTTCATTTATATCTCTCCTTACATTTAGTATACATCAAAGAATGGGTTCGTAAACTACAGATTATTCATTTGCAAAAATAAGGAATTATGTTTATGATGTAGTTAGCTGCGATGTGCGTAATACATTTAAGTTTAACCTCTAAATTTCTATACGGGAGTTTTAAATAGATACTGGATTGTTCGGCCTCGATTGAGTGGACAACATGAAGGTATTTGCGAACACCCACTTTAAATAAGTGGTGGTTTAAACTTTCTAATAAATACGGCATTGTGGCATACATAGGAAATTCAACCATTACTCTTTTGAGTAATGGTTTTTCTTTTTTATACCCCTTTATATTTTTAAGCGTTATACTATTGAGAGATATCATAGAATAGAGGTCATATAACGGCATGGTACATACACATTCAGAAACAGAACTTGAAAAAGCTAAGAAGAATCGTGTTCCAATAGTAGGTGTCTTTCTTTTAGGAGCCTTTTTAGCTGTTTTAAATCAAACGTTACTTATAACTGCAACACCACATATTATGGATGAATTAGGATTAACTGAAAATACAGCTCAGTGGGTAACGACAATCTTTATGTTAGTTAGTGGCATTATGATTCCAATTACAGCTTTTTTAATGGAAACATTCACAACGCGTCGCTTATTTACTGTATCAATGATGATTTTCATCTTAGGGACATTTATTAGTGCATTATCTTTAAATTTTCCTATGTTAATGGTGGGAAGAATTGTTCAATCAATTGGAGCCGGTGTCATCATGCCTTTAATGATGACAGTTTTTATGATTATTTTTCCGATAGAGCGAAGAGGGTTTGCAATGGGAATTGCTGGGTTGGTTATATCATTTGCACCCGCTTTAGGTCCAGCACTTTCCGGATGGTTTATTGAATACTTACCGTGGCGCTGGTTGTTTTATGCAATCTTACCAATTGCAATCATTGATCTTATCTTAGCTTTTTATTATATGAAAGATGTTATACCAAGAAGCTTCCCTAAAGTTGACGTTTTATCTATTATACTTTCAACACTTGGTTTTGGAGGTTTACTTTACGGGTTTAGTTCCGCGGGAGATTATGGATGGTCTAGCAATATAGTTATTGTTGCAATATTTGTAGGTGTTATCGCTTTAACCTGGTTTATTTTACGTCAATTGAATTTGAAGCAACCTATGTTAGAGTTTAGAGTTTTTAAATACCGTACATTTACATTTGCAACAATTATTGGAATGATTACTTTTACTGTTTTAATTGCTGCAGAGACACTTTTACCAATTTATATGCAATTAATGGCAGGTTTTTCAGCATTGGAGTCCGGTTTGATGATTTTACCTGGAGCTTTATTAATGGGATTTGCTTCTCCGATTATAGGACGAATTTTTGATCGGGTAGGTGCTCGCTGGTTACTTATCATTGGAATGTTTATCATGGCTACAACAACATTGCTCTTTACTAATTTAACAGAAAATACAAGCTTGTTTTATTTAACTGTCGCATTTGCAGTCCGGATGATAGGAATAGCTATGGTGATGATGCCATCAACAACAGCGGGACTTAATATTTTACCCATTCATTTAATTTCACACGGAACAGCAATGATAAATACAATGCGTCAAGTTTCAGCATCAATTGGAACGGCGATGTTTATTACAATTATGACAGTTACAGCATTAGAACCAAGTTCAGCAAATGATCTCTCCGCACTTATTCATGGTGTAAACATATCATTTTATGTGATGACTGGTGTTACATTTGTTGGTTTAATATTAACGTTATTTATTAACGAAAAAAGGTTAACAACACCGGAGTAGTGTTAACAATAATACCCATTGTTTTGACAAACTGAAGACGAAAAATAATGAAAATAAAATATATGTAAAAATTTCCCTGGTATTGCTTTTCTTATTTTTTGGATAAGCTATAATATATTTAGAGTTAGAAAAAGGGGGAATCAAAATGAAGCGTTTTAATTTATTATTTGGTATTCTTATTTTAGTATTAATCATGGGTGCATGCTCTAGCACATCAGATGAAGGTGCAAAAGATGCTGATAAAGAAGAGTCGAAAGAGGAAGAAAAAGATGAGGTATATCCTCATACGCCTGATATGGATGATTTAGATCCTGAAGATCCAAAAACAGAAGCGATTCTTTATGGTGAAGAGGTGTTTAATGAAACAAATGTAGTTATGCCTGAAAGTGTAGGTAATGAACTATCATGTCAAAGTTGTCACGCAGATGGTGGTCTATCTGTTAGTTCATCTTTAGTAGGTGTTGCTGCAGATTATCCGCAATATCGCCCACGTGAGAATGTTACATTCACTTTAGAAGACCGTGTAAATGGTTGTATGATTCGTAGTATGAACGGTGAGATGATTGATTATGATAGTGAAGAGATGCGTGGAATGATTGCTTATATGACTTATTTATCTGAAGGTTATGAAATAGGCACAGCTGAACGTCCTTGGAAAGCGCCGAGTAATAAAGAAGAAATTCCAGAACCAGACGTTGTAGCAGGAGAAGAATTATATGAAAGTAAAAATTGTCTAACTTGCCATGCTACTGATGGTAGTGGAACAGGAGCTAACTCAGGACCAGCACTTTGGGGTGAGGATTCATTTAATGATGGTGCAGGTATGGGTAGATTAACTAAAATAACTGGTTACATACAAAACAATATGCCAGTAGGTAATGAGTATGAATTAAGTGATCAAGAAGCAGTAGACTTAGGAGCATTTATTTTAATGCAAGATCGCCCTGTATTTGATGGTCATGATGAGGACTTCCCTGAAATGGAAAACCCACCAACAGACATTATTAAAGAAGATAGAAGAGAACAAATTAGAGAAGGCACGTTTGACTGGTCAGAAATTGAAGCAATTAAAATAGCTAAATAATTTTAAGAACACATACTATTTTAAATGGTATGTGTTTTTATTTAAATTTGCATTAATTACAAAATGTTCGTATAATTTAGATAATTAGAATTACATACACTTAAAGATGTTGACAAAGGAAAGTAAACTTTATTATCTTTTAAAGAGAGCTTCAGTAGGTGAGAAGAAGCAAGAATAAGAAGTTGAAAAATGGCCTTTGGAATCTTGCGCTGAAAATAAATTAATGAGTAGGCAGCAACGGGCATTGGTTCCGTTATCACTCACCATAGTATGAAAGCTTTAAAGCTTTGTACAAATTGAGACTGTTTAATACAGTAAATTAAGGTGGTACCACGTTTATATTACTACGTCCTTATCGATTTAAATCGGTAAGCACGTGGTTTTTTTATGCTTAAACAAAAAGGATGATAAAATTGACGAGTAAATTAGTATTGCAAACAGACTTTGGTTTATGTGATGGTGCTGTTAGTGCAATGTATGGTGTTGCATTAAGTGTTGATTCAAAATTAGGAATTTTTGATTTAACACATGAAATACCACAATATAATATATGGGAAGCTTCTTATCGTTTGTATCAAACAATCACTTATTGGCCTGAGAAAACAGTGTTTGTCTCTGTTGTTGACCCAGGAGTAGGTACTGATCGCAAAAGTGTTGTCGTCAAAACAAATGATAACCAATATATCATAACTCCAAATAATGGTACACTGACGCATATAGAGCAAGAGGTAGGTATTAAATCAATTAGAGAAATTGATGAAAAAGTTAATCGCCTCCCTAACTCAGGAGTATCTTATACATTTCACGGTCGTGATATTTATGCTTATACAGGTGCTAGATTAGCATCTGGTGTTATTTCATTTGAAGAAGTAGGACCAGCTATAGACTTGGCATCTATAGTGACATTAGATAACCCAAAAGCTTATCTAGAGTCTGGTGTTATTTATGGTAATATTGATATCTTAGATGTTCGTTTTGGTAACTTATGGACAAGTATTAGTAGAGATTTATTCCTTTCAATCGGTGTCGATTATGGAGACTTATTTGAAGTGACAATCGTTAAAAATGACCGTCAAATATTTAAAAATACAATGAGTTATGGGCGTTCTTTTGCAGATAGTCGTTTAGGTGAGTCCTTGCTTTTTGTTAACTCTGTAGATTCAATGGGGATAGCGATCAATCAAGGTTCATTTGCACAAGCATATAATATCGAAACAGGCGTTAATTGGAAAATAGAAATCAAAAAAGTAGATAAGTAATTTCGGATATCTGATGTGTGAGTTAAAAAACTCTAGTTCGAGGTGTATTGATGAACAGGAAAAGTATTATAAAATGGTTAATAGGTTTAGTTATAGTGACATTAACTATAAATAGTTTAGTTGGCGTATTCTTTTATAACCTAGTAATTAAAAGAGGTCCAAAAGAATTTTTACAGAATAATGCAGATTTAGACGTAGAACCGGAAATTTTAGGTGAATTCTTAAATGGTGATTGGGTAGAATGGACAAAAGACCAAGAGTTTGAAACGCTTCAAATGAAGTCTTATGATAATTTAAATTTACAAGGTTATTACTTACCTGCTAAGGAAAAATCAGAAAAACTTGTTGTTTTTGCTCACGGGTATTTAGGAGAAGCGAAAGATATGGGTTTTTTTGGTCAATATTATCATGAAGAATTAGATTTTAATTTTTTCACACCTGATTTTCGAGGACATGGTGAAAGTGAAGGCGATTATTATGGATTTGGTTGGCATGACCGGTTAGATATTATGGATTGGTTAGATTTATTAATTGAAAAAGAAGGCGAAGATGTTGAGATTGTCTTACATGGATTATCTATGGGTGCATCAGCTATACTCATGGCAAGTGGAGAGCAACTTCCTGAACAAGTTAAATTTATTGTGGCAGATAGCCCGTACACATCAGTTTATGATATGTTTGCTTATCAAATGAAGCGGATGTATAAATTACCAGACAAGCCGATTTTACCAACATTAAGCATTGTAACAAAGTTAAGAGCAGATTATTCATTAACTGAAGCTTCGACAATAGAACAAGTAAAAAAAGCCACTTTACCAATTCTTTATATTCATGGAAAAGAAGATACGTTTGTTCCCACTCACATGGCATTAAAATTAAGTGATCAAACGGCAAGTGATTATGAGGTCCTTACTATTGAAGGAGCAGGTCATGGTGAATCTTACATAATTGAACAAAAAGCTTATCAAGATAAACTGAATGAGTATATAGAGCAATATTTAGATAACTAAAAGGAATTCAGCTGCAGCTGAATTCCTTTTAGTTTTTGTCTGGACGTAAAATAACTTGTACAAGGTCTGGTTTATTATTTAAGCGAGTTGGAAATGAGCTTGGTCCAAGTCCTCTACTCACAATCATTTTAGTATTCGATTTAGTATATTTTCCGGCAGAGTACTTTGGAAAGTAACCTTGGTTAGGGGCAAAGATACCACCTAAAAAAGGTAATCTGAATTGCCCACCATGTGCGTGACCAGATAGGACAAGATTAATTGGTCTATCGGCATAAATAGCCATTAATTCTGGACGATGAGAAAGTAAAATCGTGAAGTTAGCAGGATTAACTGAAGCAAGCAAATAATCTAATTGAGATGCTAAAATTAAATCTGAGTTTTTAGCATAATATTTTGAGGGATCAGTCAGCCCAAGTAAATTAATATAATCTGCTTTATGCTTAATTTTAATTTCTTTATTATTTAAAATAATTGCTCCTGAATTAGTTAATTCTGTTTTAAATAGGCCATAATTTTCCATTCGAACTTCGTGGTTACCGCTGATAAAATAAATCGGTGCAATCTTACTTGCTTGTTTAATGAAATTTAAAGCAATTGTTTTATTGGGATGATACGTATTAATTAAATCGCCAGTAATAACAATAATATTCGGGTTCAACTCTTTAATTTTATTTATTAGACTAATATTATGTTTTCCGAAAGACTTATTATGTAAGTCAGAGATAGATACAATTTTATAGTTAGCAAAACTTACAGGAATCTGAGAATCATTAATTTGGTAAGTTGAAATAGTGAGCTCAGAGTTTTGTTTATAAAAAAATCTAAATAAAATTATAAATATAGTAATGATCTTGAAGCCATTAATTTTTTTTAACATAGCTTCATCTCTCTCTTAATTATGAATTTTAGCATCAGTTTGATAAGAAATTTGTAATTTTTTAGTTAAATCTCCAGGTTTACCAGAGTTGATTAAATCTTTATCGACTTTAATAATTGGAAGAATTTCATTTATACTACTTGTTAAAAACATCTCATCAGCATTTTTAATATCTGTTAAGGTAAAGGTAGTTTCATGAAAAGGGATATTTAAGTTTATAGAGAATTCTTTAACCATACTTCTCACACATCCGTGTAGGATCGATTCATTAGCAGGATGCGTATAAATCATGTTATCTTTAATTAGAAAAACATTTGACGAACTGCATTCTGTAACATTGTCATCCTTATGAAGAATAGCTTCATATGCGCCATGTTCTTTAGCATTTTGCTTTGCTATAATGTTTGGTAATAAATTCAAACTTTTAATATAACAATTTATCCAACGTTCATCTGGATATGTAATAGCTGTAACACCGTAAGTTAGTTTATCAATTGGACGCGGTGTATCTTTTATGTATGCAAAAATATTAGGTTGAGTACCTTCAGGATAAACATGGTTCCTTTCAGCAGAACCTCTAGTTACTTGAAGATAAACATGAGCGTCATTTATGATATTATTTTTAATAAGTAAATCATTTAGTAAATGAGTTAAATCTACTTTTGATTGCGAAATATTTATATCAATAGCTGCTAAGGAGCGGTATAAACGATTAATATGTTCTGTAAGTAAATAATATTCCCCTTGATAAATACGGATTACTTCATAAACACCATCACCAAATTGCATGCCACGTTCATCAAAAGGAAAGTTTAAGGTATCACGATGCATGAATTTTCCTTGAGTCATAATAATTGTATAGGCTGACATAAGTGAGACCTCCTTAGTATAAGTCTTTAGTTTACAATTAAAATATAAGAAAGTAAATGATGAAATATGTTAAAGTATAATGAGTGAAAAAGAGCGAGGAGGATGGGCATGAGTACTGAACTATTTAAAAAAGAAGTTATTCAAGAGAGTAAACGTTTAGGAATTGATAAAATTGGTTTTACATCTGCTGATCCTTTCAGAGAGTTAAAAGAACATTTGAAAGATCAACAAGATAATAATTATGCTTCAGGTTTTGAAAAAGGAACAAACACAGAACGGACTGAGCCAAAAGTGTTGTTAAAAGAAGCAAAGTCGATTATATCAATTGCTCTTGCCTATCCTTCGCGTATAAAAGATCCACCTAAGAGTACAAAGGAAGATCGTCGAGGGATTTTTGCCCGTGCTTCTTGGGGTGAGGACTACCATCACGTTTTAAAAAGGAAATTAGAAGAATTAATGGTTTTTATAAAAGCGAAAGAGCCAGACGTAAGATATGAAATAATGGTTGATACCGGAGAGCTTGTTGATGGCGCTGTAGCAGAACGTGCTGGAGTTGGTTTTACAGGTAAAAATACTTTGCTTATTACAGAAGAGTTTGGTTCATTTGTTTATTTAGGAGAAATACTAATTAGTGTCCCATTTAAACCTGATAAACCTCTGGAGCTTGACTGTGGAGATTGCAGGAAGTGTATTGATGTCTGTCCAACGGGTGCGATTGTTGAAGGCGGAAAATTAAATGCACAACAATGTTTAGCATTTCAAACACAAACAAAGCATTTTCTAAAAGATGAGTTTAAAAATGTTTTGGGAACGAGGATTTATGGATGCGATACCTGCCAAGCAGTCTGTCCTTATAATAAAGGAATTGATTTTCATCATCATCCAGAATTTGAACCAGAACCGGAAGTAGCAAAACCGAAATTAAAACCTATGTTAAATGCTTCGAATCGAGAATTCAGAAGTCAATTTGGTCATGTAGCTGGATTTTGGCGCGGAAAGAATCCTTTGCAAAGAAATGCAATCATAGGTCTTGCGCATTTTAAAGATAAAACAGCTATTGATGATCTTGTTCAAGTATTAGAGCAGGATGTGAGACCAGCAATAAGAGGTACCGCAGCTTGGTCATTAGGTAAGATAGGTACAGAAAGGTCTTACGTAGCAATTGAAAAAGCACTTGAAAAAGAAGAGAACGAAGATGCACGCGCCGAGATGCTAACTGGTCTGTCGTTTAAAAATGAATAATATGATGAATTAATAAAAAAACGCCATGTAATAAAAGGATAAAAACCCTTTTTATCACATGACGTTTTTGTTTTTACTGATTGTGTTTAGGTACCCCAGCTTTTGATTCATAAGCAGAAGTGAAACAAGATACAGTAAACACAATACTTACAGCTATAATTAAAGTAATATTCATAAAAAGTCTCCTCCTCATAACTAAAGATAAGCTTAACTCTATAATACAACAAAATTGAATAATGCTCCAACATTATAGTGTTTAAATAAAAATCATTTTAAAAACAAGTGTTTTAGATGTTATTTTAGGGGGTATAGTACGTATTAGTTGCTCATATAAGCATACAGTCCTATAATAGAGTGTGAGTGTAAAAAATATTAATTGTAAAAGTCAATATCTAAATGGGGGTATTCAGACGTGAAACATTCAACAGATAGTAGTAAGTTTTGGAATAGTTTCTTTGGTCCAAATATGGGTTACGTAGAAGAACAATATGAAATATTTAAAGAAAATCCGGAAGCGGTAGATGCTTCGTTGGTAGAGCTTTTTAATAAACATGGTGCACCAAAAAAACTAGATCAATCTACAGGTGAAAAAACAATTGAAGATGGTGGACTTTCACTAGAACAAGGAAAAAAACTCTCCTCAGCCATTAAATATGCTGAGGCTATTAGACGTTATGGTCATCTAGAAGCTGACATATACGCTGTGGGTGGCTGGGATGAAGAAAATACTCTATTGAACCTAGACACATACAATATTACAGATGAAGACCTCTCACAAATGCCTGCAAATTGGTTATGGGATAAAGCACCTGCAAACGTAGAAACTGGCTATGATGTAATTAAACTATTAAAAAAACGTTATACAGGTAAAATATCATTTGAATATGACCATGTAAATAGCGAAGAAGAACGTAGCTGGATATCAAACCGAATTGAATCTGGTGAATATAAAGCAGATTTATCAGATACTAAAAAAACAGAATTATTAGAGAGACTCATTGAAGTAGAAGGATTCGAACACTTTTTACAGAAGACATTTGTCGGACAAAAAAGGTTTTCTATTCAATGATTCCTGTTTTAGATAAAATAGTAGAATTAGCAAATGAAGAGCAAGTAGAAAATGTAATGATGGGAATGGCACACCGTGGTAGGTTAAGTGTCTTAGCGCATGTTTTAGGGAAGCCATTAGATAAGATTTTTTCTGAATTCCATTATGGAGCAGACAAAACTTTAACACCGTCAAATGGTTCACAAGGAATTCATTACGGTTGGACGGGCGATGTTAAATATCATTTTGGTGCAGTCAAAGAGTTTAAACATGACAACTTATCAACGCGTGTTTCATTAGCACATAATCCATCACATCTGGAGTTTGTTAACCCAGTTGTTACGGGGAGAGCGAGAGCTGAACAAGATGATCGCACAAAGAATGGTTATCCAACTTCTGATATTAAAAAAGCAATGAGTGTATTAATCCATGGTGATGCTTCATTTATTGGTGAAGGTATCGTACCTGAGTCACTTAACTTAGGTGGACTAAAAGGTTATCGTACAGGCGGTTCATTACATTTGATTGCAAATAATTTGGTCGGTTTTACAACTGATCGTAAAGAAGGTCGTTCAACTCGTTTTGCAAGTGACCTAGCTAAAGGTTATGAAATTCCAATTATACGTGTGAATGCTGATCATCCAGCTGCTTGTGTGTCTGCAGCTAAATTAGCATTTGATTATATGAATAAATTTGAAAAAGATTGTTTAATAGATTTAGTAGGTTATAGACGTTACGGTCATAATGAAATGGATGAACCAAGATCAACACAGCCTTTGTTATATAAAGAAATTGATCAACACCCAACTGTAACTAAAATATTTGCTGACAGGCTCACAGAAGATGGGGTTGTTCAAGATGATTATCAAGGTATAAAAGATAAGGTGCAAGAAAATCTACAAGAGGTTTATGATAGTATGACAGAAGATAGCCTAGTAGGTATGTCTGAAGTAAGAATGCCGAATGTGCTTGTAAAAAGTATTGATGATTATAAAACAGCAGTACCTGTTGAAAAGCTACAAAAATTAAATAAAGAGATGCTTGAAGTACCAGAGAATTTTAATCGATTTAAACGTTTAGATCGTATTTTTAAACGTCGTAAAACAATGTTTGATGAAGGTAATAAGGCTGATTGGGGTGCTGGTGAAGCATTAGCTTACGCATCAATTATTAGTGATGGTATTCCAATTCGTTTAACCGGACAAGACTCAGAACGTGGTACTTTTGCACATAGACACTTAGTTTTATATGATACAGAAACAAATGAAAAATATTGTATAATGCATGGACTAGAAGATGCGAAAGCTTCCTTTGATATTCATAACAGTCCACTTTCAGAAACAGCTGTTTTAGGATTTGAATATGGGTATAGTGTTCAATCACCTGAAACATTAGTTATTTGGGAAGCACAGTTTGGTGATTTCGTAAACGTTGGTCAAGTAATGTTAGATCAGTTTATTTCATCAGCACGTGCTAAGTGGGGCGAGAAATCAAATATGGTTATGCTCTTGCCACATGGTTATGAAGGACAAGGTCCAGAACACTCAAGTGCTAGACTTGAACGCTTCTTGCAGATGGCTGGAGAGAACAACTTGATTGTTGCAAATGTCACATCAGCAGCACAATTCTTCCACTTGTTACGTAGACAAGCTAAGATGCAAGATAAAGAAGAAGCAAGACCGCTTGTTGTTATGTCGCCAAAGAGTTTATTACGTGATCAGCGTGTAGCATCTGAGCCAAAGGAGTTTGAAGAAGGTAAATTCTTATCTTTACGTAATCAACCTAATTTAAACGTAAGTAAGAAAAATGCAAAACGTCTTTTATTAGGTACAGGTAAAATTATGGTTGATATTGAAACAGCGATTATAGATTCTGAAGAGAAGTTTGATTGGTTAAGAGCTTTACGAGTTGAACAATTGTATCCATTCCCGAAAGAACAACTAATTGAAGAATTAAAACAGTTGCCTAATTTAGAAGAAGTCGTTTGGGTTCAAGAAGAACCACAAAATATGGGCGGATGGTCGTTCGTATTAGAAGTGCTACGCGAAATTGTAGGTAAAGGTATCCGAATTCGTTATATCGGTCAACCTAATAGGGCTTCAACTTCAGTAGGAGATCCGAATATTCATAATTTAATTCAAGGTAAAATTATAAATGATTCAATTGACCCATCAAAAGAAGGAGGAAATTAACAGTGAAGGAAATTATAATTCCAGAACTAGCAGAATCAATTACAGAAGGAACGATAGCAGAATGGCTTGTAAAAACAGGTGATACAGTAAAAAAAGGTGATCCAGTTGTTGAATTAGAAACTGATAAAGTAAACGTTGAGGTTAACTCTGAATTTACAGGTGTGCTTGCAGAGATTCTTCATGATGAAGGTGAAGATGTTGAAGTAGGAGATGCAATCGGTAAAATTGATGAGAATGCTGAAGCAGGCGCAACAGAAACTCCAGAAGCTGAAACAGAAAAGCCAAAGGAAGAAGCTAAAGCTCCAGCGGCTTCAGAAGAAAAAGAACCAGAAAAAGAAACAGAAAAAGAAACAGAAACAGAAGAAGTTGCAGGTGATGATGGATTTGTTGCTTCACCAGCAGCTAGAAAACGTGCGCGTGAATTAAATATCGACTTAAGTAAAGTATCAGTAAATGATCCTTTAGGTCGTATTCGTCCTGAAGATGTAGAAGCAGCAGCTAAAGCACCAGAAAAAGCACCTAAAGCTTCAGCACCAGCTGAAGAAGAAGAGTTTGCAAAACCGACAAAACGCGAAAAAATGTCGCGTCGTCGTCAAACAATTGCTAAACGTTTAGTAGAGGCACAACATACTGCAGCAATGTTAACTACATTTAACGAAGTAGATATGACAGCAATCATGAACTTACGTAAAACACGTCAAGATAAATTCGTTGCAAAAAATGATATTAAACTTGGTTTCATGTCATTCTTTACAAAAGCAAGTGTAGCAGCATTAAAAGAATTCCCACTACTAAATGCTGAGATTGATGGAACTGACATACTCCTTAAAGAATACTATGATATTGGAATTGCAGTAGGAGCACCAGGTGGTTTAGTAGTACCTGTTATCCGCGATGCAGATGACTTAGACTTTGGTGAAATTGAAAAAGAAATTAAAAATCTTGGTGGAAAAGCTCAAGATAATTCATTAAGTATTGATGAACTACAAGGTGGATCATTTACAATTACAAATGGTGGAATCTTTGGTTCAATGTTATCTACACCAATTTTAAACGCACCACAAGTTGGAATCTTAGGAATGCACAACATTGTTAAGCGTGCGATGGTTATGCCTGATGATACAATTGAAGTACGTCCAATGATGTATCTAGCATTGTCATATGACCATAGAATTGTTGATGGTTCAGAAGCAGTACGTTTCTTAGTTAGAATTAAAGAAATGCTTGAAGATCCATATGACTTATTACTACAAGGTTAATTAAATAATAAAGACTTTCATGAAGCTATATACTTTGTGGAGGTCTTTATTTATTTGATATGATAATATATAATCACATGTTTTACTATTTTGTATATTCTTGTTTATTTAGATGTATATAAGGCGAGATAGTTAGTAATAGTGAGTATAAATTATCATAGCTTCATAAACGTTGAGAATAATAAAAAATACACCGTTATTCATCATTATTCACGAGATTAACGTATGATATCCCTTTTGTAATACTTCTTAAAGTTCGTTATGATGGTAGTAGGCTTGAAATAACTGGATTAAAAAGGATTTAATTACTAAACGAAGGGGAATAATTATAAAATGAGAAAAATTTTACTTACGATGGGTACATTAATACTATTAACTATTGTAACAGCTTGTGGTGGAGGTAGTGATGATGATTCGGAAGAAGAAGCCAAAGAAATTGATGAAATAATTTTTGCCGATGCTGGTTGGGACAGTATTAGATTCCATAACAGTGTAGCTCAAACAATTGTTGAAAATGGCTTTGACTATAAGACAGACGTTATCTCAGGTTCTACTGCTACAACGGTTCAAGGTTTACGTGAAGGTGATATAAATGTTTATACGGAGTTATGGACAGATAATATAAAAGAAGTCTATAATGAGGCACTGGATGCAGGAGATATTGAAGCCTTATCAACTAACTTTGATGATAATGATCAGGGTTTATATGTTCCAGCTTATGTAGTTGAAGGAGATTCAGAACGTGATATCGAACCACTTGCACCAGATTTAAAAACAGTTGAAGACTTAAAGAAATACCCAGAAGTTTTTGAAGACCCAGAAGATCCAGGTAAGGGTAGAGTAATTAATGCTCCAAGTGGTTGGGAATTAGAAGCAAATATTACTGAAAAATTTGACACTTATGGATTAAATGAAACATTGAATAACTTCTCGCCAGGGTCAGATGCTGCAATTGTTGCATCATTAGTTGACGCATATAATAAAGGTGAAGGTTGGGTCGGCTATTACTGGGCACCAACAGCAATTACAGCTAAGTATGATTTAATATTATTAGAAGAAGAACCATATGAATTAGAACAATGGGATGAGGATAGTGGTACAGGATTCCCACCGAATGATGTGGTTGTAGGTGTGCATAAAGATATGCGTGAGCAAGCACCAGATGTCGTAGAATTCTTAGAAAATTATGAAACAAGTAGTAAATTAACTGAAGATGCATTGAAATATATGGATGAAAATGATAAGTCTAGTGATGAAGCTGCAATTTGGTGGATGAATGAAAATGAAGATATTTGGACAGCTTGGGTATCAGATGAAGTTGCAGAAAAAGTAAAAGAAGCACTATAAGAAAAATTATAAGAAACAGGGCAGACATCTGATTATTTAATCAGTTGTCTGTCTTAATTAATTTATAATATAAAAGAAAATATAAGCTGTTTTATGTTATATTATAAGCAAGCCTTAAATTTTAATGGCTAAAAAAATAAAGGTAAGGATGTGAAAACTGCGAGAGCAGTAAAAACATGGAAAATTTCCCAGAAATAACAACCACAATAGGAAAATACGTTGAAGATTTTGTTAATTACATAGCGTCGGCATTTTCAGGATTTTTTGATTTTATATTCTTTATTGCATCTAGATCAATTAATGGTATTGATGACTTTTTAGTCTGGATGCCGTGGTGGGTATTTATACTTATTATATTTGCCCTAGGTTGGTATTTCCAATCACTTCTGTCAGGTGCTGTTTTTGGTATATTTATATTCCTTATAGGAACGTTTGGATTATGGGCTGATATGATGACAACGATTGCAATTATTACCGCCGCAGTTGGGATTTCATTAGTTGTAGGTATTCCAATGGGTGTATGGATGTCATTCAACAAAATAGTATCAAACATTATGCGTCCTATATTAGATGCGATGCAGACCATGCCGAGTTTTGTGTATTTGATTCCGGCAATTTTCTTTTTTGGTCTTGGGAACGTATCAGCAATTTTTGCGACTTTAATCTATTCTATCCCACCTGTTATTAGGTTAACAGAGCTCGCAATCAGGGGTGTAGATGATGAAGTTATTGAATCAGCGTTATCATTTGGTTCATCTAGATGGCAAATGTTACGCAAAGTTCAATTACCACAAGCATTACCTACAATTATGGCGGGTGTAAACCAAACAACAATGATGGCCCTTGCAATGGTAGTAATTGCATCAATGGTAGGTGCATCAGGACTTGGTGAACAAGTACTTATCTCGATAAATAGAATTGATATTGCTTTAGGTTTTGAGGCAGGCATTAGTATTGTATTTTTAGCGATAATTATTGATAGAATTACAAATGGTGTTGCCGATAGATTCCAAAAGCATAGGAGAGTGTAGGTAATGACAACGAAAATAAAACTTGAACATGTATCTAAAATATTTGGGCCGGACCCCGAATCAGTTATTCCAATGGTTGAGGCAGGCAAATCTAAAGACGATATTTTAAACGAAACAAATCATACAGTAGGAGTGTACGATGCTTCGCTTGATATAAAACAAGGAGAAGTCTTTGTTGTAATGGGGCTCTCTGGAAGTGGTAAGTCAACTTTAATTCGTTGTCTTAATTTATTAAATGTACCAACTACGGGTTCGGTTTATATTGATGGGGAAGATATTGCTAGAGGTAATCAAGACAAGTTAAAGAAAGTGCGTCAAGAAAAAATAGCGATGGTTTTTCAGCATTTTGGTTTGTTTGATCACAGAACAATTTTAGCAAACGTAGAATATGGTTTAGAAATTCGTAAAATGTCGAAAAAAGAACGCAGAGAAATAGCTCAAAAAAATATTGAACTTGTAGGATTAAAAGGATATGAAGATCAATATCCTAGTCAACTTTCTGGTGGAATGCAACAACGTGTAGGTTTAGCGCGCGCATTAGCAAATGATCCAGATATCTTATTAATGGATGAGCCATTTAGTGCACTCGATCCACTTATCCGTCGTGAAATGCAAGCAGAACTTGTTAATTTACAAGAGAAACTACAGAAAACAATAGTGTTTATTACTCATGATGTTAATGAAGCCTTTAGATTAGGTGACCGAATTGCAGTAATGAAAGATGGACGTGTTGTGCAAGTAGGTACACCTGAAGAGATTATTGAAGAACCAGCAAATGATTATATTGTTGATTTTATTCAAGATATTGATCGTTCAAAAGTGTTCCAGGCGAAGCATATCATGAGTGAAGCTCGGATGACTGTTTCATTAGAAGATACAGCAAAAAAAGCGGTTAATAAAATGCGTGAGAGCAGTATTTCAAGTATGTTTGTAGTTGATAATGAAGAAAAGTTAGTGGGACTTATTACAATTGACGATGCGGTAAAAGCAATTAAACAAGACCGAACAGTTGAGAGTATTTTAAATAAAAATATTGAAATAGTCGATGGAGAAGAATATGTAAATGATATAATACCTAAGTCACTCCAGACTAAATTCCCCTTGGCAGTTATAAATGAAGAGCAGGAACTACAAGGAATTATTTTAAGAGTGCATGTATTATCTGGATTAATTTCAGATGCTGAAGAAATTAATGCAGAAGAAAATAGCGCAGAAAAAAGTAGTGTAGAAGAATAAACACTAAATAATTTTACAAAAAAATGTGTGAAACGCCTCTAAAGTAAGTTTAAAAACATACTTTAGAGGTATTTTTATCTTAAATTATTTCTTATTAGTATCAATTAGGAAACTATTTAGCTATAATAATATTTAATATCTTTTTAAGAGGAGAACTAATCGCATGGAAGAAAAACGAATATTATTTACAGGCGGAGGAACAGCAGGACACGTCATAGTTAATACTGCTTTAATCCCTTACTTTCATAAAACTGGTTGGAAAATTGATTATATCGGATCAATTTCAGGCATAGAAAAAGAATTAATTTCAAGTTTTGAATATGTAACGTATCATCCTGTTTCGACAGGAAAGTTAAGACGTTACTTGTCGATAGAAAATATTAAAGATCCATTTAAAATATTAAAAGGTATTTTTCAATCTTGGCGAATTATCGGACGCACACGACCACAAGTGATATTTTCTAAAGGTGGATTTGTCTCTGTACCTGTTAGCTTTGCTGGATGGCTTAGAGGGGTGCCAATTATCACACATGAATCTGATTTCACACCAGGACTAGCAAATAGATTGGCTACTCCGTTTTCTAAACGCATATTAACGACATTTCCTGAAACGGTAAACTATTTACCGATTAAAAAAACAACTAATGTCGGGGCAGTAGTAAGAAAAGAATTAATTAAGGGTTCAGAAGAAAATGGTTATCAATTAACTAAACTTAATGATACAAAACCAGTCGTATTAATAATGGGTGGTAGCGGTGGATCACGGACAATTAATGAAATAATAAGAGAGAATTTATCTACTTTACTTGTTAATTATCAAATTATCCATATATGTGGTGATGATGGTGTTGATGAAACGATTCAAAAAGAAGGGTATGTACAATATAAATATGTAAAAGATGAATTAAAAAATTTATATGCAATTACGGATTACATTATTTCGCGAGCAGGATCTAATGCAATATTTGAATTTCTCGCATTAAATATTCCAATGTTACTTATTCCACTTGCTATAGGTGCGAGTCGTGGTGACCAAATCGTTAATGCGAGGTCATTTGAAAAGCAAGGCTATGCCCAAGTGTTAGAAGAAGAGAAATTAACAGGAGAATCTTTATTAAAATCTTTAGATGAACTTATTTTAAATAGTCCTAAAATGCTAGATAAAATGATAGCAAATGAAACAGTAGATTCATTTAATAAAGTTATCGATATAATAGAAGAAACATCAAAAAAACATTAACTTATTTATAAGTTAATGTTTTTTGTATTTAGAACTCATTTAGAGCACTTTTAGGGTCTCTGTATACGACATCGACTTTTCCAGTGTGAGGATCAATGACGAGTCCGTGTACTTTAACATAGTCAGGAAGTAGTGGATGATTGCGAATAATGTCAACACTTTGATTAATTGAATCTTCAACTGTTTCAAAGCCATGAAATTCTTGGTGAACGTCAATACCAGCATAATCAATTGCATTAAGTGTTTCTTCACTAATACCTTTTGCTTTCATATTATCAAGTAAAGCTTGAGTATCAACATTAGACATCCCACATTCATGATGTCCAATGACAATGATTTGTTCAGCATTTAAATTATAAACAGCTACAAGTAAACTTTTAATAATGCTGTCAAAAGGCTTTCTAATAATAGCACCCGCATTTTTAACCATTTTAACATCACCATTATGTATGTTTAAAGCTCTTGGTAATAACTCTACAAGTCTAGATTCCATACACGTAAAAATAACCATTTTTTTATTCGGCATTGAATCTGATCCATATTGTTCATATTCTTTACCTTCAACAAATTTTTTATTATATTCTAACATTTCCTTTAAAAACAAACCGATCACTCCAAGTTTATAATAGTTTCAATACGAAAAATGAATAATTAATTAATTATAACACAGTATAAGTCTATTAGTAATTTAATGGTTGAAATATAAAAATATGAGAGAACTTTAAAAAGTGGTATGATAACTATAATAACTAAATTTTGTTTGGAGGTGGCATGGCTATTAAAGATGATGATATCATAGACACTGATTTAGTTGAAGAAATTGATGATGAAGAAATGGCAGAGATAATCGAAGAATCTAGAAAAAAAATATCTGTTCGTGAGGCTTATGAAAAAAAACATGGCAAACCTAAACGGCGGTTTCCTAAGTGGGCATTTTGGCTAATTTCTCTTGCACTCGCATTTAATGTAGTCGCACTATTGCCACAGACACTATCCATACCTGCTATTGAGTTTTTGATAACATCACATGAATTATCAAAACAAGATGATATAAAAGAATATAAAAAATCGATTACAGTTATTGAGACAGAAGATAGTAAAGGAACAGGGTTTTTATTTTCAGATGATGGACTTATGTTGACGAATAGCCATGTTGTCGACGAAAATGATACAGTTACTGTAGGTGTTCCTGAACATGGGTTATATACAGGGAAAGTAATTGAAGATTACCCAGAAATTGATTTAGCAGTTGTTAAAATTGATATAGGTGAGCCAACATCTTATTTAAAATTAGCTGAAAATCCAGATTATGAAAAAGATGAATTTATTTATTTTATCGGTAACCCCTTAAAATTTAGTGGGATTGCCAATAAAGGAAATGTAATTGAAGAAGTGCAACTTAAAGACTGGAATCAACCTGTTATAACGATTGACGCGCCTGTTTACAGAGGAAATAGTGGGAGTCCAGTTATTAACGAGGAAGGCGAAGCAATAGGTGTAATATTTGCAACAATCGATGATGACGATATCGGCAAAGTAGGTTTATTTGTTCCAATTGATTATTTTCATGAAAAATATTAATAAAAGAAGGGAAGAGATTAAATGAGTGAGAATGTATTAAATTATTTAAAAGAAAATAGAAGTGATAATTTAGAGGAATTATATGACTTCTTAAAAATTCCAAGTGTGAGTACTGATTCTGAATTTAAGGAAGATGTTAAACGTGCTGGACAGTATGTTCACGATTATTTAAAAGAGATTGGTTTTTCTAATTTAGAAACAATAGAAACCGAAGGCCATCCAATTATTTATGCTGATTATATGGAAGCAGGCAAGGATGCCCCAACAGTCTTAATTTATGGTCACTATGATGTCCAACCTGCTGACCCATACGAGGATTGGGTAAGTGATCCATTCACACCTGAAGAAAGAAATGATCGCATTTATGCACGTGGTGCAAGCGATGATAAAGGGCAAGTGTTTATGCACTTGGCAGTTTTTAAAGCGTTTATGAAAACAGAAGGGAAATTACCTCTTAATGTAAAAGTATGTATCGAAGGTGAAGAAGAAGTTGGTAGTGAAAATCTTTATAAATATTTAAATGATAATAAAGAAAAGTTCGCAGCTGATTTTACTGTGATTTCAGACTCAGGTATGGTTGCTGAGGGGCAGCCAACTATTTTATATGGTTTAAAAGGTTTTACAGGTATTGAAATTGAAGTAACTGGACCAAGTCAGGATCTTCATTCAGGTATTTATGGAGGAGCTGTTAAGAACCCTGCAATGGCCTTAGCTCAAATCTTAGCTACAATGAAAAATGAAGATGAATACATTACAGTCGACGGATTTTATGATGACGTTGAAGATTTAACAGAAGATGAAAGAGAGTTAATTAAAAATGTTGAAGGTGAAGATTACTTAGAAACAACTGGTGCAATTGAAACAGTCTCAGAGAAAGGCTATACAGCGAAAGAACATACAATGGCAAGGCCTACGTTTGAAGTGAATGGTATTTATAGTGGGTATCAAGGGGAAGGCACTAAGACGATTATTCCTTCATCAGCAACGGCTAAAATCACATGCAGAATTGTACCTAATCAAGATCCTGAAGAGATTCAAAACTTATTAGAAAAACATATTCAAAAACATAAACCTGAGGGTGTTAAAGTTGAAGTAAAAAAAGAAAAACTTTCTGCTAAAGCATATAAAGTAGAACCAACAGACAAGCTTATTATACGAGCTGCCGAAAGTTATAAACGCGCATTTGGAAAAGAGGCTGTATTTGTTCGAATGGGAGGGTCAATTCCTGTTGTTGAATGGCTGGATGACTTATATGGACATCCGATTGTTTTATTAGGATTTGGGACACCAGAAGATAGATTGCATTCACCAAATGAAAGTTTCCCATTGAATAGCTTTGATTTAGGCATGGAAACAATTGTTCATTACTGGAATACATTTAAATAGGAGTGGAAAAAATGAGGTTCGCACTTGTAACAGGTACATCGAGAGGTCTTGGGGAGTCAGTTGCTAATTTTTTATTAGAATCAGATGTTCATGTAATAGGTGTATCAAGAACAGAGAACACAAAGCTGCAAGCTAAAGCAGAAGAGTTAAAAATGAATTATAATCATTTAAATACAGACTTAACAGATGCTAATGCTGTTGAGAAAATGATTAAACAAGTAAGTGAGATTTTAAATCAATATGATGTTTCAACGCTTTATATTGTTAACAACGCAGGAGTTTTAGAACCAATGGATCAAGCAAAAGAAATTGATTCTGAAAAACTAATTAAACATTTTCAAATAAACACACTTACACCAATGATGATAACAAATACATTTTTAAAATTAAATGAGTTATCAGATTATTCACTTGCTATTGCAAATATTACAAGTGGCGCAGCTAACAAAGCCATTTACGGGTGGAGTGCTTATGGTAGTGCAAAGGCAAGCATTAATGCATACACGAACACTGTCGGTAAAGAACAAGACGAATTAAAAACACATAATAAAATATTCGCATTCAGTCCAGGCGTCATGGACACAAATATGCAAAAGCATATTAGAGAAAAGGATAAAGAAGCGTTTATTGAAGTCGAAAACTTCAAAAATTATAAAAAAAATAATCTCTTAAAAGATACAGATTTAATAGGAGGCGTGTTAGTAGATATATTAACTAACGAGTCAGATATTGAAAATGGAGAAATTTACGATGTTACTGATTACATTTAGACATATCTTACAAAGGTATGTCTTTTTCTTATTAAGTTTGGTACACTAATGTTAAACATGAAATGAATAACCATTCACATTTTTATTAGGAGGAGATTATTAATGAAAGGTAAAGTAGTTATTGTAACAGGTGGTTCAAGTGGTATGGGGAAAGCTATGGTTCAAAGGTTTGCAAATGAAGGCGCTTCCGTTGTAATGACAGGGAGAAATGAAGAAAGACTAGTAGAGGCTAAAGCAGAAATTGAAAAGACTTCAACTGGCGTTGTTCATCCTTTTGTTATGGATGTAAGAAATCTTGAGGATGTTGACCGCATGGTAAGTGAAACAGTTGAAAAATTTGGTCAAATTGATCATTTAGTAAATAATGCTGCAGGTAATTTTATTTCGTTAGCTGAAGACTTGTCACCTAATGGATGGAATTCTGTTATTGATATCGTCTTAAATGGAACATTTTATTGTAGTCAAGCAGTAGGTAAGCATTGGATTGAAACTAAGCATAAGGGATCCGTTGTAAATATGGTAGCGACTTATGCTTGGGATGCAGGCGCGGGTGTTGCTCATAGTGCAGCAGCTAAAGCTGGCGTATTAAGCTTAACGCGTACATTAGCAGTCGAATGGGGAACACGTTTCGGTATTCGTACAAATGCAATTGCACCTGGACCAATTGAGCGTACAGGCGGAGCAGAAAAGTTAATGTTATCTGAAGATATGGCTGAACAAACACGCCAGTCAGTTCCATTACAAAGATTTGGTACACCTGAAGAAATAGCAGGACTTGCATTTTTCTTATTCTCAGATGATGCCGCTTACATAAATGGAGAAGTTGTTACAATGGATGGTGGACAGTGGTTAAATCAAATGCCATTTTAAAGATTATAATTAATTTAAAGCTAACTAACACAAGATAAATTGTGTTGGTTAGCTTTTTTTTGTAAAAAAGCGTAAAATAAAGTGTAGAGTGTTTAAAAGTATCGATATATAGAAAGGGAGAAATTATTTGATTACACGTAAAAGTAAACGCGAAATAGAGCAAATGAAATTAGCTGGTGACTTATTAGTAAAAACACATAAAGAAATAGCAAAAATGATTAAACCAGGAATTACAACGATGGAGATTGATACATTTGTTGAAGAATTTCTAAAAAAACATGGTGCAACTCCAGAACAGAAAGGTTTCGAAGGGTATGAATATGCAACATGTGCATCAATTAATGATGAAATCTGTCATGGTTTTCCACGAGATCAAAAATTAGTTGACGGTGATCTTGTTACAATCGATATGGTTGTGAATTTAAATGGTGGCCTTGCTGATTCTGCTTGGACTTATGAGGTTGGAGAATTAGATCCTGCAGGCAAACGTTTAATGGAAGTTACAAAAAAAGCTTTATATATTGGTATAGAACAAGCACAAATAGGTAATAGAATTGGTGATATTGGTCATGCAATTCAAACTTATGCTGAAAAAGAAGGATTTTCAGTTGTAAGAGACTTCACAGGACATGGAATTGGACCGACATTACATGAACCACCTCAGATCCCTCATTATGGTTTACCTAACAAAGGTGCCCGTTTGAGAGAAGGTATGGTCATAACAATTGAACCGATGATTAATGAAGGTACATGGCATAGCCAAATGGACAGTAATAATTGGACAGCTCGTACACAAGATAAAGGTCGTTCAGCTCAGTATGAACATACGCTTGCTATTACGAAAGATGGTCCGTTAATTCTAACAGAGCAGGACTAAAGGTAAGGGTGATAAAAATTGAGTGAGATAACAAGCGATCAGATAGATAATTCTACTGGAAAAATGATTAAACTTGGTATTCAAGCATCTCTTCCTATTGCGTTTGGGTATATTCCCGTTGCTCTAACTTTTGGCATACTAGCGAAACAAGCTGGTATGTCAATTTTGGAATTAACGATGATGAGTGCTTTTGTTTATGCAGGAGCGAGTCAGTTTATGGGTGCTAATATGATTATTAGTAGTGCTTCAGCAATCGAAATAATCGTTGCAACATTTGTTTTGAATTTCAGACATTTTATTATGAGTTTATCGTTTATGAATAATATTCAAGCGAACATTGGTCGAAAAGGTAGAGTGTCATTAGCACTTGGTTTGACTGATGAATCGTTTGCTGTGAATTCACTCAACATTGAACAAGCTGACAATAAAAAAGGGTATGTTTTTTTTCTGACTGTTATATTAACTGCCTATTTAACGTGGGTAGTTGGTAGTTTTATAGGTGGAATTTTAGGAGATATAATACCTGAACAATTGAGTCAAAGTATGGGAATTGCACTTTATGCTCTCTTTATAGGGCTACTTGTCCCATCTATTAAGAAAAATGTCAAAGTTGTGTTAATTGTTATTGTTGCAATGGTAATTAATTATTTCTTTTCACAATTTATGAGTGATGGATGGGCAATTGTTCTAGGTACCTTAATAGGTGGCTTAAGTGGTCTAGTATTCCTAAAGGAGGACAAGTAAGTGATATTTGTAATTATTATTGGTATGTCACTTGTTACCATGATTCCAAGAATTATTCCAGCTTTTATTGTTGAGAAATTAATATTTAAAGATTGGATTAATAAATGGTTATCAGCGATACCTTATGCAGCATTAGGGGCGATGATTTTTCCAGGGATACTTTATGTAAAAGAAAACGAACCAATGGTTGGAATTATAGGTGGAATTGTTGCTATTGCTCTCGCCTTTTTAGGACTTAATATTATGTTTGTTGTTGTAGGGGCAATTGGAGCAGTTTATTTATTAACAATGTAAAATGTGCTTGCTATTAGTCAGAAAATTCTGCATAATAGAGATAAGAA
>RCNJ01000290.1_pt1 | contig 26705 bp, 23 predicted proteins | sample 2041171 | NCBI WGS metagenome assembly RCNJ01 (sample SAMN09708213, study PRJNA481090) | feces metagenome | biome: feces | host: Pygoscelis adeliae | place: Antarctica: Rookery Lake | collected 2010-03-01 | reverse complement strand
GACTTGTGCTTGACCTTCTTGGTCTTCTTCACGTCCTTGACCTCGACGCGAGCCACCTTCACGGTGACCGTTCCGGCTTCGTCAGCTGCTACAGCTTCACCGTCAGAGTCGAGGCGCTCAACCGACACGCGGTCAAGTTCATTGAGTTCAACGTCAACGGAGTCGAGAGCAGCAGCCACCTTGGCCGTACCCAGTGGCACCGCAAGCGTCTCGTCGTCAACGAGTACGTTGACTTGCTCGTCGAGTGGGAGACGAATGCCAATTTCAGCGCGGTCCGCGGACCGGCTTGCGACGAGGTGTACGTCGTCGCCACGTGCGGCGAGCAGGGAAAGGATCTCCTCAGCGTCGACCGCTGTGGTCCACATCTGCGAGGTGTCGTCCCCGTCGGAGACTGTGCGGGCGTAACGCACGACGACGTCTGTTCCGTTACCCAGTGCGGTCGCCTCTGATGGGGCGACGAGGTCACGGGAGCCAACGGTGATGTCTTGCTCTGCGAGGAAGTTCTCGACTGAGCCACTCCATGTGGTGACTTCAGTGATCTTGCCGTCTACGTCAAGAGTGATGGTCTTGTGCGCCTGAGAGGCTACTGCTGCACCTGCGCCGAGGACGGCGAGTGCGCTCACACCTGCGATCAGGGCAACGAGACGCTTGGGGCGCCGTTGCGCGGTGGGTTCCGCGAGGTCAACGTTCTGTGTTGTTGCATCTGTTGCGTCGTGTGGTGCTGCATCGTGTGGTGCTGCGCTGCGGGTAAAGGGGTTTTTCACTCGTTTTCCAATGGTCACAGTTTCCCGGTACATCGCGTCGCCCACGTGAGTGGAGGCAGAAACCGACACAACATACCTAAGGGTGAGGTGCTGTTGGGAGGCTTCGCAGTGCTCGTGGCACTCTGCCGTAACGACGTCCTGATCCGGCCCGTCATGACCGTGCGGCGTAAGAAGCGCACTCCGGTCTACTGCTCGCATTCAAGGTCGGTCCGCATGCGCGGAACAGCCGGAGAACTGAACAAGCAACAATTAACCGTAACCGATCTGTTACCTGCTGCCAACCCCTAAAGAAATAGATGCCGTTGACCTGCACAGACGTTATCCGATTTGTCCACGTTGAGTTCATAAAGGGAAGATCAGTACTAAAAAATCAGTACCAGTTGTTGTTTTTCCAGAATTTATACGCATCGCACGGGGTGGAGAATTTACTGTGCCGCTGAACGTAGTTCAGCCCCCAGTTGATCTGAACGGTTGGCGACTCCAAGTAGGCCCGAGCAGCTGCATCGGTGCGCCAGTCTTTACCGAAGTGAATGCTCATCATTGCTTGAGGGATTCCGCGGGCCGTCGAATACGGGTTCTTCGCTTCGAAGTTCCAGCCGCTTTCGCGCTGCCACAGCTTATCCAGGCAAGTGAACTCTGCTGAGTTCCAACCACGGGCGGACACCAGGGAACGTGCTAACTGCTTGGCGGACGCCGGGGTAGTTCCGGCGCCGACCCCCGTGCCCACGTCGGGCTCCTGGGTTGGCGACGGGTCTGGCTGCGACGGCGTTGTTGGCGCCAAGTCGGCTGGAGGTTTCGGCGTCGTCGCCGGCGGGTCCGCTGCGGGCGTCGTGCTCTGCGGTGTGGCTGTGGTGGACTGCGGAACGGGCTGTCCGGCGGCCGGGGGCTGAACCGGATTGGGTATCGACGGCGCCGCGGAGACTTGCTCGGGGCCGGTTCCGACGCGAATCACTTCGGTTCTTGGCTGCTGTTGCACTGTAGACAGCACTTTAGTGCGCAGCACTTCAATGCCATCGGCATAACGCACCAGATACGACGTCGTGGCCGCTCCCGGTTGCCCAGCCGTCTGTACAACTCGCGCACCTGCCGCCAGGCTTGCGTCCTCAACTTCAGTAGTCTCGAACGGGACCTGAGTTTCCTCAGTTATCGATTCGACGTCAATGCGTGCAATAACGATGCGGGTTCCGGGAGCTACTTTGGCATCCATGTCGTGGCTAATCGCGTGGTCAGCGTCCAAAACGACGCCCATCTGGGTCAGCAAGTCTTTCACCGTAGCGGCGCCGGTGACGCGGCTGAAAGTTCGGCCGTCAATGGAGACAAGAACGGTCTTGGCTGCCGAGCTTTGGTCTGTCTCATTATCGTTGCCCCAACCCGCTTCGTCGCCGAGCGCATCGGGGTCTGCTCGCAGTTCACTGGTTTGCGAATCACTTTGCACAGCAGCTGATGCTTCACGCACGACGACGAGTGCAACTGCCGCAACTAACATGAGCACAAGGAACACAATGAACGCTCTCAGCCGCATATCGGCCGGACGCGCCCGGGCATGAAGAGGACGCACCATTCCGCGCTAGTACCAGCCCTTGGCCTCTGAAGCAGCCCAGGCGCCACACGGAGTTCCGTACCGACCCTTGATGTATTGCAGACCCCAAGCCATCTGGGTTTTTGCGTTTGTTTTCCAGTCGCTGCCCACGGACGCCATTTTGGATCCGGGCAGGGACTGCGGAATTCCGTACGCACTGCTTGTGGGATTCGCCGCTTGTACCCGCCAGTTACTTTCACGGGTCCAGAGGTTGTCGAGGCAGGTGAATTCCGAAGCGGCCCATCCGCGGTCCGCAACCATCGTCTTTGCAAGCACTTTTGCTTCGCCAGGGGACAGTACCTTGGCGGAAGCGTCGGGAAGCTTCATCGTCCCCACTCGCACCACCTCGGTGCGTTCCTCTGCGACTTCGTGGGTTGTCACCGCCGTGCGGGACAGTTCTTCCCCGTCAACCGCTTGCACCAAATAGGTGACGCTAGTCTTACCGACTTGACCTTCGGTCTCCACGATCCGCTTGCCCTTGGCAAGGGTGTCGTCTTCAACTTCTTCGGAGTCGAATTTCACCCGCTGCACGACGGTCTTCACACTGGTTTCAGGTGTGCGGGCGCTAATGGTCATACCGGACTTCACTGGGGCGTCCAGAGCGGGCGACACCACGCTGTCAACGTCAACTACAGTGCCGAGTTCCGAAAGCACCCCGGCAACGGAAGTGGCGGCGGTGCTGACCTGCTCAGTTCCGGTGTCAAGTTCCACAGTCACCAAGAGTTTGCGTTGCACACTGCGAGAGACCGTCTTAATTCCGCGACTCTCCGCGTCTGCCTGAGCGGTTGGTGCCACCTGGGCAACTGCTACGTGAGCCTGCGGTGCAGTGTCAATGTCAATAAACGCTACGGTTCCGGTCACCACCAGAGCCAGCACAGCAAGACGCCCACCCATCTGGGTCAGGCTCCCCTTGCGGGGTGCGGCTCTTCTTGCGCGCACGGAGTTCCGATCGTCAAAGCGGTTCAGGGGGCCCGGAACGGGCGCTGAAAATGTTTGTCTTCTTTGATTACATCCCGCAGTTGCGGTAAACGCAATAGTCCTTTGGGCCTTGCTCACCACGGTCCGTAAAGCGCGAGGGCGTTGTTCGTGGTGGCGCGGGCGACGTCGTCGTCGGATAGCTCTTTGACCTCCGCAAGGGTGCGGAGGGTGTTTGGCAACAAATAGGGCGCATTGGGGCGGCCCCGGAACGGGTGGGGTGTCAGGTAAGGCGCGTCTGTTTCCACCAGCAGATGCTCAAGTGGTGTCTCTTGCGCGGCCCGTCGTAGTTCCTCGTTCGCACGGAAGGTCACTGTCCCAGAGAACGACAGGAACCAGCCCTGCTCTACGCATTCGCGTGCCATGGCGGCGTCACCTGAGAAGCAGTGAAAAACGGTCCGGCGCGGCGCCCCATCAGTTCGCAATACCTCAAGGATGTCCGCATGGGCTTCACGATCGTGGATTTGCATGGGCAAATCCAGTTCTTTGGCCAGTGCAATGTGCGCGCGGAAGGCTTCGCGCTGCACTGCGCGGGCTTGCTCCCCGCCACGAAAGAAATCCAAGCCGGTTTCGCTGATGGTGCGGATGCGCTCATGGGTGGCCAATTCTGCGATGCGTGCCATGGCGTCGTCGAGGTTGGCGCTGTGTCGCTGCAGGGGCTTGGGTGCCAGCCCGTCTGGGGCAATTTCGCGGATGCCAGCATGCAGTGGTGCTTCGTTCGGGTGAATGGCGATGCCACCCACAAGTTCGGGGTGCGTGGTAATGAGATCAATCGTGTGCGCTGCGGAGTCGAGGTCGCAGCCAATCTGCACCATGTGCGTCACTCCCACCGCTCGGGCGCGAGCAATGTGGTCGGCGGTGGTGGGGATGGGTTGGTCGTCCGGCAGCACGTGGTGAATTGAGTCCAAGTGCGTGTGGTTGTCAATGGCTGAGACGCCGAGCGGGTGTGGGTCTTGCGGCCAGCTTCTATCCCGCGGCTTCTTACTCATCTGCTTCCTTCCGTTCCCAAGCTCGCAACTTTAGTGAGTGCGAAAAGTCGGGGGTGTTTTCGGTGGAAAACGCCCCTCTTCTGCGCACTCAACGATTGGGGTCGCGTTAGAGGGCGGGGTCTTCGAGGCGGGGGAACAGAGACTCGCCCTTGGTGATGATCAGACCGGGTGCCATCGAGTGGAAACTTGCGGCAGCGCTGACCGGCTGCTCGTCCAGTGCGCCCAGTGCCGTTGTGCCACCCAGGCTCTGCCACAACTGTGCGGTGGCCTTCGGCATAATCGGGTTCAACAAAATCGCGAGGGAGTGCAAGGCCTCCGCGGCCGTCACCAAAATGGTGGCCAATCGGCCGCCCTGGCCCGACGCCGCTTCATCCTTAGCGACCTTCCACGGTTCAGTATCCGTAATGAAGTGATTCGCCGCGTCAACCAAGGTCCACGAGGCTGCGATGGCGTCGTTGGGTGAAATGCGGTCGATGGCAGCGTCCGCGTCGGCGGTGGCTGTCGCAGCAACAGCGGCAAGATCCGTTTCGAACGAACTGCGCTCCCCTGCCTCGGGCAGCACCCCACCGAAGTACTTGCCAATCATTGCTGCCACCCGCGAGGCCAGGTTGCCGAAGCCGTTGGCTAGGTCGCCGTGGTAGCGCGCAGACATGTCTTCCCAAGAGAAGGAACCGTCCTGGCCAAAGGTGATGGCGCGCATGAAGTAGTAACGGAATGCATCAGAACCGAAGTGGTCAATGATCTGGCTCGGGGCAATTCCGGTGAGCTTCGTTTTGCTCATCTTCTCGCCGCCCACCAACAGCCAGCCGTGTGCAAAGACCGTCGTCGGCAATGGGAGTCCGGCCGCCATCAGCATGGCTGGCCAGATCACGGCGTGGAACCGCAAAATGTCTTTACCCACCAGGTGCACACTCGCCGGCCAGAACCGCATCAGATCCGCCTGCGCGTCCGCAACCCCAGCACCATCCTGGTCGTCGCCCTCTAGTGCGGTGAGGTAGTTCAGCAGTGCGTCAAACCAGACGTACAGCACGTGGCTGGAATCCCAGGGCAGTGGAATACCCCAGTTGAACGTGTTGCGTGAAATCGACAGGTCCGTCATGCCGCTCTTCACAAAGGCAATGACCTCATTGCGGGCACTGGCCGGCTGCACAAACTCCGGGTGCTCCTCATAGAGAGCAAGCAAACGGTCGGTGTATGCACTCATGCGGAAGAAGAAGTTCTCCTCAGCGAGCATCTCCACAGGTCGACTGTGCACGGGGCAACACATCTGCCCTTGGTACTCACCCTCACCGTCGACGAGCTCCGCGGAAAGTTTGTACTCCTCACAACCCACGCAGTACGGGCCTTCGTACTTGCCCTGGTAGATCTCGCCTGCGTCATAGAGTTTTTGCACAAAGTCTTGGGCGCGGTGCGTGTGGCGCTCCTCTGTCGTGCGAATGAAGTCGTCATTACGCACATCGAGGGTGTGCAGAACTGGCTTCCACTCGGTGGCGACCAAGCGGTCCGCCCACTCCTGTGGAGAGACGCCGTTCGCCTCGGCGGCACGCATCACTTTTTGACCGTGTTCGTCTGTCCCGGTGAGGAACCAGACCTCTTCCTGCCGCTGACGGTGCCAGCGGGTCAGCACATCGCCAGCCACTGTCGTGTACGCATGCCCAATGTGTGGGGCGTCGTTCACGTAGTAGATCGGCGTGGTCAGGTAGAAGGACTTCGGGGTGTGCGCCATGGGGTCAATCCTAAGTTGCCCACGCAGTGCAGCGGTAACCCAAGTCAACCAGTGGTCATTCGGCAGGTTCGGAGTCCCCCGCTGCTTCAGGTTCTACGACTTCATCAGCTTCTTCGGGGTCTCCGAGTTCTTCAATTGCTTGGGCTGACCGCTCAACGGGCGTCACTTGCACCCGCAACAACTGGTCATCGCCTTTCCCCGGTTCACCGCGGCCGTCGGTGTTGTTCGTCAGCACCAGCAGATCCCCTCCAGCCAGGGACAGCACATTGCGGATCCGGCCATATTCGCCTTCCAACAGCACCTGCCCCGCCAGCGGTTCACCGGACACTACTTGGCTGAGCGGCACTCGCCACAACCGTTGACCGCGCAAAGCCGCCAAGTAAATGCCCTCGCCGTTGACAGCAACCCCACTGGGTGAGGCCGATGCGGGAGGCCAACTCTTCAGCGGGTCAATGAAACCCTGGTCCGCGCCGCCGGGGCCTTCAAATTGGGGCCAACCGTAGTTACCACCCGAGCGAATCACATTGAGTTCGTCAAAGTCTGCTGCCCCAAACTCGGAGGCGTACATGCGTTCACGCCCATCCCACCCGAAGCCCTGCACATTGCGGTGCCCGGTCGACCACGCGGGCAGGCCTGGCATCGGGTTATCCGACGGGATTGCTCCGTCGGGAGCTACTCGCAGAATCTTGCCGGCCAAGGAAGCAACATCCTGAGCATCTTCGGGAACACCGGCATCACCGGTTCCGATGTACAAGTGTCCATCGGGCCCGAAGGCCAAGCCGCCGCCATTGTGCGTGTCAGCGTGCGGAATGCCATCGATGACAACGTCAAGGGCGCTGAGTTCGTTGCCGGTGACCGTGCCGCTCAGCACTTCGTTGCCTTCTGCTGCGGTGCGGTACACGAAGATTTGTTGGTCCTGCCTGAACTCGGGGGACAGAGCTAGGCCAAGCAGGCCGCCCTCCCCTGCCGATGCGGTGTTGGCGGCTAGTTCAGTGGCTCCAGCTCCGGTCAGGGTCGTTTTTGCGCCGGTGTCTTGATCGATGCGCACCACTTCGGCGTCGTCCCGCAGCGTGATCAGGTAGTCGCCCGTGGGCAGTCGGGCCAGCCCCCAGGGTGCGGAGAGACGCTCCGCGACGACGTCGACCTTCGTCACCTCAACGCGGGGCACGTCAGGCACCTCAGGGATCAGTTCCGCTAACTCTGTTTCCTCAGCGGTGGGCTCAGCGTCACCAGGTTCGGGCGTGGGGTCACCGGATTGCAGGTCTGTGGTGGATTGCTGCGGAGTCGGCTCGACGTCGTCGGAGCATCCGACCAGGCTTGTTGCCAGGAAGGCAACGCTGGCGAGTCCGGCAACGGCGCGCCAATGGCGTCGCCGGGAGTGCTGGTGCCGGCCGGGGTTGGGCAGTGCTGAGTGGGTAAAACGCATAGCCCCATGGTGCCACCACGCGGCTAGATGACAGAGTAGAGGCATGAACACTTCTGATCTCTCTTCCGGTTCATCCGCTCCGACTGAGGTCCGTGCACTGCTCGTCGTCGACGTGCAGCCGACGTTCTGCGAGGACGGCGCATTGGGCGTCGTCGGCGGACACGCCACAGCCGCAGCTATTGCTGACTTCGCGGCCGCGCAACGCGGACGCTACGACTTTGTGGTGACCACCCAGGATTGGCACATTGACCCGGGTGACCACTTCGCTACCCCACCGGCCGAGCCGGACTTTGTTGACACGTGGCCACCGCACGGTGTGGCGGGCACCAGTGACGCCGAACTGCACCCCGCTCTCGTGGACCTCGCACCGGACGCCTCCGTGCGTAAGGGCCAGTACGCCGCGGCATACTCCGGCTTCGAGGGCACAGATGACGACGGCCACACCTTGGCCGATCTGCTCGCTGCCCGCAAGATCACGGCCGTTGATGTGGTGGGAATTGCTGAGTCGCACTGTGTTCGCGCCACTGCTTTAGACGCCGTCAAACTGGGATACCCAGTGCGGGTGTTCAGCGACCTGACCGTTCCGGTCTCCCCCGAGCAGGGTGCGGACGCCCGCGCAGAGATGGCTGCTGCAGGTGTGGAACAGGTGCCGTCCGCGCAAGTCTGACCCTGGTTTCAGTTCCGCGCGCATCTGCCACTGCTGCACGCAGGTGAGCCACGGTGTGGCGGTTAACGCGGGTTAGCGCGTGCCTTTGGCCGCGAGCGCAGCGGCGTAAAGTTCGCGCTTCGATACTCCCGCTGCAAGCGCGACGTCGGCAACGGCTTCTTTAAGTCGTTCGCCGGCGTCAGCGCGGGACAGCACTTCGGTGACGAGTTCGGCGGAGGTCGGTGCGGCAGCGGGCCGCACGTGCCCGGCCACCACAATGGAGATTTCGCCGCGTAGTTGTTCTTGTGCTGCCGTTTCAGCAAGTTCACGCAACGGGCCGCGCAGAATCTGTTCGTAGGTTTTGGTCAGTTCGCGGCAGACCGCTGCGGGCCGGTCCGCGCCGAACCCTGCTGCCATCGCGGCCAAGGTATCGGCGATGCGGTGTGGGGATTCGAAGAACACCATGGTGCGTGGTTCGCTGGCTAGGTCGGTGAAGAGCCGGGCGCGCTCGCCGGGTTTTCGGGGTGGGAATCCTTCGAAGCAGAACCTGTCAGTTGCCAGGCCGGACACTGCCAGTGCGGTCAGGACCGCGCTGGGGCCCGGCGCTGAGGTGATGGTCAGGTCGCGTTCTACTGCGCGGGCCACCACGCGGTACCCAGGGTCGGACACAGTAGGCATACCGGCGTCGGTAACGATGAGCACGATGCCGCCATCGGCGACGACGTCAAGGAGTTCGTCTGCGCGTTCCGTTTCGTTGTGCTCGTGGTAACTGACAATTTTCCCGGTGACGTGCAGGTCGAGGCGGCTCGCGAGCGCAAGCAGCCTGCGGGTGTCCTCCGCGGCAACCACATCGGCTTCAACGAGAAGTCGGCGCAGACGTGGTGAGGCGTCTTCGACGTCGCCAATGGGGGTGGCTGCAAGAACGAGGCGACCAGTCATGACCCAACTCTCCCACGTGGCTTGGGCAACACGGGAACGCTATGTGGTGGAACGAGCGGTGTGGTGGAACGAGCGGTGCGGTGGGCAAAGCAGCTCGGTGGGCTTCTGGGCAGTAATGAGTGAATGCCCTTACGATGATTCGCGTGACCACGCCATCGACGCCGTCCAGCGGAGTTCCGATCCCCCCTCAGGACCCGCTACCCACCAGTGCAGCCCCTGGGGAGGCCGCGCGTCCCCGGTTCTGGCCCGCACTTCCTCGCATGCAACGTTCGGCCGCCGCTGCTAATGACCTGCTAATCGTGGGTGTTGACGAGCACCTAGGTGACACTGAACGTCGCCTGCGCACTGCGCTGCTTGGCGAGCGGGCACTGCGCTTGGGGTCCACTTCACGGGACCGCTTGTGGGCGTGGCTGGGTCCGCTGCTTGTCACGGTCCTCGCGGCAGTTGCGCGGCTACCGCACCTGGGTAGGCCGGGCACGCTGGTGTTCGACGAGACGTACTACGTGAAGCACGGGTACACCCTGCTGATGGCGGGCTTTGACGCCGACTGGCCCGATGAGCCAAACCCCGGTTTTGAATCCGGCAACATGGACAGTTACCTGGACGAACCGGCCTATGTGGTGCACCCACCAGTAGGTAAATGGATGATCGCGGCCGGTATGCGCTTGGGCGGGCCAGAGAATCCGTTCTCTTGGCGATTGGCCACGGCACTCGTGGGCATTCTGGCCGTGTTCCTCATTGCCCGCGGTGCGCGGCGGCTGTTCTCTTCCACGCTGGCGGGCACGCTCGTGGGGGGACTATTTGCCATTGACGGCGCGGCGATTGTGCATGCCCGCACTGGGTTGCTCGATAACTTTTTGATGTTCTGGGTGGTCGTAGCATTCGTCCTGATCCTTGCTGATCGGGACCATTCCCGACGGCGGCTGGCTCGTCGTGCGGCCGGCCTGCTCGATGCGGGTAAGGATCTGGGCCGGTTCGGCCCGGCTATGGGGCTGCGCTGGTACCGCTATGGTGCCGCCGTCGCCCTCGGGTTGGCGATTGGCACTAAGTGGTCGGGCTTGTACTTCCTGGCGGTGTACGCGGTCATTACGGTGCTGTGGGACGCCACTGCACGACGACGCGTCGGTGTCACGGGGTGGCCATTGGGTGCCCTGGTGAAAGATGCAATCCCGGCTGCGCTGACCATGCTGCCCATTGCTGCGGTGACGTATGTGGCGTCGTGGACCGGCTGGTTCCTGAACGACAAGTCGTATAAACGCACCTGGGCACTGGATCACCCCACGGAGGGGGTGCAGTGGTTGCCGCCAGCGCTGCGATCCCTGTGGGAATACCACCTGCAAATGTGGGACTTCCATAACGGACTCACCTCACCGCACACATATCAGGCGAACCCGTTGGGTTGGCTGCTGCAGTTACGACCGACGTCGTTCTATTACAAGTCCCAAGAGATGGGTCAGCTCATCCCCACGGGCGGAAGTTGTGAGTGGGAGAAGTGCTCCCAGGTGGTGACGTCCCTGGGGAACCCCGTGCTGTGGTGGTTGGCGACGGCGGCGCTGCTCTTTGTGCTGTGGCGGGTATTTGTGCGCTTTGACTGGCGCGGAGTGGCCGTGCTCAGCGGGCTGGCAGCGGGCTGGTTGCCGTGGTTGGCGTATGCGCACCGCACCATTTTCACGTTTTACACCATCGCTTTTGCGCCGTTCATGTACTTAGCGCTGGGCTACACCTTCGTGGTGGCGTGGGAGTGGGCGCAGGGGCGCCATGGACGCCGACGCATCGTGATGTGGACGAGTATCGGGGTGGGCGGGCTCATCCTGTTGACCAGCGCATTCTTCTACCCAATCTGGACGGCAATGAACGTTCCCACTGAGTTCTGGCGGTCGCACATGTGGCTGCAGAGCTGGGTCTAAGCAGTCAATGTGAGCAGTTGGTAAGAGAACAGTTGAGCCCCGCAGGGCTCATCTGCCCTGCGGGGCTCATCAATCTTTCAGTGCAACTGTGGCCACTGCACGCTGCCAGAACGGTTCGCGTGCTGGGCGGATCGTTAGCGTGCGGAGCGGAACTCCTGCGTGAGTGGGCACTGGAACGGGTCGCGGGCGGCTAGGCCAACGCGGTTCAGGTACTCCACGACAATCTTGTAGGAGCCAAGCAGGCTTGTTTCCGTGTACCGAACGCCGCGTTCCTCGCAGAATGCTTTGACCATGGGCCGCACCTTGCGCAGGTGTGGCCGTGCCATGGAGGGGAACAGGTGGTGTTCGATCTGGAAGTTCAGTCCGCCCATGGCGGTGTCAATCCAGCGGCCACCGGTGATGTTGCGGCTCATCAAGACCTGACGTGACAAGAAGTCGATGCGGGAATTCTTCGGCACAGTCGGCATGCCCTTGTGGTTGGGCGCGAACGACGCTCCCATGAAGAAACCGAACAGACCCAACTGCACTCCGAGGAACGCAGCAGCCAGACCGGGCGTCAGCAGCCAGAACACTAGTGCGACGTAACCGACCAGACGCACGGTGATGAGGATGATCTCTACAGTGCGACGTTTGACCTTGGCACGGCCGAAGATTAAGCGCAGGCCAGCCACGTGCAGGTTGAGACCTTCAAGCAGCAGGAGGGGAAAGAACAAGTACCCCTGGTGCGCGGCAATCCAAGCGCGGAAGCCCCGTTTGGTTTCGGTGATCGATTCCGTCTCCCAGATGAGCACGCCGTTGAGCATGTCGGGGTCGGTTTCGATCTGGTTGGGCTTGGCGTGGTGGCGCGAGTGCTTGTTCTGCCACCAGCCGTAGCTCAGACCGCCATAGAGGTTGGCAATGATCAGGCTGGCCCAGTCGTTCCAACCACCAGAGCGGAAGATTTGGCGGTGCGCAGCGTCGTGGCCCAAGAATGCGACCTGGGTCAGCAAGAGGGCGAGCACCGCAGCGTTCACTAGTTGCCACCAGGTGGAACCAAAGACGAACAGGGCGGCTACCGAGGCAGCGAGCAGCACGGTCAGCAGTACGAACTTCGACCAGTAGTAGCCGTACCGGCGGCGCATCAGACCGGAGGCCTGCACGGAGCGCATGAGTTCGGTGAAGGCGCTAACCTGCTTGTTTCGCGGGTTAGTTTCTGCGGGTTCAGCATAGGAAAGCGATGACGTCATTATTTCTCCAACTGCGGTCGACACACCAAGACGGCGTCCAGATCCTTGACTAGCGTACTAGTTGCTGTCGAATTATGAATAGACACAGTGCTCTACCGCCTATTTTACTCATTGTGAGCCCGGTATGACGCCCCGAGTGTGGTTGAAGGGCCCGCGAGTGTTTATAGTTACCCGATACGTCAAGGGCAGTGCCAACTAGCCGGAGGTTCGAACATGCTCGTGGGAGTCCCCACCGAAGTTAAAGTCCACGAGTATCGGGTGGCGCTCACCCCGTCCGGGGTACACGCACTTGTTGCAGCGGGTCACGACGTCGTGATCCAAGCCGGCGCCGGTGTGGGTTCGGCTATCAGCGACGACGACTTTGCGGCGGCTGGTGCACGTATTGCTGCTGATGCCCGTGTTGTATGGCAGAGCGCTGACTTGATCTGCAAGGTCAAGGAACCAGCAGCAGAGGAGTACGAGTACCTCCGCCCTGGGCTGATCGTCTTCGCTTACCTCCACCTGGCTGCTGACTTGGAAGCAACGCGTGCATTGCTCGATTCAGGCACGACGTCGGTTGCTTACGAAACCGTGCGCTCCCCTGATGGTGCGCTGCCACTGCTTGCTCCCATGAGCGAAATCGCTGGCCGGTTAGCTACTCAGGTGGGCGCGGTGCAGTTGCTGCGTCCGGCTGGTGGCACGGGCGTGCTGATGGGTGGCGTCCCCGGGACCGCTCCGGCTCGCGTTGTCATTCTTGGTGCCGGTGCTGTTGGTCGAAACGCCGCCCAGATTGCTTCGGGTATGCGCGCTGATGTGCGGGTCCTGGATATTTCGTTGCCGGCGCTGCGCGTGGTTGATGTGGAACTTAACGGCGCAGTGCGCACGTGTGTGTCTAATCCGATGGATGTGGAGCGCGAGGTGTTGGAGGCTGACCTAGTGATCGGGTCGGTTCTGGTGCCGGGCGGTCGCACACCGGAGTTGGTGTCGAACGACCTCGTGTCGCGCATGCGACCGGGCTCAGTGCTGGTGGATGTTGCTGTCGACCAAGGCGGCTGCTTTGAAGATTCCTACCCGACCACCCATGAGAACCCGACGTACAAGGTGCATGGCTCCACGTTCTACACGGTGGGCAATATGCCTGGCGCAGTTCCGGTGACCAGCACCCACGCGTTAACGAATGCAACGCTGCCGTACCTGGTGGCGCTGGCTGATGTCGCATCCGAAGTTTCTGGTGACGATGATCCAGCGAAATTCATTGATGCGTTGGTGGCGGAGCCCGAGAGCCGTGAAGAGATGCTGGTCAATGGTTTGCGGTGTGGTTTATCCACGCACCGGGGCCGGTTGGTAAGTCGGGCTGTTGGACTGGCACATGATCTGACGCCGGAGCCGTTGGACCCGCCTGCGCAATCGCACTGACGGGTTCCCTGAGGGCTCACTTGAAAGTTTCGCTGTAACTGACACTGACATAGAAAAATCCCCGGCCGCCAGGGTTGGCCGCCGGGGATTTTTCTATGTGATTAGGCCTGTCGTGCGGCGAGTGCCGCGTTGACCTCAGGGTCATTCAGTGAACTGAGCCAGTTCAGCAGGTCAGGGTAGGTGGACGGGTTGCTCGCCACCGCAGCCCGCAGTTCTGGTGCTTCCTGCACGATCTGCCCCAAAAGAGAAAGATCCGTGCTGGGGTCGGCGGCCTGCTGCGGGGTGAAACCGTGCGCTGGCGTGGCCTGATTTGGGGACTGCTGAGTAGGGGCTGGTTGGGCAGGCGCTGGCTGCGCTTGCTCGGCCTGCGGCTCGTATTGGTGTGGTGCGGACTCAGCCGCTGACTGGTCCTGAGAGGCGTGCTGCGCCTGCTGCGTCTCCCAGGGTTGCTGAGCAGGGGCGGCCTGCGGCTGGCCCTGTTGCGCATCCCAAGGTTGCTGACCTGGTGCAGCCTGCTGCGGCTGGTGCGGCTGCTGCTGGTTCTGCCAAGCCTGCTGTGGCGCCGCGTCTGGGCCCTGCGGGCCACCAGCATGAGCCGACTGTTGGGTTGGCATTGCCAATGCAGCAGGTGGGTTCGCAGCAAAGTGCTCCCGCACAGACTTCGGGGCCGTCAGACCGATGAAGACCAGCGTTGGCAGACCGAAGGCCAAGAGCAGAACAGGCAGACTCACTTGGAGGTTATCGGAGCTGGCGGTAACGATGAGAATGACAAAGGCGAACAGCGTTGCTAAGCCGGCGAGAACGAGGGCTTGGTTTCGTCCAGAGCTAACGTCGTTAGTGAGTACGACCCGCGCCAGCAAGCCAGCCACGGCGACGATCAGCGACAAGATGAGGACAGTAAGCCCAGCTCCAGAGAAGCCACCGGCGATGAACGCAAAAATTGTTACAAGTACGACGCCGCCGGCCACAATGACGAAGTATTCGGCGCCGTTGCGTGCGGCCCCGGTCCAGGCTTGGGCAGCAGGCTTGGGCTTCATGTGGTTCTTGATGATGGGTGTTAACGCCAGCGCCCCGAGAGCGGGGAGAAAGACGTAGGCCAGACCGAGGCCGCTGGTGAACTGCGCGTCATTTCCGAAGTAGCGGTATTCCTCTGACCACAGGAACAGGAAGGCAAACACGGTGGTGATGCCTAATGTGGCAGTGACCAGACGCCAGGAGTGATCCCGGCGGAACACCCCAAAGGGTGCCCAACCTACGAGTACCGCGACAACCAGGATTGAAACCACGAGGTACAGAGCGGTCTTAAAGTCACTGGTAAAACCGCCACCGACGGCGAGCGCAATGAGCGCAACAACCTCCAGCACAATCGCCAGCCCAGCGAGGCCGAAGAAAACGTTTGGCCAAACCTTAGGCTGGAGTGGGCAGGGGTCTTCGCTCAGTTGGGCCTGCCGTGGTGTTGCTGCAAGTAATGCACCAGCAAGCCCAAGGGCGGCTGCTCCGCCAAGTCCGCCATATCCGCTGCCAATGTCGAACGCGGCGAGGACATCCAGCACCACGTAGACCAGCACCAGCACCACGAACGGAAGGTTGAGCGCCCCGCGCAACATGGCAATCATGCGTGGCGGCCAGGTCTTGGGGAACACCCCGAACCGGGCAAGGTAGTGCACGGAGAGTGACAACAGCGACAACACGAGCAACAGAATGACTTCAATGCGACCGGTGGCTCGGTTCTCCAGGTTCCACGGCAAGCCGAGGGAGATGAGCAGCAGCAATGCCGCTACACCATCCATCACGTAGTCGGTGATGGGGATGCCAGCGAGCGGGTTCGGGCCAACAGGCTTTGGCGCAGGAGTAGCGCTTGGGTAGCCATTCGACTGTCCCTGGGCTGGGTAGCCGTGAGCGGGTTGTCCCTGTCCAGGCTGGCCCGGTGCGGACTGCTGCGGATAACCCTGAGGTGCTTGGCCGTTCGGCGCAGGGTAACCCTGTGGGTCGGGTGCACCGTAGGGCGACTGCCCCTGCTGTGCGGGGTTGCCTTGTCCCTGTGCGGGGTCACCCTGTGGCGCGCCACTTGGCTGGCCGGATGGGGGTTGTTGCGGAGTGTTGGGCTCTTGCACGCCGCCCGGATTCTGCGCGTTCACGTGTGGTGGTCCTCTCGGTTTGCGGCCAGCTGACATTGTCCGCTGCGTCGCTGCGGGCCAAGCCTAGGCGAGACCCTGCATGGTTTCTGAGTAATCTCAGAGGTAAAGACTGAGTTCGCATGCCGCGGTTTCCACAGACGCGTTCTTTTGGGTGCCGTTCTGTGGGTGTGATGTGAGACTGAATGCATGACCTCCGTCGATGTTTCCTATGGCATTGTGCCCTCCCCTCTTGGCGATCTGCTGCTGGCTGCAACGGATTCGGGACTCGTGCGAGTAGCTTTTGCGGGTGAGGACTTCACCGCCGTTCTCACTGCTCTGACTGAGCGCGTCGGCCCGGTTATTGAGCGCAGCACGACAGTGCTCGATGACGCCGCCGCGCAACTGGTCGCTTATTTTGCGGGTTCCCGCACCGAATTCGCGTTGCCCCTTGATTTGCGGTTGGTGAGCAACTTCCGCCGTCAGGTGCTCGGCTACTTACCGGAGATCCCGTCGGGTCAAACGCAAACGTATGCGCAGGTTGCTGACGCTGTCGGCAGTCCGCAAGCGGTGCGCGCCGTCGGCAGCGCCTGTGCAAATAACCCGTTGCCCCTAGTGTTGCCGTGCCACCGGGTGGTGCGCACCGATGGCAAGGCCGGTGGGTACTTAGGCGGACCGGAGGCGAAAGACTTCCTGCTGGGCTTGGAAGCTGCGTGACTGGGGCCGTTATTGGCGCAGATGGGTTGAAGCGGCCAGCGTGGGCCGCCACTGATCCACTGCTGCAGGATTATTACGACACTGAGTGGGGCATGCCGGTTCGCGATGAGCAGGGCCTATTTGAGCGAATCAGTTTGGAGGCGTTTCAGTCGGGTTTGTCGTGGGCCACGATTCTGCGTAAACGCCCAGCGTTTCGTACTGCTTTCAAGGATTTCAATCCGGAGGTCGTTGCTGCGTTCACTGCCGACGACGTTGCCCGGTTGATGGCGGACGCCAGCATTGTGCGGAACCGCCGCAAAATTGACGCCACAATCAATAATGCCCAAGCAACGCTGGCGCTGCGGGACGACATCGGGGTGGTGGAGTTCGTGTGGTCGTTCCGACCAAAAAACACCCCGGCCCCGCAGTCCTTAGCCGATATTCCCACTCAGTCAGCTGAGTCAGTTGCACTGGCGAAGGGGCTGCGAGCCCGGGGTTTTGTTTTTGTTGGCCCCGTGACGATGCATGCCCTGATGGAAGCTATTGGCATGATCGACACGCATTTAGTGGATAGTCACCGTCGGGGGGCTTCCGGGCTCTGGTGAGCTGTTTTTCTTTCCACCATTTTCTCGAGGTCGTTGACCTCTGGGGTGGACAGATAGCGGTCCAAGCTGTCGTCGAGTTCACGTAGCCACGGGGTGTGGTGCACCTCAGCCAGGGTTCCCGTCATCACGGAGCGGTAGACCTTGTCGCGGTAGGTGAGGATGTTCTCCTGCTTGTCCTCAGTCCAAGAACAGAAGATCTTCACGACTTCGTCAATGTCGAACATGGGGTAGTCGGTGCATTCGATGAGGTCACGGGTGTAGTCGCCCTGGAAGGTGATCTCATCGGCTGCTGTTTCCAGTCCGTCCTGGCGTGCCAGCCAAGCCTCGATGTCCGTGCGTTGCTCTGCTGCCGTCGGCAGCTTTGCGTCGCCAAGAATCACATCGCGCACGTACCAAGCCTGGGCGTCAAACATATTGAAGGTGAACCACTGGTCTTGGGCACCGAGGTAGAACAACTGGTTGTTCGCTTCCGAGACCACTCCGCGGTAGAGGGTGTCTGGGTACAGGCAGTTCGGGGAAGCCAGCGCTAGGTCTGACGGTAGGTAAGGGTAGTGGTGCAGGTACCCGGTGCACAGCACAATGGCGTCGAACTTGCGGGATTCGCCGTTGCTGAAGTGCGCAACGGAGCCCTCAAAGTGGGTAACGAGTGGCAGTTCATCGACGTCCTTGGGCCAGTCGAAGCCCATGGGCCCGCTGCGGTAACTGAAGGTGATGCTGCGGGCGCCCATTTTGTACGCCTGCACGCCAATGTCTTCTGCGGAGTAGCTGGATCCGATGAGCAGGACGTCTTTGTCTGCGAGGTCTTCTGCGCCGCGGAAGTCGTGTGCGTGGCGCACGCTGCCGGGGAAGGTTTCAATGCCGTCAAAATTTGGCACGTTGGGCACGGTGAAGTGGCCAGAGGCAACGATGACGTTGTCGAACTCGGAAACCTCGGTTTTACCCGTGATGAGGTCTTCTACTGTGATGGAGAAAGTTTTGGTGTCTTCGTTGAACTGCACCCAGCGCACTGCGGTGCTGAACCGGACATACTTCTTAACGTCGTCCTTTTCCACGCGGCCGTTGATGTAGTCCCACAGCACTGGGCGTGGTGGGTAGGACGAGATGGGGCGGCCGAAGTGCTCATCGAAGGTGTATTCCGCAAATTCGAGAGCTTCTTTGGGGCCGTTCGACCACAAGTTGCGGTACATGCTGGAGTGCACGGGCTCACCGTACTGGTCAGTTCCGGTCCGCCAGTCGTAGTTCCACTGCCCACCCCAGTCGGCCTGCTTTTCAAAGCAGACGAAGTCGGGGACATCGCGGCCGGAGGTTCGGGCGGATTCGAAAGCGCGCATCTGGGCCATACCACTGGGGCCGGCACCAATTATTGCTACACGGTTAGTCATATATTCCTCTCCGGCCGCACGAGGGGGCACGAGTTGTGCGTCGTGAGGCGGCCAGGTAGTCGCGGGCAAAGTTGCAACAGCAGACCACCGATGACTTTACCATGCCAAAACCTGCCAATTCCGTGACCTTGGTCATCACTTAGCAAAGAACGCGAATCCAGTGGGCAACACACGCGGCAAGAGTGTCGAGGCCCCACCCCCGCCCTGCGTGCGCCGGTTCTCCGCAGCGTTTCGTACCGGAAATGCAAACTCCTTGAGAACTGCCTAGCCTGCAGGGGTGACGCGTCTCCCCCCAAACCTTGGGCGCGTCCCGTCCTGGCTCCCCAGCCCGTCCCTATGCGGGCAGCTTTGCGGGGACCAGACGACACTGCGGAACCTGGAGGTTTCCTTGCGTAAATTACTGTTATCCCTCGGCGCCGGCGTCGCGTCGGTCACTCTTCTCGCCGGCTGCTCATCGCTTTACCTTGAAAAGGAATCCATCGAGTCCGAGATTTCTCAACAGATTGAAGAGCAATTCGGGGTAACTCCCGAGGTGTCCTGCCCGGACGACCTTCCCGGCGAAGTGGATGCACAGATTGAATGCGATCTGACGCTTCCTGAGGACGACGAACTCCACAAGATTCAAGTAACGGCAAAGTCGGTCAACGAGGACACCAAAGAGGTCGGATACGAGTTTGAGGTGCTCGACTAGAGCAATCTCTTGTTAACTTTCTGACTCGTCCGGTCTGCGCAGGCAGGGCGACGCGCTGACAGCCCGCCCGGGTGCCCGGTGGAGAGCACCCACTCTCCGCGGGTGAGCAGGCGGGCTGTTGCGCTCGTTAGGCTGTTGGAACAGTGCACTGACCAAAGGAAAACCAAAGATGACGACTGACTCCACACCTGAGGACGGCCCTATCGTGAACTTGCCTCGCACAGCGGTGGGCATGGCGCGGGCCGTCCAGTCCGGCTCAGTGCATCCTCTGGCTTTGACGCAGGCAGCACTCGACCGAATCACGACGCAGGCCCATTTAGGCGCAGTGCAGGAACGGTTCGACGACGAGGCCTTGGCCGCAGCGGCCGACCTGGCTAGCCGTGCCGATCTGAGCGCGCTCCCCCTGGCAGGTGTTCCCATACTTGTGAAGGACAACGTGGCGGTTGCAGGCGTTCCAATGCGGGACGGTTCGCACGCGACCTCCACGGTGCCGTCATCCTCGGATCATGAGGTCGTGCGGAGGTTGCGGGCTGCCGGCGCAATCGTGGTGGGCGTGACACGGGTCCCGGAGTTGTGCGTGTGGGGGTCGACGGATTCCGCGTTCGGGACCACGCGCAATCCATGGGACTTGTCACGCACACCTGGTGGTTCTTCGGGGGGCTCAGCCGCAATGGTCGCTGCCGGGGTGGTGCCGGTCGCGCACGGCAATGACGGCATGGGGTCGATCCGGATTCCAGCGGCGAATACCGGATTGGTTGGGATTAAGCCGGGGCGTGGTGTGGTTCCAGCTGGAGTTGGCACGGATTCGTGGGGTGGCATGGCGGAGAATGGTCCGCTTGCCACCACAGTGAGTGATGCGGCGTTAATGTTGTCGATTTTGGCTGATGTGCCGAGCCTGCAAGAGGTCACGGAACCTCTCGGTCCGTTGCGGATTGCGGTCGCAGTCAATACGCCGTCCTTTTTGGTGCGCTTGCATCCGTTGTGGCGTGCGGGAACGGAGCGTGCGGCGCAGGTGCTGCGCGATGCCGGGCATGAGGTCACGGCGGTGTCGTATCCATATCCGCAGAATCCGGTGCCAGTGTTTGCGCGCTGGTTTGAGGGCACGGCCCGTGATGCTGCGGGGCTGGATCAGGCGCAGTTGGAGTCGCGAACCAGGTGGCATGTGCGCTTGGGTCGGCTGAGCGCACGGTTGGGCTGGGTGAAGCCGCGTGATGACGACGCTTTTACGGCCAGTGCGCGAGGCTTCTTTGCGAACTTTGATGTGTTGTTGACGCCTGCATTGGCGCAGTTTGCGCCGACTGCTGCGCAGTGGCACCGGAGGTCGTGGTTGCGGAACTTCTGGTCGAACTTGCAGTATGCGCCGTATGCGGCGCTGTGGAACATGTTGGGGTGGCCGGCAGCTTCGGTTCCGGCGGGAGTGTCACGGGAAATTGGATTGCCGACGGCGGTTCAATTAGTGGCTCCGCCCGGCGGCGAGAGGTTGATTTTGTCGGTTGCCGCGCAGATAGAGCGCTTGCAGCCGTGGCAACAACTGGCACCACAGCCACATATACCCCCTGGGGTATAGTGGCGTGATGAGCTTCGTGGAGATCGACGTCGTAGAACAACCGACCACTGGCACACAGGTCGCCCGGTGGGTCTCTCCTGTTCGAGCGCTGGTGACTGTGGTCGTCGCGGTCGGTGTGGTCCTTGCACTGGTATCGAACCTTGGCCTGACGACGTCAGCCATCACCTGGCCCGCGGCGGTGGCCCTGGTTGCAGGCGCACCGTGGTGGGCCCTGCCAGTTGGCGCAACCGGAGCGGTTCTCGTCGGGGCAATTGTGGCAACGTACATTGCGGCACCACCTGGTGCTCGCGTCACGTTCTGCGACCTGCGATGGCCAATCATTGGCGTCATCGGACTGTCCTTGGCCATTGACACCCCTGGTGGGGAACCGTTAGTGCAGGAAATGTTTGGCGTCTCCGGGAGCACCACGCTCATGCTCCAGCCCGTGATCGGCCTAGCCACTTTGGCACTGCTCAGCTGGGTGCTGAAGAAGCGCATCGCACTGGTGCGGGCCGCTCGCGCAGCCCAGCAAGATTCCAACTCCCCCGAAGCATGCGAAACCTGCATCCCCATCTTTCCGGGTGGAAAGTAAGTCCCTGTCAAACCGTCAGTCGATTGAGACGGTGACCGCGGCAACAAGTTTGGGCAGGTCTGCTGCCACCACAATTCCTATTGCGCCCTCAGTCGAGCGGCCGTGCTCAGTGATGACTAGTGCTGCTGGCGGTGACACTTTTGTTAGTCGGTCAATTGCGTCCGCTGCGGAGGCAGACTTTTTGACGAACTCAAGCCGTTCGTGGCCTTCAGAGAAGGCCAGTGCATCGGCGAGGGTGCCCTTTTCAATGTGGACGGTGCCCTCTGCGTTGATGTGGCTCGACACCCAGCGTGCAATTGCGTTCGTCGTCAACAAACGCACTCCCACGTCGTCGCCGTAAACGGGCACCTGCGAAATGTCGTCTTGGGCCATTGCGGTCAGAGTGTTTTTTAATGAATCCGTGGCCTGCGCCGTTAGTGGGGTGCGCGTCGCATAAGAAAGTGCTCGAACAGGGCGTTCAATCTGCTCAGCTAGTCGCTCAATTTCAGTGACAGTTTCCGGCAAAGGTGAGGCGATCGGCTCACCGTTCTGCCAGGCGGTGTGCGACATAACATTGCGCAACCCCACGTACATATCCAGTGCCCGACGGTTGTGCCGCACGACGGCGTCCTTGGGCTCGGCCTGCCGCACAATCGACCCCAAGCCCGCCCGCGGCAGGTCGTACTTACGCTGCAGGGTTTCTTCGATTTCGGCGCAGGCGTCGAGGAAGCGGCGGGCCAAACTCTCCGGGTTGTCCGGTTCGACGTCGACGGTGGCGGGTACGGTGGGCGGTTGCGGTTTGGCCACGGGAAACTCCTCGATCATCATTGGGCTGGCAGACATCAGTCGACTGGCAGCACGATTTACGCAATCTTAATGGCTCCGGCTGCGGTGGATGATGCGCGAGAAGTTCTTCGTGCCACCAGCGTTCCGCGCCTAACCACCGCCAAGGTGGGCGGCGGCGCCAGACTTAGTCATAGCAACAACGCTGATCAGAAGGGGCTTCGTGCCGCCCAAAACCCGTGCAGCAATGGCAGGGCGGAGGCAATCATCAAGATGTTACTCAGACCTGGATCGCCACCACGAACCAACGCACCGGCTATGAGTAGGGCACCGAAGATCAGCGCGGAGGCCCCTCGTCGCGCCGTTCGGTTGAGGCGCGCGACCTGCCGCTCAAGGCGTGGGGTGGCCACAACCAAGGAACCATCTTGAATTTGGGTGATCAGCCCATCCAGACGCTTCGGCAATTGCACCGCAACCTTGGCAACTTCGAAAGCCTGTTTGCCAACGTCTTGCGCAATGTTGCCGCGCTCATCTCGGAGCAATTGCTGCGCATATGGCTCCACAGAATCCCAGAGGTTGAACTGCGCGTCCAAGGAACTGCACACACCCGAGGTCAACGACATGGCCCGGATAATCAGCAGGAAGTTCTCCGGTAATTGGAATGGCAGGGAGCGGACGACGTCCCCAAACTCCCCCGCAAAGTCATGCAACTCTCGCTGGTCTACTTCGCGTAATTCAGCAAAACCCATGCCGCCAAACCTGGCAAAAAGCTCCGTCATGGCCCGCTCGAGCTCATAGGTGTCGGCCGAGGGCACCAGCACACCCATGTCGCTGATCGCGGTCAGCAAACCTTTGCCGTCGCGTGCAGCAGCCGCGATGAGAAGTTTGCGCATGCCACTGCGGGTGTTGGGTGGGACCTCGCCCATCATGCCGAAGTCAATGAACGTCAACTGCCACGGGTGCTTCGCGTTCGGCTCAGTAACTGGGGTGACAAAAATGTTACCTGGGTGCGGGTCCGCGTGGAAGAAACCGTTGGTGAACAATTGGTCGAACATCACGGCCGCAAATACTGGGGCCACCTGAGCTGGGTCAATACCCGCGGCATGGAGGGACTGCGCATCAGTGATTTTGATCGCGGTCACGTCTTCAAGAGTGAGCACCCGCGTGGCAGTGCGTTCCCAGACGACGCCGGGCACCGTCACACGCTCGTCATTAGCAAAGTCAGCCGCGAAGCGTTCGGAATTCGCCGCTTCTTGTAGGTAATCGATCTCTTCGAAACTGGTCTGCGCGAACTCTTCTACTAGGGCAGGCATGTCGGCACGTTTGGAAATGAGCCGCACGTGACTGAGCCAGCCCGCAACTTTACGCAACGCAGCCAGGTCAACATCGACAATGACGTCGATACCAGGGCGCTGGACTTTCATCACCACGCCCTCGAGGCCAGTGTCAGCAGCGGCGGTAGGGAGTAGCTGCGCCCGGTGCGCCTGCCCAAGGGAAGCGGCAGCGATGGGCGTTTCATCAACCCAGGCGAATACTTGGTCCAGCCGCGCACCAAGCTCTGCCTCTGCTAACTCACGGATCGCAGGGAAGGGGACGGCGGGCACTTCATCTTGCAGCCCCTCGAGTTCGGCGGTGATTTCTGGGGGTAAGACGTCAAGGCGGGATGACATGAACTGCCCCACCTTGATCATCAAACCGCCCAAGTCGACGGCGAGGGTGTGGAAGCGCCGCGCGAATCGTTTCATTCGTTTTGTGCGGGTGCGGTCGGCTAGCTTGCGCAGCCCGATGCGGGGCAGCACCAACTCAAACCACCACGTCACTGCTAAGTTCCAGGCGGCGAAACGCAGAATGCGCCGGTACCGGGCGCGGGTATTACCCGCGCCGTGACCGGTGTCTATTTGGGCGCGGCGAACCGACATCACTCCTGTCAGCCTTGGGCGAGAATGGAGTACAGCCGGCGACGTGCCTCATCGAGCACGGTCACGGCTTCCTGCACCTGCGCCGGAGTTCCTGAGCGCCCCACCTGAGATGCGGCCTGGGCGAGCTCCATGCCCGCCTTCGGCAGTGCGGCGAAGGTGTTGCCTGAGGCTTGACCCGTGGACTCCCACGGCGCGGACTCATTGGACTCGGTTACTTCTTCGCGGCCAGCCTCGGTCAATGAGTAGATCTTGCGACCGTCGGCTTCTTCGGCGGTAATGATTCCCTCATCAGCGAGCAACTGCAAGGTGGGGTAAACCGACCCAGCGCTGGGCTTCCAGTTACCGTTTGTGCGTTCGCTGATTTCGCGAATGATTTGGTAACCGTGCATCGGCTGCTCAGCGATGAGAGCGAGAACTGCTGTCCGCACCTCGCCGCGACCGGCGCGCGTGCCCGAGCGTTTGGCAAACTTTGACCGCAGATCTTCTACTGCCTGCCACATGCCGTCAAAGTTGCCACCGCTAAAGTTTTCTGACTGGTAAGACGTCCGCATCATGCACTCCCTACGTATATCGCTCACAAGGTTCAACGATACTTAACGATATACCCAGATGTATCGCAGAACAACTACAGTGTGGACATCCTGACGCCACTCAGTCGCTCAGCACTGACTCCACCCAGGCGGGCACTAATTTTGTGGCAGGCCCGACGAAGGCATGATCGAACTGGAGCGACCCCGAACTCGCCGCCAAGTTGAGTTCGACGGTTTGTGCGCCGAAGGCTCCTGCCGCGGCCACGAAACCTGCAGCGGGGTAGACCTCGCCTGAGGTGCCAATTGACACGAAGGTGTCAGCGTCCCGCAGCGCCTGCTCAATTTCTGCCATGCGGTAGGGAATCTCACCGAACCACACGATGTCTGGCCGGAGTTTCCCCTCCCCACAACTGGGACAGGGTGGGATGTCGCTCAGGGTTTCGGCCCACGCGGTGCGTTCGTCACAGGCGCCACACCAAGCGCTGAGGAGTTCACCGTGCATGTGGATGACATTGTTGGACCCCGCACGTTCGTGCAGATCGTCAACGTTCTGGGTCACGACGGTGACTTTCCCTGGCAGTTTCGCTTCAAGTTCTGCGAGCGCGAGGTGTGCGGCGTTGGGTGCCACCTGCTGCAGTGACGCGCGTCGTTCATCGTAAAAACGCTGGACCAGCACTGGGTCTGTGACAAAACCTTCCGGCGTCGCCACCTGCTGAACTTCGTGACCCTCCCACAGTCCCCCACTGTCTCGGAAGGTTGCCATCCCTGACTCTGCGGAGATGCCCGCCCCTGTTAACACAACGATACGCATGCCCCCATTGTCCCCCAACACCAAAGTTGCACACCCTAAGCCGGGCGCCGGTCCAGTTGTCCGGTCTGCACAAAGTGGGCCACGAGGTCGTGAATCGTCTGCTCAGCGGATCGCACCCGGTGCCCCAATTCGTGGTGCGCTTTTGTGTGGTCGACGGCGGGCCTCCAACGCAACGTGGCCACTGCCGAGGCCAAAGGCACAATGCCTTTCACAAGCCAGTACGAAAGTTTGAATGCGGGGCCGCGTCGACTGGCGACGTCAGCTGCCATGCGCAGCGCAGTGTGCATCTCTAGCGGATGGCCACCCAACAGGCAGTTCTCCCCCACCCGCCCCTCTTTGGCGACCTGCAGCAAACCGGTCGCCACGTCCTGCACGTCGACCCAGTCGAAGCCGTCCGGAATTGATGTCAGCGGGGGCTAGCCCGAGCGCGAATGCGATGGGGACAAACACTTTCCATTATTCAATTAGATTTATTAACAAATGAAAGCACATGCTGACAATTAACCATTGACTAGCACATTCTAAACGTTCGAACCTTTATGTTCATCCTCTTTACGGAAATCTCAGCAACCGATACACTAGGGGCAACAGCAAGTTTCGACTAGTCGTTCAGTTTAGAACGCGCCAGTTGTCACATAATTGCTGAACTGATTGGAGAAACAAATGCGACACACAGGAAAGAATGTCATCGTCACAGGTGGCGCGAGTGGTTTAGGCGAGTCGATCGTTCGCAAGTTGGTAGCTGAAGGCGCCAACGTCGTCATCGCTGACGTGGACGCGGACAACGCCAATGCACTCATTACAGAATTGGGCGACACAGCGTCGTTCTCCCAGTTCGACGTGTCGAACGAAAAAGCTTGGGACACACTCATGGCCGAGTTTGTTGAGAAGTTTGGGGTGCTGCATGCATTGGTCAACAATGCCGGAATTGCCCCACCGGCTGACATGTACATGGATTTTGCCGTTTGGCGGAAGGTCATGTCGATCGACCTCGATGGCGTCTTCCTTGGCACTCGCGCGGCGTTCAAGGTCATGCAAGACCAAGACGTGCGTGGATCGATTATCAACATGTCTTCGGTGATGGCCTACGTGGGCCATTTCAATACCCCAGCATACTCGGCGTCCAAGGCCGGAGTTATTGGCCTGACCAAAGCTGCGGTGTCGTTTGCGAGCGAGCACAACATGAATATCCGGATCAACACGATCCACCCAGGGACGCACGCAACGCCAATCCTGATGGACGCGCTGCCGCTCCTTCCGGAAGGGTTTGAACAGGAAGAACTGAGCCGTCACCCTGTCGGGCACTTCGGTGACCCCGTCGGAGTCGCAGCCACCGTGTCCTTCTTACTGGACGACGAGGCCGAGTTCTTCCAGGGCGCCGAAATCGTGATTGACGGTGGTCGGCTCTCGGTGAACCGATAGCCCACAGCAGAGCCACCGCAGTCAGCGACAAAAACGGCGGGGAGTGCATGGCTTAGGCCATGC
>RCNJ01000288.1_pt1 | contig 26727 bp, 28 predicted proteins | sample 2041171 | NCBI WGS metagenome assembly RCNJ01 (sample SAMN09708213, study PRJNA481090) | feces metagenome | biome: feces | host: Pygoscelis adeliae | place: Antarctica: Rookery Lake | collected 2010-03-01 | reverse complement strand
AAATCGAAGAGGTCCTCGTCGGTGGCGCCCAGATCCCGCCGACGCATCCTGGTCTCGAGTTCGTCGATATCGGCCAGCAGGCGCCGGTTGCGCTGGAAGAACTTATGGTGGGTCTTCCAATCGCCCTCCACCAGGGCGTGCTGGATGAACAGTTCCCGGGCCGCCACCGGGTCCACGCGCCCATATTGGATGCGGCGCTGGGGGATGACGGTAAGGCCGTAGAGGGTGGCCTTCTCATAGCCCATGACCGAACCCATCTTGCGGGACCAATGGGGTTCGGAATGCGAATACTTCAACAGGTGCTTGCCGACCTCCTCGACCCATAGGGGGTCGAAGCGGGCGTTGACCCGGGCCCAGAGCCGACTGGTTTCCACCAGTTCGGCGGACATCACCCATTCGGGGTTCTTCTTGAACAGGGCCGAACCGGGGAAGATCGAGAACCGGGTGCCGCGGGCCCCGGAATATTCACGTTTGCGTTCATCCCAGGCACCGATGTGTCCGAGCAACCCGGCCAGCAGGCTGGTATGGATCTCCCGTTCCAGCCCTGCCGGATCCACCGGACCCGTGGTCAGGGTGATGCCCAACGGTTTGGAGAGCTGGCGTAGCTGGGCGAAGAGGTCCTGCCATTCGCGCACCCGCATGTAGTTGATGAACTCCGCCTTGCACAGCCGGCGGAACGCGGAGGAGGAAAGTTCCTTCTGCTTCTCCTGCAGGTACGCGTAGAGGTTCAGGAACCCCGAGAAGTCCGAGGTCGAGTCGTCGAAGCGGCGGTGCAAGCCGGTGGCGTTGGCCCGTTGACCGGTGTCTTCGGAGGGGCGTTCGCGGGGGTCGCGGATGGTCAGTGCGGCGGCCAGGATCATGACCTCCTTGGCGCAGCCGCGCCGGCCCGCCTCCACGATCATCCGACCCAACCGGACATCGACGGGTAGCTGGCTCAACTGCCGTCCGATCGCGGTGACCTTCGCCGAGGTCCCCTCCCCGACGGCGCCGAGTTCACGCAACAGGGAGACACCGTCGTTCACCGCCTTGGAATCCGGAGGCTGGACGAAGTCGAAATCCGCTACGTCGCGAGGGGACTCCACGACCCCCATGGCGGACATCTGCAGGATCACCGCCGCCAGGTTGGTGCGCAGGATCTCGGGATCGGTGAACTCGGGACGGGCCTCGAAGTCCTCCTGGGAGTACAGCCGTATGGCAATACCGTCCGAAACGCGACCGCAACGGCCCGAACGCTGGTTCGCGCTGGCCTGGGAGACCCGCTCGATGGGCAGCCTCTGCACCTTGGTGCGGTGTGAATACCTCGAGATTCGTGCGGTACCTGTATCGATGACGTATTTGATGCCCGGGACGGTCAGCGAGGTCTCGGCGACGTTGGTGGCCAGCACCAGACGGCGGTTGGAACCGGGATGGAAGACCTTATGTTGTTCCTCCAACGACAACCGGGCGAAGAGCGGCAGCACCTCGGTGCCGGTCAGCCTCCGGTTGGTGCGTACCCGGGCGCGCAGGGCCTCCGCGGCGTCTCGGATCTCGCGCTCGCCGGAAAAGAAGATCAGGATGTCGCCGGGCGCCTCGGTCGCCAATTCGTCCACGGCATCGCAGACGGCGTCGAGCGGGTCCCGGTCCTCGTCGGCGGCATAGTCCTCGTCGTCGTCCTCGCGCCCTTCGGCAGGGTTGAGGGGGCGGTAGCGCAACTCCACCGGGAACGTGCGTCCGGAGACCTCGATGATGGGAGCCTGGACGATCTCGTCGCCTCCGTCGACAGCGGGGGAGCCGAAGTGGGTGGCGAACTTCTCCGGGTCGATCGTCGCGGAGGTGATGATGACCTTCAGGTCGGGTCGCTTCGGGAGCAGTCGCTTGAGGTAGCCGAGCAGGAAGTCGATGTTCAAGCTGCGTTCGTGGGCCTCATCGATGATGATGGCGTTGTATTTGCGCAGCAGGCGGTCGTGCTGGATCTCCGCCAGCAGGATTCCATCGGTCATGACCTTGATCTGGGTGGCGGCCGAAACCCGTCCGGTGAAGCGGACCTGGAAGCCGATCTCCGCCCCGAGTTCGCAGCCGGTCTCCTCGGCGATGCGTTCGGCGACCGTGCGTGCTGCCAGCCGGCGGGGTTGGGTATGGCCGATCATCCCGCCTTCGCCCAACCCCAGTTCCACCAGCATCTTGGGCAGCTGGGTGGTTTTGCCGGAACCTGTTTCGCCGGCGATGACGACCACTTGGTGGTCGCGGATGGCCTCCATGATGTCATCGCGACGGGCGCTGACGGGGAGGGATTCGGGATAGGAGATCTTTACAGCCATGGTTGAACCAGTCTAAGGGGGCTGCGCGGCCTCCTCGCCCTGCAGCCGGTTGTCGTCGTCGCGGGACGTGGAGAGAAGTGAAGTACGGAATGCCATATAAGTATGGCGTGGAACACATTTTGTCTTCAATGGGGGTCGGGGGCTGGAAGTGCGTCCATGCGCCCCGGAGGCGTCTGGACAATGTGAGTTGATTCACAGGTAGTATCAGGGTGTCTTTAGGCACCAGGTGGTCAAAAGATTGTCGAATCACTCGCAGTGGGCGACGGGTTCCGGTAAGCGTCAAAGATGATGTTGACCGGCATTCAACTCGTGACCCGTGAAAGGAAAACACATGAACATCACTCGTGCCGGCAAACTTGTCGCTGCCTTCGCGGCAACTGCGCTGCTCGCCACCGCTTGCGGTTCTTCAGGGGGTTCCGGGGACTCCAGCGGCTCCGGGGATGAGGTCAAGCCGGTGAAGATCGGCATCTCCCAGTACGTTTCCCACCCGTCACTGGACGCGGTGACCGAGGGCTTCAAGAAGGGGATGAAGGACGCCGGCTACACCGGCGACAAGGTCGAATACGACTTGCAGAACGCCCAAGCCGATGCCTCGACGAACACGGCGATCATGGGCCAGTTCGCCAATGACAAACTGGATCTGGTGCTCGCGGTGGCCACGCCGGCAGCCCAGGCCGCCGCGCAGGCCATCACGGACGCCCCGGTGCTCTTCTCCGCGGTCACCGATCCCGTGGAAGCCAAGCTGGTCAAGAGTGTCGAGGCCCCCGGGGGCAATGTCACCGGCACCTCGGATAAGAACCCGGTGAAGGAGCAGATGGAACTGCTCAAGGAGCTGGCCCCCGATGCCAAGAGCGTCGGTATCGTCTACTCCTCGGGTGAAGTCAACTCCACCGTCCAAGTGAAGTGGGCCAAGGAAGCCGCAGCAGATCTCGATCTGGAGATCAAGGAAACGGCGATCTCCGCCTCTTCCGAGGTGCAGCAGGCTGCCGAGTCGCTGAAGGTGGACGCGTACTACGTGCCCACCGACAACGCAGTGGTTTCCGCGTTGGAAGGCCTGCTGCAGACCGCGCAGTCCAAGAAGGTCCCGGTGATCGCCGCTGATGGCGAATCGGTCAAGCGTGGCGCCACCGCCACCTACGGCATCAACTACGAGAAGCTCGGTGAGCAGACCGCACAGATGGCCGTGAAGATCCTCAAGGACGGCGAGAAGCCCGCTGACATGCCGGTGGAAACCCTGACGGATGTCGAGCTGTACGTGAACACGGCAGCCGCCAAGAAGGTCGGGGTGGAGATCCCACAGGAAATGATCGACAAGGCTGCCGAGGTCTACAAGAAGTAGTCCCCGCACCGATCCATCCGATGACGGTGCCCGGCCGCCCTCCAGCGGCCGGGCACCCCGCATTCCTCCCTCTCGACACAAGGATTTCTTCATGCTTACTGCGGTTGAACTGGGCCTGATCTATGCGATCATGGCGCTGGGGGTCTACTTGACCTTCCGCATCCTCGATTTCCCCGATCTGACGGTCGACGGCAGCTTCACCACCGGTGCCGCCGTGGCCTCGATCAGCATCGTCAACGGCATGCCAGCCCTGCTGGGGACCGGGCTGGCCCTGTTGGCCGGCGCAGCCGCCGGCGTGGTGACCGGTCTGCTGCATACCAAGGGCAAGATCAACGGCCTGCTGGCTGGCATCCTGACCATGATCGCGTTGTATTCGGTGAACCTGCGCATCATGGGCAAGGCCAACGTCCCGTTGTTGGGGGAGGACACACTGATCTCCCCGTTGCGCGAGGCGCAGCTCACCGGCGGCCTCGTGTCCATCCTCATCTTCTTCGCCGTCGCGCTGGTACTGAAGTTCGTCCTGGACTGGTTCCTGCACACCGACATCGGCCTGGCCATGCAGGCGACCGGCGATAACGAGCAGATGATCCGCAGCCTCGGCGTGAGCACCGATAACCAGAAGATCCTGGGCCTAGGCATCTCCAACGGGCTGGTCGGGCTTTGCGGCGCCATGGTCGCCCAGTACCAGGGCTTCGCTGACGTCGGCATGGGCATCGGCCTGATCCTGATCGGTTTGGCCTCGGTCATCATCGGCCAGGCGATCTTCGGCACCCGCAACATCTTCATTGCCACACTGGCCGTCATCTTCGGAGCCGTGCTGTACCGCGTCTTCATCCAGCTGGCCCTGGACGCCGGTCTGGAACCGAACGACATGAAGCTGATCTCCGCGATCCTCGTGGTCCTCGCGCTGGTGCTGCCGCAGTGGAAGGGTTTCAACAAATTCGGCCGAAGGATGCGCACCATCACCAACGCGGCGGAGAAGCAGAAGGAGACGGTGTCCTAGCATGCTGGAAATCAACAACCTGTCCAAGACGTTCTTCGCCGGAACAGTCAATGAGCGCAAGGCGCTGCGCAACATCAACCTGCAACTCACCGAGGGCGAGTTCGTCACGGTGATCGGTTCCAACGGCGCCGGTAAATCCACGGTGCTGAACATCGTCGGCGGCAAGCTCCAGCCCGACATCGGCAACGTGAAGATCGCCGGTAACGACGTCACCAAGCTCGCCGACCACGCGCGGGCGAAGTTCATCGGTCGTGTCTTCCAGGATCCAATGGCCGGCACGGCACCGAGCATGTCGATTGAGGAGAACATGTCCCTGGCGCTGAACCGCGGCAAATACCGCGGGCTGAGTCTGGGCGTGACCAAACGGCGTCGCGATCAGTTCGCCGAGGAGCTGGCCTCATTGGAACTGGGGCTCGAACATCGGCTCAAGGCGAAGGTCGGGCTGCTCTCCGGTGGCCAGCGGCAGGCGCTGTCGCTGCTCATGGCCACCTTTAGCGGGCCGCAGATCCTGTTGTTGGACGAGCATACTGCTGCCTTGGACCCGCAGCGCGCGGCTCTGGTGGCACGTTTGACCGAAGAGATCGTGGAGCGCCACGGGCTGACCACGCTCATGGTCACGCACAACATGGAGCAGGCGCTGCGGTTGGGAACGCGACTGGTGATGATGCACGACGGCGAGATCATCCTGGATCTCGACGCCGAGCAGAAATCGCGTATGACCGTGCCCGGACTGCTTAAGGAATTCGAGAAGATCAAGGGCGCGCAGCTCGACGACCGCACGATGCTGCAGTAACCCACGGGCTGCACAACAGCAGGACCCGCGACTGGATGTTCCGGTCGCGGGTCCTGCTGTTCCCGGGGAAGCGTGGGTTGCGTTTCGTAGGCGTCGGAGGGCTCCCACGCTTGAACTAGGACATCCGCGGGATCTGGTCATGATCGGCCCAATCTTAGGTGTTGCCGGTTTCGTGTGGGCCGGCTGGGCGCAGGCCGGTCCTCCGGGGCCTTGGTGGCTGTTCGTCCTCGGTCTGCTGGGCCTTACCGGGCTCGCTCTGGTAGCCGCGAGCATCCGGCTGGCCATCAGCCATTAGAAAACGCCAACGGCTCTGCGGGGCGGGACACTAGCCCTGCTCGTCTACATCGTCGTGTTCTGGGTCGAGATAATCCTCGCGGGGTCCTCGTCTTCTTCGCTCCCCTGGTCCTGGTCGCGGTGGGTGTCCAATGCCTGGCGCTGGCACCGGTCTTCGGGCAATCGGTGCTGTATCTGGCGGCTGTTCTCCTGACGGTGATCACTGTCTTGGCAGCGTGGCCGATGGGAGCTTCTGGTGAGGCCTCCTCGGCGCACCACTATTCCTCGCCATTGGGGGGCCACGGTGGGCTTCAGCCTTTCGGAGAGCAGCACCGAAACGGCCTCGTGTCAGCAGCGCCACCGCGGCAAGAGCGCTAAGCGCAGCTGGCCTGCTGTTGAACCTCAGCCGCCTGTTGCTTTGAGCTTGGGGATCTTCCCGCCGATGGCCCAAAGACCGCTGCGAATCTCTTCGATGATGACCCAAGTCTTATCGCGCATGGTCTCACCCTCGATGTCGATCATCGCCTCCGTCACCTTCTCGATCATCGCTTCGAGCTGCTCGTCGGTAAACACGCCTTCGATGACCTGGATCCTGGCAACTGGCATGGTGTCTCCCTAGAAAACTGCTGCAATTTCGGTGGACTTCTCCGTTGATGCGCTCAACGCTAAGTCCGGCACGAGGTCTGGCGCATCGGGGGCACCCGACACGTTTCCACGGTTTTCGGGGATTCTGGGTGGGTACCACCCAACGAGACGCCACCGATCTTCTTTCAGGGTGCGGCTGGACCGTGTTCCAGTTCATGCAGTCGGGCTGCGGCCGCTCCGCGTGCCGATTTACCTGAAAGCGAGAGCTTGATGTAGGTGTTGGACAGATGTCGCTCGACGGTCCGGGTGCTCATCGACAACCGTGAGCCGATGTCGTCGTTACTGCAGCCATGGGCAACCAGCCGCAGAACTTCCAGCTCGCGGGTTGTCAGCTCCGCCCGCGGCGGTTCGGTGCGTGTTCGTCCGGCGAAAGTCGTCACTTCTTCGAGGAACTGGGGCCATGCCGGTTCGTCTGCGAGGAGAATATGGTTTTGCCCGCGAACGGATACGAACCTGGCATCGGGGATGAGCCCGGCCAGCAGCCGTCCCTCTTCGAAAGGAACGCGGCAATCTCCGTCCGCGTGCAACACGAGGGTGCGTGCACAGACCCGAGCTGCCGAAGACGTCACGTCCAGCGTCGAACGAGCCCGGCTGTTTGCTAGCGCACCTTCCGGCGACGTTGCCCTTCGTTGCAGCTCATCAAGCCATCGCATCTGAATCTCGGAAGCTCCCGGGATCAACGATGAAGTGAATACGCGGCGGTAGACCGGATCCGCCCGACCCCATCCGACCCGGATCATCTGCCAATGCAGTTCGATTTCCGCAGAGTCCCGGGGGATGCGTTCTTTTGCCAGAGGTCCTCGAGCATACGCACCCCACAGGACGAGGTCGGTCACCCGATCAGGGTTCTTCGCCGCATATTCGACAGCGACAGCGCCACCATGCGACATGCCCAGCAGGGAAAAATCGGACAACCGCGCTGCCGCGACGACCGCTTCGAGGTCGGCAACCCACACGTCGAGACCGCACTCGGGCGGGTCACGGTCGGAGAGGCCGCTGCCACGCTCGTCATAGCGGATGACTGTGAACCATCGTCCGAGCTCGTTCAGCCAGTGGCTCCACACAGGACTCGTCCAGTCATAGTCAAGATGGGTCGACCACGTAGCCACCCGCACCATCGGAGGACCGCTGCCATGGCGAGACCACGCGATCCGGGTTCCATCAGCTGACGTCGTGAACGAAACCTGATTCCTCATCTCCCGATGCTACGCCGGACCGTCTCGGCCGATAAGGGGGAGGCAGGGGCCGCGGAAATGGAATTTCAGCCCAACGACGGCGTCTTGGACGGTGCAACGCTCAGCATGTCCGCAGGACGGTGCTGGTGGGTGCCATTTGGTGCGGGTCTCGGAGGTGTTGGGTTTTCGGAAGTCATTGCACCATCCGGGGTGCAGGGCACTCCGGCGAGTTGGGGCACGGCGAGGGTGGTGGTACCGGAAGAATATAGAGGCGGACCGTCGGAAGCCGGACCTCGTGGGGCCGGCCCGGCGAGGTTCCTCACCCCTTGGCACAGCGCCGACCCGTTGGTACGTTCTCGACATGGATAGCCAAAACGAGATGAACTGGACCCTCGAGGTGGTGGTGGTCCCGGTTTCAGACCTCGACAGGTCCTTGGCGTTCTACCGCGATCAATTCGGGTTCCGCCTTGACCACGACTACGACCTCGGGGAAGGCCGGCGCGTCGTCCAACTCACGCCTCTAGGTTCGGGCTGTTCGATCGTGCTCGGTACCGGCGGCGTGGTCCCGGAGATGCCTCCTGGCGCGGTGAAGGGTCTGCAACTGGTGGTCTCCGATATCGAACGAGCGCACCGGATCCTCTCGGAACGCCATGTCGAAACCAGTGGAGTGCAGGTCCTGGGCGAGAACCCCGAAGGGACCGCAGATCCACTCAACAACGTCGGAATGATCTTCCTGTCCGACCCGGACGGGAACGCGTGGGCGATCCAGCAAATGTCGAGTCGGGGTCGATGAGCATCCCGATCACCCCATCCACCCCGCAGCCGGCCGCATTCACACTCACGGCCTACACGATGACGCATGCGACGACTTATCGGCAGGAAGGCGGTGACCATGGGAGCGGGGAGTGAACGGGAGGTCCTGGCCCAACGACTCCGCGACATGTTCACGCCCGACCAGGATGTGCGAGAGATGCCCATGTTCGACGGACTGTCCTTCATGGTCAACGACAGGATGGCGGTCGCAGCACGCACCAACGGTGATCTCCTGGTGCGCGTGGACCCTGCTGCCTACGACGAGTTGCTCCAACGTGGGGCCATGCCCGCGTTCATGGGCACGGGCCGGCCCATGGGGCGTGCCTGGATGTCCATACCGCAAGAGGAAACCGAGGACGCGGCGGACCTGACCTTTTGGGTGGAGCTTGGTGTCGCCTCCCGGAATATCCGGACGTGACGATGGGCGGTGATCGCCATCCAGCCGCCTGCTGCGCTCGGGAGTCTCAGCCGGCGTTGCGCGTCCGAAGCCGCGTCACCGCCGCGTCGACCAGGGGACCTCGGCTGCGGTGATTCCGGTCCAGGATCTGGTTGACGACTGCTGGATCCGTGCCCGGCCGGCCGGGCGCTCCGTGCTCGGGAGCGGCCAAAGGCCAGGGCTGCCTCGTCGTTCATCAGGTCGAATGCCCCGTTCCCGCCGGGCACCATCAGCAGATCCGCTTGCGGAGCGTCGGCAAAGGTCCTGGTGGGCAGGATGGAGGATCCCGCGTCCGTGGGCACCGGCTCGATGTCGTGCCAGACCAGATCGATGACGACGTCGGGAGCGAACGAGAAGACCTGCAGAGGGCCGGTCAGATCGAGTTGCGTGACCCGGGGGGAACAGCAGGCAGACAATTCTGAAGGGTTGGTCCATGTCACGATGATCTCATCCGATCGCCGTCAGTTCGATGGCATCGGAAGCCCCGGCCACTGCGGAAACTCATGTGGCCGGGGAGAAGTAGCGGTCTGTGTGTAACTTGCAGCCCGGGTTGAACCGCGCGCCGCAGCCGGGACAATCGGCCCGTGCGAGGTACCCGGCGATGCTGAGCTCGTGTTCACATACCCCACACATCACGGCCCGCGCGTCGTACTCGGTGACCGGCCAGCCCTTTGCCTCGTGCTGCCCCGGAACCTCGGCATGGCAGAGGTGGCACGGGTAGTACTCTCTGCAGCAGAAGAACCGGATAGCGATCACGTCCAGGTCGGTGTTGTAGTGGGCGCAGCGGGTTTGCGCGTCGACGACTTGGCCGAGAACCCGTGGCCGGCTCATTGCACACCCCGGGCCGAGAGCGCCTCGCCGAGTTCATCGGCGTGCTTGAGCGAGACCACCAGGAACGGGACCACGAAGGTGGACACGCCCCCACGGGCGCCACGGGCTCGTTGGGCCTCGCGCACCCCGGCGCCCAGGCGGGCCAGCACCGGCACCGTCGTGATGGTGACCGCCAACAGCAGCGCCATCCGTTCGGGGTCGATCCCCAGGCGTGCCAGCGGGGACAGACACCGTTCTACGGTGGCCAGCAGGTCGGTCAGCCGGGTGGTCAGCACCAGCAAGCCCGCGAGCAGGATGGCGGCGACCACGCGGGATGAATTGGCTACCGCTGCTTCAGGGGGCATGAAGATCAGCTGGGCGAGCAGGGTGACGCCGATCAGCCAGCGCACGGCGACCAGTTGGCGCCAGAGCTCGGAGAGGCCCAGACCTCCGACGAGGTACCCGAACAAGGCCACTGCCCAGGCCAGCCCGGCCGCCTGGTAGGTCGAGGGTAGGAAGGACAGGGCCGACACCATCAGCATCAGCAACAGGGCCTTCGGCCCCGTGGGCAGGCGGTGCAACAGTCCGTTTCCCGGACGGTACAGACTCAGCATGCGAGGGACCGTTCGTAGCTGGCCAGCACCTCGGCGGGCTCCCCGAGGGCCTGGATGCGGCCCGAACCCACCAGGACGGCGGTATCGCAGCGCAGGACCAACTGTGGATCATGGGTGACCAGCACCAGCCGGTGGGCCCCGCGGGTCAGCAGATGGTCGGCCACCCTGCGGGCGTTGCGGGTGTCCAGCAGTGCCGTGGGTTCATCGGCAATGACCAGTTCGGGGCGACGGACGAAGGCCCCACACAGGGCGAGGAGCTGTTTCTGGCCGCCGGAAAGCTCGTGGGCGGAGCGGTCGGCCAACTGATCCAGACCGAATTCGGACAGTGCGTCGTTCACACGGGTCGCTTCTTCGTGACGGGGAAGCTTCTCGGAACGCAGCGAAAAGGCCACATCCTCGCGGACTGTGGGCATGATGATCTGGGCGTCGGGGTTACTGAAGACGATGGCCACCAGCCGCCGCAACTCACGTGTCTGTTTCACCGGATCCACGCCATGGACGCGCAGGGTCCCCGAGGACGGGGCCACCAACCCGCCGATGACCCGGGCCAGGGTCGATTTACCCGAACCGTTCTCCCCGATGATCGCGATCCGACGGGACTCCAGTTCCAGGGTGATGCCTTCAAGCACCGTCGTCTCACCCAGACGCACGCCCACCTGGTCTAGCGAGATGGAGTTCATCGCACGACCTCGAAGAGCGCTGCCACGCCCAGGCCGCCGCCGACGGAGGCAGCTGCCAGCCCCCATATACCGGCGTCGTACCCGGAGCACACCAGGCGGTTGAAGAGCCTGACGACCCCTACGGCACCGCTGGGGTGGCCCAGCACCAACGCCCCGCCCTCCGAACAGGTCCGCGGATCGGTGGCGTCGCGGCCGATCCCGTGCTCGCCTGCGGCCACGCGGGCGCGGTTCCCTCCCGGAACAATGCAGTTCCTCAGGACGACGTCGGCGATAGGGGAGCGGCGGGCGGCAATGATGACCGGATCCGTCTCAGGCAAGGGGGAACCCCTCCCCGGCAACGACACGTCGGGCGAGTTCGGCCCGCGCGGATTTTCCCGTAGGGGTGCGCAGCAGGTGGAAGGACGCCGACCAGGGGGCAGCGCCGCGGTGGACGATGCCGAGATACCGGCACGGCGGGGCACCTGGCGCATCGGGACGCTGGCCCCGGGCGCTGGAGGCCGGATGTTCACCGGCTGGTCTCGGCCAAGCGCTCGCCGTCCACAGGAACCTGCTCCGAGGCTGTGGCGGGATCATGGCCGATGCCGTCCCGCCGGCGGAAGGCCCGGGGGTAGGCGCGGGACAGAGTCATGGTGATGGTCGCGGCGATGGCCGCCTTCAGCAGATCCCCCGGCAGGAAAACGGTGCTTTGCAGGGCAGTCGGGCCCAAGGGCAGACGGGTGACGAACGCCTGCACGGGGATCCCGAAGGCGTAGATGACCAGAATGCCGCCCACGAGAAGTCCGAGTGTCGTGCGCCATCGGGTCAGCCGCGGTCCGCCATGGACGATCAGTCCGATCATGAAGGCCCCCACGACCCAACCCAGCAGATACCCGGCCGAGGGTCCGACGAAGACGCCGAGCCCGCCGCGGCCACCCGAGAGCAGCGGCAGTCCGATGGCCACCAGGATCAGCAGGACCACCATGGACAAGGCTCCACGCCAGGGCCCCAGGACAGCACCTGCGAGCATTACGCCCAGGGTCTGCGCGGTGATGGGGACGGAGCCGAAGACGGAGAGTCCGCCCGGCAGGCCCAGCGCGGCGACGATGGCGGTGAAGACGGCGATACGGGCGAGGTCGGCGGCTTCGAGACGACGGGGTTTCATGGGCTCCCTCTCGGGCCGGAAACCCGGCCTTTAAACTTGAACAACGTTCAGTTGAACGGCGTTCAGCATAGCGCTGCCGGCGGGGATCCAACAACTTGGAAACCCGGAGAGGGCCCCGGGGGATCAGTTCCCGAGGTGGACAAGCATGATGCCGCCGAGGGCGATGCCGGATACCAGGACGGTGGAGGCCGCTGCCAGGATGAACGGACGAACCCCCACGCGCACCAGGTTGCGGATCTTCACACCACAGCCGAGGCCGAACATTGCTGCGGAGAGCAGTGCTGTCTGGGCGAACTTACCTGCTTCGAGCACCCCGCCGGGCAGGTCGACTGTGGAACGCAGAGCGATCATGACCAGGAAGCCGATGATGAACAGGGGAACGATCGGTGGGCGTTTGCCGTCGGCTGCCGCCGCGTTGCCGTTGCGCCGCTGGCGGATGCTCAACACGGCGACGACGGGGGCCAGCAGCAGGACGCGGGCGAGTTTGACGATGACGGCGACGGCGAGCGCGCCGCCACCGATGATGCCGCCGGCCGCGACGACCTGGGCGATCTCATGGATGGAGCCACCTGCCCAGAGGCCGTTTAGTTCGTCGCTGAGTCCGAAGGCCTGGCCGAGAAGCGGCACGAGCGGGATCATCAGGGTGCCGAAGATGACCACGAGGGCGACGGCGGTGACGACGTCCTCCTCGTCGGAGTCCGCGACCCCTTCGACGCCGGCGACGGCTGCTGCACCGCAGATGGAGAAGCCGCAGGCGATCAGCAGCACCTGCCCGGGCCGCATCTTCATGAGCCGGCCCATCAGCAAGGTGCCGAAGATGCCGCCGGCAACGATGCAGACGATGACGACCAGCATCGGTGCTCCTAACGAGACGATGTCTCCGATGGCCAGCTGCAGGCCCAGGAAGACGATGCCCAGCCGCAGGAGCTTCTTCGCAGCGAAGTTGATTCCCGGGGCGGTGCGCTCGGGCAGCCGGAGCAGGTTCGTGGTGGCGATGCCCAGCACGATGGCGATGATCAGGGCGCTGACCCCGGGCAGCAGATGGCTGAGCGTCATGGCCAGCGTGGTGGCGATCGCACACACCAGGAGTCCCGGGGCGAAGTTTTGAAGGATCCGGCTGCCGCGGGTGGCGACGCCTGGACGCGTTGGGGTATCGGTGCTCATATCCTGAGGTTTTCACGGCTCGGGCCCCGACGGTAGCCATCGACGCAGTATGGGGTCATATCATGTTCATATGGGTACTCATTGGCCGGACCTTCATTCCCTAGAGCTGTTGGTCGCCATCGTGGATGAAGGCAGTGTCGGTGCCGGAGCGCGCCGGGTCGGCATGGCGCAGTCCAACGCCAGTCGCCTGGTCGCCCGGTTGGAGGCCGAGACGGACAGTCCACTGCTGCAGCGCGGCCCCCGGGGTTCGATCCCCACGGTCAAGGGTGTGGAACTGGCCGACGCGGCGCGCGAGCTGTTGGAGCAGTCCAGGGGCTTCCTGGAGATTATGGGGGCGGCGAACCCCGCCGGCCCGGTGGAGTTGCGGGTGGGGGCGAGCCAGACGGTTGCCGAGATCCTGATGCCTGCTTGGCTGGCTGCCTTGCGCCGAAGCCTGCCTGATGCACGCGTGCAACTCCAGGTCTTGAATTCTTCCCAGGTGATTGCGAAGGTCCAGCAGGGGGCGCTGCAATTGGGATTCGTGGAAACGCCGCATCTGCCCGTGGGCATCAGCGCTGCAGTGGTGCAGGAGGATGAGCTCGCCGTCGTCGTCGCACCGGACCACCCCTGGGCCGATGCGCAGGGCAGCTTGTCACTGCAGGAACTGGCGGCAACGCCACTGGTGGTGCGTGAGCGAGGTTCCGGCACCCGCGAAGCCCTGGAGCAGCTTCTGGCCGGACGCGCGGTGGCCGAGCCGGCGCAGGTGCTGCAAAGCAATGCCGCCGTTCGCATCGCCGTGGCCTCCGGCGCGGGTCCGGCGGTGCTCAGTGAGTTGGCTCTGCGGGAACAACTGGCCTCCGGGGCGCTGTTGCGGGTCCCGCTCGATGGTGAGGTCCAGGACCGCCCCCTGACTGCCGTGTGGTTGGGGCCGCAACGTCTGGCCGGCCCGGTGGCGGAGCTCGTGGCGATCGCCGCCGGATAGGCGGGAGTCACCGATTTCCTTGGTTCGGAGAGGCATCGCCGGTAGCCGGCCCAGGTGGAGGAAAGGTCGAGCTGGTGTCGGCACCCTGCTCGTGGGGTATCCGGGTGTGGTGTAGCGACCCGGCCGGCGCTGGAATCCGTCCTGCTACGGTGAGCACGGGTGGACGGTGCCGTCCGGCCAGGTTGGCGGGCCCCCGAATCCCTGGCCTGCTCCGCTTTGGGGTCACGACCCGTTCGCGTGGCGATCTGATTTTGGTGCCGCCGACAAGGCAGTCCGGTGTGGGTTTGATCGTCAAAGGTGCGCTTGCGGCGCACCGGAAGAGGTGAGCAAAGCATGGCAACAAATCCAGTTGTGGTGGGAGTCGATGGTTCCGAGGACTCCAAGGCGGCACTGAAGTGGGCGGTCGAATACGGAAGACGGTATGAGTCCCCTGTCGAGGCGGTCGCTGTCTGGAACGTCCCCTACTCCTTCGGGTACATGCCCCCGTATGCCGGAAGCCGCGGGGAGGTCAAGGAGAATGCGCGAAAGATGCTGGATGAAACCGTGCAGGACGCCGTTGGCGGTGATTCGGGTGTGATCCAGCGGATGGAACATGGCCTCCCGGCCGAAGTGCTCGTGGTTGCTTCGGGATCAGCGCAGCTGTTGGTCTTGGGCACGCGCGGGCATGGTGCCTTCGCCGGGATGCTGCTGGGTTCGGTGAGTCAGCACTGCGTTACCCATTCCAAATGCCCTTTCGTCGTCGTCCCGAACCCGGAAGGCAGGGGCAAATTGAAGAAGAAGTAGGCCCAGGCGGTGGCACCAGCTGGCCGTGCGGCCCCCGGCGGGCTGGTGCCATAGAATCTCGGTGGGCCCGACTCGTTTCATCCAGGAAACTGCGAGCCACCCGAACGCCCCCGGACCTCGAGGAGTCATTCCAGGGGCGCGGAGTACTGCTAGAGCAAGTGGCTCTGTTCTGCGGCGGAGACTAGGCCGTCTTCAGGCTGTCGAGGACACGTTGCGCCTCATCGGCGATGTTCTGCAGGGCATCCTGATCCGCTTCTTCGCCCTGGACCTGGAGCTGTACTTGCAGCCCGTCGTCGAGCAGCGAGACGTTGGAGCCGGGGATCTTGGTGTCCTGGACAGTGATGACCGTCCGGAGTGCCAACGACGACGGTGCGTCCGTCGACACCTTGGCTTCCTTCATCTTCATCTTGGTCTTGATGCCCATGACCTCGACGTCCATCTTCTTGCAGTCGTCCAGGGCCTCGATTCCCTGATCGAATTTGGTCTGCGTCCCCGCCGGGTCACCGGCCGACATGACAGTGAGCGTGACGGTCTGCATCGGGTTCTCCGGGTTCGGATACGTGCCGACCGCGATGTTGTTCTTCTTCAGTTCCGCTTTGATGTCGATGCCCTGGGCGGAGTTGCACTTCTCGGGCGAGATCTTCATCCCCTCCACCATGGCCCCGGCAGTGCCGGCCTGGGCGCGCAGCGTCTTCCCCGACAGGATCTGCACCGCTGGCTCCCCATCGAAGAAGGTGGTCACGGCCTTCTTGAGTTGGGCATCGGAGAGGGCTGCGTTGTTTCCGGCGCCGGAGCCCTCGGCTGCAGAGGGCGAGGTGGCATCACTCGATTCCGTCGGTGCGGCAGAGGATGACTGGGCGTCGACCGCCTGGGCGGAAGACGATGGCTCGCTGGCGCTGCCCTGGGCGGAGGACGATGCGGCAGTAGGGGAGCCATTGGAATCCGAGCCCGAACCTGAGCAGCCGGCCAAGGCCAGGCCGGCGGCGAGGGGAAGGACGAGGTAGAGCGGCTTCTTGGGCATATGTTCTTCCGGGGGAATGGGTGCAAGTGATGGGGAGAAGCGGCGAAATGGTGATCGAGTCCCAGCTCGCTGGAGCTGGGGAACCGCGCCGTTCGGATTAACCTATCCGATGGATGACGAGAGGCGAAACACCCCTACCTGTGTCGCAGGGGTGAAGGGGGACCGCAGTGCTCCAGGCCTGCCGGGTTCCGCGGGGCCCGAGGACACGAAAAAGGCCCCCGGCCGAAGCCGGGGACCTGATCCTGGTTGCCCAGATGAATGTGCCCTCGAAAGGATTCGAACCTTCGACCTTCTGCTCCGGAGGCAGACGCTCTATCCCCTGAGCTACGAGGGCGTGCCGCAGATTGCTGCGCGGCGGGGAACCTCAAAGAGCTTAGCAGGAACCGGACGCCCGCGTGCAACCGGGACGGAGGCTGAGGCCTAGTCTGGATTCTCCGGGCGCCGGGCAACCCGCGAGGCCGTCCAGGCACCGGCCATCAGGATGCCGGCCGAGACGATGCCGGCCATGGCCCCCAGGGCGCCGGTGGCCGGTGTGGCCCACCAGGAGAGCAGGAAGACGACGACGGTGAGCAGTTGGGCGGCGATCTGCGGTGCCGCCGCGGCCCGCGCGGCTTCGAGGAGCGCGTCCCGGGTGAAACGGGCCGATCGTGGCGCCAGGGCAGCCAGGGCCAACAGCACATAGATGCCATGGGCGGCCAGCACGTAGAGCGGCAACGTCCACAACCCCACCGTGCTGACCTGCAGGTAGGCTGCGCCCAACAACAGCAAGGCGATCAGGGCCGTGACATGTTGGGGCCACCGCAGGACCACCGCGGCGACGGCGACCACCACGGTCACCCCGGAACCGAGCGCCAGGGGATCCAACCCCTCGGCGTTGAGTACCGCGGCGGGCAGGCACCCGGCCAGGAGCAGCCCAGCCGCCACGAGGGCCAGCAGCGAGGCCGGATACGTCCCGGCGGCCAACGGTTCCATTGACGGAGGACGGCGCTCGGGCAGGAACCGACGCAGCAACGTGTTCATCGGGCACCTCCGGGCAGGGAGTTGGCGCGGGCCCGGGACAGCCCCCAGCGTTCCACGGATTCCCGGAGGCCCGTCGCGGGCAACACCTCGATGCCCTCGGCGGCCAGCTCGGCACGCACTGCTGCACGGGTGGCCATCAGCAGGGTCAGGGCCTGTGCCTCGGAAAACGGGAGATCGGTGGCATCTGGTTCGGGCAGGGTGTCGACGACGGCGACGATGTGCCCGGCCCTGACCCAGCGCGCCGGGATGGAAGCGATGTCGTGGTCCAGCAGCGGTGAGAAGAAATAGACCAGTGTCCCGGGTGCCGGCGTCGGTAGCCGGCGGGGGAGGAAGCTGCTGGTGGAAACCGCCAGCGCCGCGAACCGCCGACGCAGCAGTTCCAGCTGGCGATGCCCACCGGCCGGACGGATCGGCGAGGAGAAGCCGACGGCGTCCAGCATCCCGACCCGATCACCACGGGCCAGGTAGGCGGCTGCCAGGGAACCGGCTGCGCTGCGCGTGAGCTGGAGGCTGGTCTCCATGCCCAGCGCATCCAGGGTCGGGTCGATCCAGGCGGCCACCCGGCGGGGGAAATCGACCCGGGCATCGATCGCCAGTGTCACCCCGGCATCGGCTGGTGCCAGATAGCGGCGGACCAGAGGTGTGCCCGAGGCGTCAGTGCTGCGGGCCGTGGCCCGCCAGTCGATATGGCGGCGGTCATCGCCGGGTTTGAGCGGCCCGACGTCCTGCAGTTCGGTCCCTCCACCACGGAGCCGGGCGTGGTGGTTCCCCGCATGGGCTCGCAGTGCCGAGGGGATGGGCAGGCGCCGCACCGGATCGGGTTGGGGTTGGAGCATGGCGGTGAGCTTGCCGGTCTCCGCCTCGTGACGGCAAATGCCCAGATCGGGGCTGAATGCGGAAACCCGGTAGGCCAGCAGATCACGCCGTCCGCCCCGCGGGACCCGGATGCCCAGCTCGGGTGTTTCCACCGCCGTGGCGATCAACGCCGATTCCCGTCCACCCGGGGCCACGGCCCGCACGACCATCAGGGCGGGGCCGAGCTCATCGCCTTCGGCAGCGTTGCGGAACAGGATCCGCCGTCGTGCCCCTCCCGGGACCGGGGAGCGGCTGGACCGATCGAATTCCAACGTCGGGACATGCCGGTTGCCGAACCTTCGTGGCGTCGACACGGCGATCAGGGCGAACAGGGCGCCCAGTACCGCGATATCGGGGCGACGGGCGACGGCCGCCCCGACGCCGAAGAGCAGGGCCAGCAGCACCGCCACCCCCCATTGCGGGGATCTGGCTGCGGGGCCGGCCACGGCGGGTTGCCGTCGGGCATCCACCAGCCGGGACACGGGTTGGTCCGTCGTGGCCGGCAGGGAGCCCGATCCGGGGTTCACGGTGCGGTGGCCGGGACCCGAACGGACCCGGTGATTTCGTCGATGAGCCCCACGGGATCCGCTCCCCGGGCCCACGCCGCCGGGGAGAGCACCAGCCGGTGCGCCAGAACAGGAACGGCCACCGCCTTGATGTCCTCGGGAACCACGTAGGCCCGTCCGTCCAGCGCCGCGACGGCCCGGGCCATCAGCACCAGGGCCTGGGACCCCCGCGGGGAGGCTCCGACCTGGACCTCGTCCAGCTCCCGGCTGGCAGCCGTCAGGCGCACCGCATAGGCAACGATGTCCGCCGATACCGGGACCAGCGCCAAATCCTCCTGCAGCGTGCGCAGGGCCTGCGGATCGAGCACTGCTTCCAGGACCGGTTCCACGAGACCGCGCAGCAGCCTCTTGGAAACGATGTCGGCTTCGCCATCCGCCGTCGGGTACCCCAGGGCAAGCCGGACGAGGAAGCGATCCAGCTGGGCCTCGGGCAGGGGATAGGTGCCTTCGAACTCCACCGGGTTGGAGGTGGCGAAAACATGGAAGGGAATGGGAAGCCGGTGGGTGGTGCCCTCGATGGAGACCTGCCCTTCGGCCATGGCCTCCAACAGGGCCGATTGGGTCTTGGGGGAGGTGCGGTTGATTTCGTCGGCCAGCAGCAAACCGGTGAAGACGGGGCCGGGCTGGAAGTCGAAGCTGCGGGCGACCGGATCGAAGATCGAGGAACCGGTGACGTCGGAGGGCAACAGGTCGGGCGTGCACTGCAATCTGCGAAAACCCAGCCCCAGGGTCTGGGCCAGGGACCGGGCCACCAGGGTCTTGCCCAGCCCGGGCATGTCCTCGAACAGGACGTGGCCTCCGGCCAGGACGGCTGCCAGGGCCAACCGCAACGGATCGTGGGTGCCGATCACCGCCTGCCCGACCCCTTTCAGGACTGCGGTGCCTGCGGCGGCGATGCGCGCGGTGACTTCTTCGGCGGCGGCGCTTTCCAACTGCTGGGTGCCTGGCGCGGGATCGGTCATGAGCGGCCTTTCGTCGTGGGGGTGGTCAGTGGTTGGTCGTGGGAGAACCAGGTGTTGACTTCGTAGGCCGCGGCGGTGGCCTGCCGGGTCGTGAGATCTCGTCCGGCCTCCAGCTCACGGTGCGCCAACGCGGTGGCCGGCCCAACGGTTTCGGCGTCTCCGGCGAACCGGGTGGCGGTTCTGACGGCATGCTCCAGACCCCGGGCTGCCGGGGAATGCCGGCCGAGACGCTTGGAGAGCAGTGCGAAGGACATGGCCCGGAAACCCTGGTTGCCGTTGGCCGGACGTCCGGGATCCAGCGGAAGCCGGGTGGAGAACGTCAGCAGCGGAAGGATCGTGAACAGGTAGCCCACGCAGACACCCAGGGCAGTGAACACGGCGGTATGGCCGACATCGATGCGGGTATAGAGGCAGAAGCCCAGCGCGACGACGCCGAAGGAGAACGGACCGATCCACGCGGTCTTCCCGCGTTTTGCGGGATCCGACCGCTTCATGCGTCCACGCTGTCGGGGCGGGGCGGCCGGTGTCGCCGGGCAGCGAAGACTTCCTCGGCGAGCAGGATGAAATCGGCGCCGGCGCGGCGCCCCTGGGCGGCATCGGGTTCCCAGCCCGGGGCACCGACGTCGTACCTGGCGCGTTCATAGAGAGCCAACAACCGGGCCAACGGGGCGCTGGAGACCCCGAAGGCGGCCAGCATGGCTCCCGCGTGTTCGGTGGGTGTCTGGGCTCCACGGCGCGCCTGACCGGCCGAAGCCGCCAGGCGTTCGAGCTCGGCCCAGGAGGCAATGAGGCGTGAGTGGATCTGGTCCCCGGTGGCCTCCGCGAGTGTGGCCCCTGCCCCCGTGAGGCTCGCGGCCACCTCGGCGCGCAATTTGGCCTCGCGGGCGATGTCATCGGCCGGGGCGGTCTCGGATTCGGCGTCCACACGGTCCTTGCGGCGCATCGAGAGCACCAACATGGCCAGCAGCAGGACGGTTCCGGCAAACAGGGTGGCGGCGATCGTCTGGCCGATGGAAGAGATCGTGTCCTCGTCCGGCTGGTTCTGCGGGGCCACGGTACCTTCGATGGGCCCCTCTGGCGCCGGTTCCGCTGAAGGGGCGGCCGGGTCCTCCAGAGCCCCGTTCTGCTGGGGCATTCCCGGTGGGCTGTCGTGGCTCAGGGTCGGCAGGCTGGCCGCACCGAAAACCACCAGCAGGGCACCGAGGAAGACCGCCAGAAATGCCGCAGTGGGACGCGGTATCCGGCCCGTGGTTCGTCCCATTTCCATCCCCGCTTGGTCGTCGCTGACCTGTTGCTGGGTGAATCTACCAGCAGTGGCACTCCGGTGGCAGGGGGTGCACGACGCCGGAGCCGGGTTTTAGCGACCGGGTGCGGCAGTGCGGTCATCGAGTCGGAACCGGGCCTGCCGGACCGTTATCCTTGGGGGGTGACTCCTGAAGAACTCTCCCTCGCCATTTCCGCCTGCCTGCGCGAAGCCGTCGCTGCCGGTGAATTCACCGTCGACGTCCCTGATGACGTGCGGGTGGAGCGACCCAAGAGCCGTGAACACGGTGACTGGGCCACCAACATCGCCCTGCAACTGGGCAAGAAGGCGGGCATGAACCCTCGCGAGTTCGCCACGGCCCTGCGCGAACGCCTGGTGTCGATTCCCGGCGTCGCCTCAGTCGACATCGCCGGACCGGGTTTTTTGAACATCACCCTCGACGCCGCCGCAGCCGGTGAGCTGGCCAAATCCATCGTCGACGCGGGGGCCGCCTATGGTTCCAACGAGACGCTGGTCGGGCATGTGGTGAACATGGAGTTCGTTTCGGCGAACCCCACCGGCCCGCTGCATATCGGCCATACCCGGTGGGCCGCGCTGGGGGACTCGATCGCCCGTGTACTCAAGGCCAGTGGGGCCGAGGTGACGCGTGAGTACTACGTAAACGACGCCGGAAACCAGATGAACGTCTTTGCGCGTTCGGTCTACAACCGCCTGCATGACCTGCCGGTGCCCGAAGGCGGATACCCCGGTGAATACATTGCCGAGCTGGCGACCCAGGTGGCCTCCGAACACCCGCGCATCCGCGAGCTGACCGAGGCTGCTGCCCTTCCCGTCCTGCGGGAACTGGCCTATGCGGCCCAGTTGAAGGACATCAAGGAGACCCTGAAGGACTTCGGGGTCGGCTTCGACGTGTTCTTCTCCGAACAACAACTGCATTCCGAAGGTGCGGTCGAGGCGGCCGTGGCCCGACTGCGCGAACAAGGGCACGTTGAGGATCTTGATGGCGCCGTATGGTTGCGCACCACCGATTTCGGAGACGATAAGAACCGGGTGATGGTCCGCGCCAATGGCGAGCCCACCTACTTCGCCGCCGACGCCGCCTACTACCTCTCGAAGAAGGACCGCGGCTACGACGAGAAGATCTATCTGCTCGGCGCCGACCACCACGGCTACGTCTCGCGTCTGCGCGCCATCGCCGCCTGCGCCGGTGACGACCCGGACCACAACATCGAGATCCTGATCGGGCAGTTGATCTCCATCAACGGTGCCAAGGTGTCCAAACGTGCCGGTAACATCATCGAGTTGCGGGACCTGATCAACTGGCTCGGTGCCGACGCCCTGCGTTACTCGCTGGGCCGCTACCCGGCGGATTCGCCCATGACGATTGACTCGGAGCTGCTCAAGAAGAACACCAACGACAACCCGGTGTTCTACGTCCAGTACGCCCATGCCCGCTCCTGCGCGGCGGCACGCAGCGCCGTGGCCAAGGGCGTGGAACGCACCGAATTCGACGCCGGTCTGCTCACGCACGCAACCGAGAACGACCTGCTGGCCATGCTCGGGCAGTTCCCGTCGGTGGTCGGCCAGGCCGCTTCCTTCCGTGAACCCCATCGCGTCGCACGCCATATCGAACAGATTGCCGGCGCCTACCACCGCTGGTACGCAGCCTGCCGTGTCACCCCGGTGAACGACGATCCGGTTGAACCAATCCACCGCACCCGCCTGTGGCTCAACGACGCCACCACCCAGGTGCTGGCCAACGGATTGGACCTGTTGGGCGTTTCGGCACCGGAGAAGATGTAGTCGTGGCTGCTTCGAATCTGGCTCCCGACTGGTTGTCCTACCCCGGGGACGTCAACGAGTTGCGCCGTGTCCAATGGGCTGCCGGGGTGGCCCGCACCGAGGACGGCGAACTGGCGGTGCAGGGACTGCGCGTCTCCGAATTGGCCCGTGACTACGGCACCGCCCTGTTCGTGCTGGACGAGGATGATTTCCGGGCCCGGGCCGCAGGTTTCCGCGACGCCTTCGACTCGGCCTTCGTCGAGCTCTGCGGCGGGGTCGACGTCTACTATGCCGGCAAGGCGTTCCTGAGTATCGAGGTGGCCCGCTGGGTCACCGAGGAGGGCTTGCGCCTGGACACCTGCTCCGGCGGCGAACTGGCGGTGGCCCGACGTGCCGGGGTCCCGGCAGCGAACCTGTCGCTGCATGGAAACAACAAATCCATCACCGAGATCGAGACCGCGCTGGATATGGGGCTGGGCCGCATCGTGGTGGATAGCCTGGATGAGCTCGAACGCATCACTTCCATCGCCACCGGCAAGGGAGCCATCGCAAACGTGATGCTCCGGCTGACCCCGGGGGTCCATGCCAGCACCCACGAATTCATTGCCACCGCCCACGAGGACCAGAAGTTCGGTCTGTCGATGGTCGCCGACGAGACCGGCAGCTCGCCGGCAGCGGTGGCCGTGGCGCGGGCCTTGAAGACACCGGCAGTGAAACTGCTGGGCATCCACGCCCATATCGGCTCGCAGATCTTCGAAGCCGAAGGCTTTGAAATCGCCGCCCGCACCATGCTCGGCTTCCTGGGCGCCATCCGCGACGAACACGGGGTTCAACTGCCCGAACTGGATCTGGGCGGCGGGTACGGCATCGCCTACACCGAGGCCGATACCCCGCGTGAGCCCGCCGAACTGGCCCGGGCGATGGCCGCCGTCGTCCAGGAGGAAGCCACCGCCCTGGACCTGGCGGTCCCGCGGATCTCCATCGAACCCGGACGGGCGATCGCCGGGCCGAGCACGTTCACCCTCTACGAGACCGGGGTCCGCAAGACCGTCCAGGTCGACGACGGGACCGGCACGCTGCCCCGGCGCTACGTTTCGGTGGACGGCGGGATGAGCGACAATGCCCGCCCGGTCCTCTACGAAGCGGACTACAGCGCGGTGCTCGCCTCGCGTGTGACGGATGCCGAACCGATTATGTCCCGTGTGGTTGGAAAACACTGTGAAAGTGGTGACATAGTCGTCCGGGATGTCTACCTGCCGGACGACGTAGTGGCGGGCGACCTCCTCGCGGTCCCCGGAACAGGGGCATATTGCTGGGCTTTGGCCAGTAATTACAACTACCTGGGCCGGCCCGCGGTGATCGCCATTCGTGGCGGTGTCGCCCGCGTCATCATCCGCAGGGAAACCGAAGACGATTTGTTGGCCCGTGACATGGGAGCGTAGGAAACACGTGAAAAAACTCAAGGTGGCCCTTCTCGGCTGCGGCAGTGTCGGTTCGCAGGTCGCCAGGATCCTGCTGGACGACGCCGAAGTACTCGCCGAACGCACCGGGGCAGGACTGGAACTGGCAGGCATCGCCGTGCGCAACATCGAGGCACCGCGCGATGTGGAACTGCCCTCGGAGCTGTTCACCACCGATGCCGAGGCACTGGTGGACTCCGCGGATATCGTCATCGAGCTCATGGGCGGTCTGGAACCGGCAGCCTCCTTGATCCGTCGGGCCATCGACGCTGGAGCCACCGTGGTCACCGGGAACAAGGCACTGCTGGCCAAGGACCTGCCAGGGCTCTCGGCCCGGGCCAACGAGGCCGGCGTCCAGCTCTCCTACGAAGCAGCCGTGGCCGGGGCCATCCCGATCCTGCGGCCCATCCGCGATTCGTTGGCCGGTGACCGGATCACCAAGGTCATGGGCATCGTCAACGGCACCACGAACTACATCCTCGACGCCATGGACACCACCGGCGCGGCCTTCGACGACGCCTTGGCCAAGGCGAAGGAACTCGGTTACGCCGAAGCCGACCCGACGGCGGACATCGAAGGCCACGATGCCGCCTCGAAGGCGGCGATCCTGGCGACCCTGTCCTTCCACGCGCCCTTCGACCTGGACGACGTGGACTGCGAAGGCATCACCTCCGTCACCGCCGAGGACGTCGCCGCCGCCCGCGAACAGGGAATGGTCATCAAGCTGCTGGCCATCGCCGAACGCCTGGGCAACGGCAGCGGCACCGAAGGCGTCGGGGTCCGGGTCCACCCCACCCTGATCCCGCGCGTCCACCCGTTGGCCGCCGTGCATGGGGCCTTCAACGCCGTGTTCGTCGAGGCCGATAATGCCGGCGAGCTGATGTTCTACGGCCAGGGGGCCGGCGGCCGTCCCACCGCCTCCGCCGTCGTCGGCGACGTCGTCTCCGCGGCCCGCCGCGTCATCCTGGGTGGCCCCGGACGCACCGAAGCCACCGTAGGCCAGGTCAAGGCCCTGCCCATCGAGGCGGTGCGCACCAGCTACAGCATCGGCTTGCAGGTCAACGACAAGACCGGCGTGCTGGCCAAGATCGCGAAGATCTTCACCGACCATAAGGTCTCCATCGAAACCATGCGCCAAAGCCCCGAGGACGTCGACGGGGATGCGCCCGGATCGGCATCGCTGCGCTTCGTCACCCACCGCGGCAGCGAAGCGGCGCTGGCCGCCACCGTGGCGGACATCAAGGAACTCAGCGTCGTCACCGCCGTGACATCCGTACTCAGAGTCGAAGGAAACTAAGTGGCCCACCAGTGGCGCGGAGTCATCCGCGAATACGCATCCCGACTGCCCGTGGACGACTCCACCCGGGTCATCACCCTGGGAGAGGGCGGCACCCCGCTGGTCTTTGCCCCGGCGCTATCCGAACTCACCGGCTCCAAGGTGTATCTTAAGGTCGAGGGGATGAACCCCACCGGCTCCTTCAAGGACCGCGGCATGACCATGGCCATCACCGCGGCGGTCGCCTCCGGCGCCGAAGCCGTCGTCTGCGCCTCCACGGGCAACACCTCGGCCTCCGCTGCCGCCTACGCCACCCAGGCCGGCATCAAATGCGCCGTGCTGGTCCCCGACGGGAACATCGCCATGGGCAAGCTCTCCCAGGCCATCGCCCACGGCGCCGAATTGCTGCAGGTCAACGGCAACTTCGACAACTGCCTGGACGTGGCCCGCAAGTTGAGCGAGAACTACCCGGTCTTCCTGGTGAACTCGGTGAACCCCGCCCGCATTGAAGGCCAGAAGACCGGGGCCTTCGAGGTCGTCGACTCCCTGGGCGACGCCCCGGACTACCACCTGTTGCCCGTGGGCAACGCCGGGAACATCACCGCCTACTGGAAGGGCTACCAGGAGTACTCCGAGCCCTTCGAATCCCAGACCGCCGGGAGGCTGGCCCCCGTGGCCACCAAACGCCCGATCATGTGGGGCTTCCAGGCCGCCGGCTCGGCGCCCATCGTCGCCGGCCACCCGATCACCGAACCCGATACGATCGCCACCGCCATCCGCATCGGCAACCCGGCCTCCTGGGCCCAGGCCGAAGCCGCCCGCGATGAATCAGGCGGGATGATCGACGCCGTGACCGACGAGGAGATCCTCGAGGCCCACCGCTGGCTTTCGGCCAAGGAAGGCGTGTTCGTCGAACCGGCCTCCGCCGCAGGAGTTGCCGGACTGCTCAAGCATCACGCCGCCGGGGACGTCCCCGCGGACAAGAAGATCGTCATCACGGTCACCGGCCACGGACTCAAGGACCCGCAATGGGCCCTGCGAAACGCCGACGGCTCGGATATCGCACCCACCAAGGTGGACTTCGACGTCGTTGCAGTGGCCGACGCCCTCGGCCTGGCCTGAATCATGGGCCGCACGAATCCCGCGGGCATCCCCGTACCCCAGGCCCGGGTTCACGGCCCGGTCATCGCCCCCGGTCAACGGGTGAGGGTGTCGGTGCCGGGAACCACGGCCAACCTGGGGCCCGGTTATGACTGCCTCGGCCTGGCCCTGGGTCTGCGCGACACGTTGACGGTCACCACGACGGCGGAAACCGGGGTCAAGGTGGACATCGAGGGGGAGGGAGCAGGCTGCCTGCCCACCGATGCCCATCACCTGGTCGCCCGCACCATCCTCGCCCGATGGGCCGAGGCCGGTGCGGCACCTGCCGGACTGCGCCTTCATGCGCAGAACGTGATCCCGCACGGCCGCGGGCTGGGCTCCTCGGCGGCGGCGATCGTCTCGGGGCTGGCGGCCGCCGACGCCCTGTTGCCCGAGGCCCTGCGCCGGGACCTCACCCAGCGTGAATCACTCTTCGCTGCGGCCGCCCGGCTGG
>RCNJ01000287.1_pt1 | contig 26759 bp, 22 predicted proteins | sample 2041171 | NCBI WGS metagenome assembly RCNJ01 (sample SAMN09708213, study PRJNA481090) | feces metagenome | biome: feces | host: Pygoscelis adeliae | place: Antarctica: Rookery Lake | collected 2010-03-01 | reverse complement strand
AGCCCTAGCCGCCGATGAATGCGACGGCATAGATCGTGTCAGCGAAGGACTTCAGGGTGGGCTGGGCCAAGATTTGGCGGACTTGCTCACCGCCGAGGAAATCGCGTCCCTCGCCGCGCGTTGCGCGCAGTTGCGCTTGGCCGGACGGTTTCCGGCCCCGCGCGGTGAGATGTCTGCGGTGCCCTGGCCCCTTTTCTAAAGGACCTACGGCACTGGCTTCACAGGCTGTGTCACATCGAAACTTTCTCTGCGACTTTCCCTCAGAGCGGACCCCACTAGAGGCAAAAGGGGTGTCTTGAGTTTTTGACCGACTTTGATGGCGGCCACTCATTTTGTCCCACATTCGTTGGGCAGAAATATGAAGACGGCATCATTTCGACGGGCCAACCTGTGGCGAAAAGCGCGTGCCTGCTCAGGACACGTTTTCTGAACGGCTACTGCAAAGGGTTTGTGCGAGGTCAGGACCTGAACGTTAAAGCGGAACTCCACCGCATTGCGCAACTGAGTCATCGCAGGAAATCGCACAGGCCACACAATGCGCATTTCGAGTTGCCATTGCACCGTGGTCGCAACTAAGTACCCCAAGCCACCGGAGTTGCGGCAGAGTGACGGGTGGGCGATCTACATGTCCCCCCGGGCCTCGGTGCACCCCGCTGCATTAAAGTCCCGCGGATGAGTTAGTCGAACAGTTTTCCCGCTCCTCCGGGCTGGGCGGCCAAGGTGTCAACACCACTGACTCGCGGGCGCAGCTCAGCGTCGACTTGAGCACGACAACGGCGCTGAACGACATTCAGCGCGAACGCGTCCTCGGGCGGCTTGCTGAGAGCCTTTCAGGCACGACGCTCACCATCAGCGCAACTGAGCGGCGGTCCCAAAGTCAAAGCCGAATCACTGCCAGGCGCCGTCTCACTCAAGTTGCTGCGAGACGCCGTCGTTCCCCCTGCCATTCGGCGACCAACCCGTCCAACGCGTGGCTCTCTGCGCAGACGGCTCGAAGGAAAACAAAGACGCTCAGAAATTAAGAGAAGCCGGAAGCGTCCGGAGTCCGAATGATCAGTGATGCAAGCCGATTCAATGAAGATGCGTACTCGCTGTTGAAGTTGAGCGCGAAACGGCTCACCAAGCCGTTCGTGGTTCTCGACCACCGGCTGCCTCGCTGAGGCACGGGCGAAACGGCCCTCCCCGATCGAGTGGCCTGACGGAGACATGGGACGCCTTCGGGGACACACTAATGGGCACTGACTTGCCCATGTAGCCTCAAAGAATGAATGGAATCGCGGGCCTGGACTCTCTTGCACCGGTGGTATGGACGAGCTGCTCAGTTGTGCCCAGAACCCGGCTTACGCCGGGGCTAGCTGACAGATTCCTCTTAGCCGCGCGGACCAGACGGACTGACAGCAACCCTTCAGTGAAGTTTCGATCGCGAATGAAGGCAGCGATCCGCTGCAAGATTGACACCGGAATGTGTGGGGAAGCAAGGCGCGAGTCACTCTCACGCCGCTGGAGCACAGTTCTTGCACGCGAGGTTCCGCGATGGAACTAACGTCTCGGGCATCTGTTCGCTGGGCGTGGGTGAAGGTGATCCTCATGCTCGCGCTACCTGTGCTTTTTCTCATTGGCGTGCTCGGCGTTGTGCCCGCCACGTCGGTCTACGACAGATCTCACCAGGTGCCGCTTGAATGTACGGTCCGGTCTGCTCATTTACGCGAAGGGTCGAAACGCTACGTTCCATTTCGGATGATTATTGACACCGAAGACTGTGGCAGTGTATCGATTGCCAGGGGCGTAACTGATGCAAACCACAAGGAGATTGCGGATAGCTTCGGCGCCGGTGACCGCTACGAATTCCAAGTAGGTAAGTTCGAACTTGAGTGGTGGGGTCCGCTAGGTCAGAAGTTTGGCGGTTCGATCGTGGCAGAGTCTTACCGCAAGATTGATCTCTCATCCGGGAAATGATCAAAAGCAGCCAAAATCCCCACACGGTGAAGTTGAACTCATCGAAATCGCCTACATGGTCAACGGTTTCAGAACGGGTGCCCAGAAGCAGGGGTGTAACAATCAATCCATGTCTGAAGCCGTAGATAAGCCCGTCGCCGTTCGTGCGACAGCTTTCATCCGACCCTCAAGGTGGCGGCACCAGCCGGTTCGCCGGGTCCGCTACGACGCCTACTGGGCGGATGGTCAAGTTGACTTCGACGTGCGTCTTTCAAAGATGATGTACCGGAGATCGCCAGCGGACTTCGCAGTTATCACCGCGAGTGTGGACGCCCACAGCCCGGAAGTTGGAACTGGACGATGGGTGGACGAAATTGGCCGAGTCGTCGAAGGACCCGCTCAGCCTGATCCGAACCCGCCAGGAAACCGTGCCGGAGAGCGGCGGAACTATGGGGTTTCGAGGTACGAGTCGAATACGAAGACCAAACGCGCGTGGCATCTCGGCCGCGGCGTATCCTGTCTCGCCATCGGCGTCTTTCTCACCACTGGACCAATAAGCGACGGGATCGCCGGTTTCGTCGGAGTTATATTTTGCATCGTCGGCCTAGCTTCGGTCGCAAGTTTGGTCCCTCGTAAAAACCGATGGTGGTGAGTCGCACTCCCCCGAAGAAAGGAGTCTTGCGCCGCAGGCAAGGTGTCGGACTCATGGCCCTTCATATCAACCTTGAGTCTGGAAGCCCTTGAAAATGTACGACAGCGCGCGCATAAAGGCTCGAGCAGAGCCACTGAAGGTTTGTTCCATTGGCCCAAATACCCCGTAGTGCAATTCGTGGCCGCACGAATTGACACGAACATGACGCAACCCGCACTTTGACATACCAGAGTGTGTCAATAGATCCTCGGACTCTGGCGACTCACACGTTAAATCTAAACTCCACCACGTTCCGTAGCCGAACAACCTTTAAGCTTGACGACAGTCGCGCGTCAGGGGCTCCGCGCCGCCGAGGACAACCTCTAAAGTCGTGTCGACACTGTCCCTGATACACAGCGCGAAACCTGCAGCTTCGCGCGTGGTGAATCTGGTTCTGCAGTGAGTGAAGTACGTCCGGGCGAATAGCTCGGCTCCAGTGGAGCACCTGCCCCAACGTCGCTCGGGATGCGAAGGGCTCGACGTCATCACCCGCTCCACAGGGGCAAAGAGCACTTCACCGTCGCCAATGGTCATTGAGCCTTCAGAAAGAGTGCACCGAGAGTCAATCCGCCTAGTACCGGACACGACAAGGATCACTAGCCGTCGCACCAAAACGACCGCCAAACGCCCGTTGCCGCCGGTCATTTAGCCTATGTTTCCCCCGCGTTCATCCATTCGACTCCGCGGTACGACTGAAGTAGGGCGATTTTGACGCACACCCTAGGCACCCGCTTCAGGTACCGCAGAAAGTCCGGTAGGCGCCAAAGTCTGCGGGAGCGGCGGCAGCGTAGCGTTCTAGTCCTGGACGCTCCTCGAAGGGGCGGGTCACCGCGTTCAGGAGCTGATGCAAGGGGGCCAGTTCGCCAACAGTTGCCGACGAGAGCGCCTCCTCAACGAGGTGGTTGCGTGGGATGTAAATGGGGTTGACCTTCTTCATCACCTCAACGTCCGGCCCCAGTGGCAGCCAGCGCTGCATCCAGTCATCGAAACTTGCCGGGTCGCCGAACAGGGCCCGCGCCTGCTCGGCTGAGCCAGAGGCGGCGGCATCGAGACTGCGGAAGAACACGGTGAGGTCTACCTTTTGCTCTTCGAGCAGTGCCCACAGCTCCTGCACCAGAACCGACGCGGCTTCAGTATCGGCGTCTAGAGGCAACCCGATTTTTGCGTTCGCTCCCGCCGACCAGGCGGCGGTGTAGCCATCGTTGAATCCTTCGAGTACCTCGGTAGCAGTGGCCACCGCTTGCTGCTGATCCTCGTGAAGGAGCGGTAACAAGGCCTCTGCTAGACGGCCGAGGTTCCATTCGGCCGCGGCGGGCTGGTTGGCGTAGGCATAACGCCCTCCCCTGTCGATGGAACTGAAAACCGTAGATGGATCAAAAGCATCGATGAATGCGCACGGCCCATAGTCGATGGTTTCGCCCGAGATGGTCATGTTGTCTGTATTCATCACCCCGTGGACAAATCCAACGAGCATCCATTGGGCCACCAGCGACGCTTGGGCGGTCGTGACGGCCTGCAGCAGTGCAAGATAGGGATGCTCGGCGTTCGCCGCAGCCGGATAGTGCCGGGCGATGGCACGATCTGCGAGTCGGCGTAAAAGTTCGGTGTCGCCAGTAGCTCGTGCGTACTGGAAGGTTCCTACGCGCAGGTGGCTGCTGGCAACCCGCGTCAGAACAGCTCCGGGCAGTTCTGTTTCGCGGTAGACGGACCTTCCAGAACTGGTCACAGCGAGGGCCCGCGTGGTTGGGATACCCAAAGCGTGCATTGCTTCGCTGAGAATATACTCGCGCAGCATCGGCCCCACGGCCGCTTGACCATCACCCCCACGGGCGAAGGGTGTCGGCCCCGAGCCCTTCAGGTGCACGTCCCAAAGGCGGCCATCAACGTCGACCATCTCTCCCAGCAGTAGCGCGCGCCCGTCCCCGAGCCGAGGAGAGTAGCTCCCAAACTGATGTCCTGCGTATACCTGCGCGACCGGCGCAGCACCCCGCGGGAGGAGGTTGCCCGTCAACAGAAGCAACCCGTCAGCACTGCGCAAGGACGACGGGTCGAGACCCAGCTCTTCAGCCAGGGAGTCGTTCAACACCAGCAGCTGCGGATCGAGAACCGTTTGCGCTGCCCAAGAGACCCCCAATTCCGGGAGCTGCTGGGCGAAGTGATCGTGGAATCTGACCTTGACGTGTGCTGAAGCGCTCATCGAACGAGACTACCCGCGCACTACGGCCGCCAGCCCCTCACGCCAACGCCCACCGGATCCGCCTAGACGTTAAAGCGGAACTCCACGACGTCGCCGTCTTGCATGATGTATTCCTTGCCCTCAATCCGGGCCTTGCCTGCGGCCTTTACTGCGGCGACTGACCCAGCATCGACGAGGTCGTCAAAGGCCATGACTTCGGCCTTGATAAAGCCTCGCTCAAAGTCAGTGTGGATGACACCAGCGGCTTGGGGGGCGGTCCAACCCTTGTGGATTGTCCATGCGCGGGCCTCTTTAGGTCCAGCGGTCAGGTATGTCTGTAGGCCGAGGGTTTCGAAACCAACGCGGGCCAACTTGTCCAGACCAGCCTCTTCCTGGCCGGAATCGGCCAGCATCTCTGCTGCCTCATCTGGTTCGAGTTCCACGAGTTCTGACTCAAACTTGGCATCCAAGAAGATTGCCTCAGCAGGAGCGACGAGTTCGCGCAGTTCAGCCTGGAAGGCCTCGTCAGCCAAACCGGCGTCGTCCGTGTTGAACACGTAGATGAACGGCTTCGCCGTCATCAACTGCAAGGTCTCCAACTGTTCAAGATCCAGTTTGGCAGCTGCCGCACCGGAGAACAGCGTGGTGCCCTCCTCGAGCAAGCGCTGAGCGGTCTGCGCTGCTTGCAGCAGCACTGGGTCGCCCTTCTTGATCCGAACTTCCTTCTCCAACCGCGGAACAGTCTTTTCCAACGTCTGCAGGTCCGCGAGGATCAACTCAGTGTTGATCGTCTCAATGTCATCTTTCGGGGAGACTTTGCCATCGACGTGCACCACATCCGGGTCGGCAAAGGCGCGTGTCACTTGACAGATGGCTTCGGCCTCACGAATGTTGGCAAGGAACTTGTTCCCAAGTCCCTCCCCCTCACTCGCACCGCGCACAATGCCAGCAATGTCCACGAAGGACACCGTTGCCGGCAGAAGTTTCTGCGACCCGTAGATCTCTGCCAGCACGCCAAGACGCGGGTCCGGCAACGGAACCACGCCCACGTTGGGCTCAATCGTTGCGAACGGATAGTTCGCAGCGAGCACTTGGGCGCGCGTCAGAGCATTGAACAGGGTCGATTTGCCGACATTAGGGAGTCCGGCGATACCAATAGTCAGGGCCACGGAAGAACAGTCTACGCGGCCATAGCTCAGCCTTGCTTCGCCAGCTCAAACATCAGCTCCGGAGTGCGCGAATCAAAGATGCGCCCACCTAGACGCAACCCAACCCAACACACCACGGACCCGACGCCAATGCCCACCGCGAAGGTCAGCCACACCAGCAGTCCAGAACCGGTCCGCACTGCGGCAAAGCCCAGAACCACCTCAGGTGCGATCAGTACCAGCAGCACCAGCCACGCCAACGTCTGGATGACCAGGTTCGCCATTGCAGAGCCCTGCGGCGTCGAGAATGGCCCATCGCCAGGCTTCGGCACCGCATAAATGAACCGGGCAGAAGCAATACTGGCCAAACCAACTGAAGACAAAAACACGCCTGTCGTCAGCCCGATCGCCGTCGGCAGGCCATACCAGGCCCCCGTGTACCAGGCAGCGCCCACCACCAGAATGACCAGAATCGGCGCCGCCAGAATCGACACAGCAAGGACCCGCCCAGCACGGTCCGTAAAGCCACTGACTCCACTGGAGACGTGCATCCAAAAAGCGGTGCTGTCATAAGCAATATCTGCGGAAATCGCCCAACCGAGCAAGAAGGCCACCGCCGAGGGCAAGATGTACAACATCGCGTTCGTCGAACCGCCCGACAATAAGAAGAACACAATCGGCAAAATCGGCACGGCAGTGAGGTTGCCGATGTACCGCACATCACGCACCCAGTACGTCAGACACCTGGCCGCAACCGCCCGAATCGGCGTCGTCACAAACCGATTGAACAACCCCATGCCCAGGTTGCGCTTCGTATCGCGTGCGGCGGTCGACGGCGGCATTACCAATGCCCGCTGTAAGAAGTGATCCCACACCAGCACCGCGATCACCACCGTGGCTACCGCAATGGCGCCGTGGCCCGCTGCCCGACCCCACGACCCGTGCGACACATCGACGGCAACCGCCCAAGCCGCCCCAAAGGGCGTCCACGATACGACCTCAACAACGTCGGGAATCGCATCTAACCCAGCACGGCTAGCCCGTTCCGACTGCAAAAATATCGGCCCGATCAGCAGAATCGGTAATGCCGCCAGCACCCCAGAAATCTCGCGGAAGCGCCGCGAAGAAAGGAGCGGAGCCAACGCCGTCGTCGCCGCTCTGGAGCCTGCAACACACGTGATCAAACCCAAGACGACGGCGACAACTGCCGCCAACACTGCAGCAGGATCCGGCAACCAGACAAACGCCGCAACGGTCAATCCCAACACCGTGAGCACACCCGGGATGCCCAGCAGACCGGACAGCCCCACACCAACAAGGAGTCGCCATCGTGGCACAGAGAACGTCGCAAAACGTGACGGGTCAAGGGTGGAGTCCAGGCCAAAGGCCAGCAATGGAATCACTGTCCACGCCATCACCACAATCGCGCCGCCGAGAACAAAAGTCAGTTCCCAGAACTCCATTGAGATGCCGCGCACCGTGATCATTCCGATGGTGAAGACGAGCAGCAGACCCAACGCGTACATCACCGCAACGATCTGGCCGATGAGAAACCAGGGGCTGCGCTTTGCTGAGTTGCCGAGCAACCGCAGTTTGAGCCTCAGGAGGTGCGCAACCACGACAACCCCTGGTCTCCTGTGCGCCGCCCACCGACGAGGTCAACGAACTTATCTTCAAGGCTCTGTGCGCCACGGACCTCTTCAACAGTGCCCGCCGCCAGGATGTGCCCTCCGGACACAATGGCCACGTGGTCACACATACGTTGCACGAGGTCCATGACGTGCGAGGACACGATGACTGTGCCGCCGCCGTCAACGTAGTCATGCAGCATCTGCCGAATGTTCGCCGCTGAGATGGGGTCTACTGCCTCAAATGGCTCATCCAGAACAAGGAGCCGTGGTGCGTGAATGATGGCCGAAGCCAAGGCCACTTTCTTGGTCATTCCGGCGGAGTAGTCGACAACAAGACTGTTCGCGTCCGCTCGCAGGTCCAGAGCGTCCAGCAGGCTATTCATACGTTCCTGGACGACGTCGCGTTCCATCCCTCGCAGCAAACCTGCGTACGTGATCAGTTGTGCACCGGTGAGTCGGTCAAAAAGCCGCACACCATCAGGGAGCACCCCCAAGTCCCGCTTCGCTGCGGTGGGATCGGCCCAGAGGTCCCGTCCGCTGAGGTGCACTGTGCCAAAGTCTGGGCGCAGCAAACCGGTTGCCATAGAAATTGTGGTGGTTTTGCCTGCGCCATTTGGGCCGACCAGTCCGTAGAAAGACCCTGCTGGGACGACGAGATCGATTCCAGCGACGGCGATCTTCGCGCCGAATTTCTTCCACAAGCCGCGAATTTCTACAGCGGGCACTGCTGCTGCCGGCTCAGGCGAGGGTATTGATGAGCCGGGCTGCTCCATAGTCATGGCCCCGAGCGTACTCGGGGAAAGCTGCGATTGCGTGGGGTTGCACTGTGCCGCGCCGCACAGCTTCGCGGCTTGTCAGCGGCTCCTGACACACTCACGATATGGACACCATCCCACTGCCCTGGCTGCTGGTCACCGTCGTCTTCGCACTATGCCTTGGCTATTTAGCTGCTGTTGCTCGCCTGGGTGCGCGGCTTCGCAACGAACAGCGACGCACGGCGCAGGCAGAAGCCGAACTCGCTGCCCACAAACAAATTGCCTCCACCCAGTTCCAGCAACTCAACTCTGATCAAGCTCGACTCAGTTCTGAGTTCAAAGCCCTAGCTGCAGACGCATTAGCCGCCAACAACGAGCAGTTCCTTGGCCTTGCTGAACAGCGCCTGCGCGCCACTCAAGTGGCAGGGCAAGCCGATATGCAACGCCGCGAAGAAGCTGTCCGGGCGCTAGTGGACCCAATCAGCGCGACTCTGACCCAACTACAGCAAGAAGTTGCGTCAGCCGAACGCCAGCGGCTCACCGGGGCAACCACACTCACAGAACAGGTGCGGGCAATGCGAGAAGCCTCGGAACACCTACGTTCTGAAACCAACCAACTCGTCACGGCTTTGCGCTCCTCCCATGTCCGCGGCCGCTGGGGAGAAACTCAGTTGAAACGAGTCGTAGAGGCCGCAGGCTTGCTGGACCGCGTCGACTTCGTGGAGCAGCCCCACGTGCTGACCGACGACGGCGCCCAACGTCCCGACATGGTGGTGAACCTCGCAGGGGGTAAAAACATCGTCATCGACGCAAAAGTGGCGTTCCTCGGATACCTCGATGCCCACCAAGCCACAGATGAACGGGAACGAAGTGAGCGGCTCGCCGCGCACGCCCGCCACTTCCGCAAGCACGTGGATGACCTGGCCGCAAAGAAATACTGGGATCAGTTCGCCCCAGCACCCGAGTTCGTTGTCATGTTCGTCCCCGCAGAACCGTTCTTCCACGCCGCAATTGAGCAGGACGCTTCCCTATTCGACTACGCCTTTGAACGCAACGTCGTCATTGCCACCCCCATGACCCTGCTCGCACTGCTGCGCACCGTTGCCTACGCGTGGCGGCAGGAAAGCTTGGCGGCAAACGCCCAACAAGTGCTCACCCTCGGCAAAGAACTACACGGGCGCATCGCGACGCTAAGCGAGCACCTGTCCAAACTCGGACGATCCCTAGAAAGCGCAGCTACCGCCTACAACCAAACCGTTGGATCACTCGAAACCAGGGTGTTGGTCAGTGCCCGCCGCTTCCAAGACCTCAACGTCGTCGACGACCCCCTGCCAACACCGCGGCCCGCGAACCCACAACTCAGTTCGCTCAGTGCACCCGAACTCGTCGGCCCAGAGGACCTCAAAGACTAAACGGCTTCAACCTTCAATGAGCGGCGCTTGCCTCGCTTGGGCTGACCCGTCTCAATTCCGGCCTTCTTCAAGTCAGAGCGCAACTCTGGTGGCAGCGAGAAGATCAAATCCTCCGTCGCAGTGCGCACCTCTTGCACATCAGCAAAGCCACGGTCAGCGAGCTGCTTCAACACCTCATCAACCAGAATCTCTGGAACAGAGGCGCCCGAGGTCAATCCCACGGTCGTCACGCCCTCGAACCACTCATCCTTGATCTCCTTGGCGTAGTCCACCAAGTACGACGCTGTCGCACCAGCATCAAGAGCAACCTCGACAAGCCGCACCGAGTTCGACGAGTTCGCCGAACCCACCACAATCACTAGATCGCAATCAGGCGAAAGCTTCTTCACCGCAACCTGACGGTTCTGCGTGGCATAACAAATGTCATCACTGGGCGGATCCTGCAACGACGGGAACCGCTTACGCAACAGCCGCACCGTCTCCATCGTCTCGTCCACCGAAAGTGTGGTCTGCGACAGCCAGATCACCTTTTCTGGGTCACGAACCGTCACGTTGTCGACATCCGCGGCAGAGTCCACAATCTGAATGTGATCCGGGGCCTCGCCAGCCGTGCCCTCCACCTCTTCGTGGCCTACGTGACCAATCAGCAGAATGTCGTAGTCCTCAGAAGCGAAACGCACCGCTTCCTTGTGCACCTTCGTCACCAGCGGACACGTCGCGTCAATCGTCTTCAACGAACGCTCAGCCGCTGAGGCGTGCACACTCGGGGCCACGCCATGCGCAGAGAACACCACCCTGGCGCCCACAGGCACTTCCTCGTTCTCTTCAACGAAGATTGCGCCGCGATCAGTCAGGGTCTCCACAACATATTTATTGTGAACGATCTCCTTTCGAACATAGATCGGCGCACCGTGGGCCTCAAGAGCTTTCTCCACAGCAATCACGGCTCGGTCAACACCCGCGCAGTAACCGCGCGGAGCAGCAAGGAGGACTCGCTTCGAAACGTTCTGGTCAGCAATCACGCCATTCAGTCTAGGCGACACACGTAGCAGTGCCCAGACCCATCTACGTCACTATCCCAAAGACACCGATGTCCCCGGCATGGTTCATCATGGAAGACGTGACTTCGCCGACACCTCTCCCCGACCGCGCCAACCAAACTTCAGCCGAGCGCCCCTGGCCCGTTCGACTGCTCAGCACCAAAATTGCCGAGTACATCGACAAAATGTCCCCCGTGTGGATTGAGGGGCAGATCGTCCAACTCAACCGGCGACCAGGCGCTGCCATGGCCTTCCTCACGCTGCGCGACACCGACACCGACGTCTCGCTCCCCGTCGCGATGTTCGCCAAAACACTCGCCAAACAAACCGACGGCGCAGCCGCAGCACTCACCGAAGGTGCGCACGTCGTCGTCAACGCCAAACCCGTGTTCTGGAAAGGACGCGGGTCGTTCCAGATGCAAGCCAACGAACTCCGTGCCGTCGGCGTCGGCGAACTCCTCGCCCGCATCGAACAACTCAAAACCGTCCTAGCAGCCGAAGGGGTCTTCGACTCCGACCGAAAAAAACCCCTCCCATTTCTGCCAGCCGTCGTCGGACTCATCTGCGGACGAGAGTCCAAAGCCGAACACGACGTCGTCGTCAACGCCCGCGCTCGCTGGCCCCAAGTGCGCTTCGAAATCCGCGAAGTGGCCGTCCAAGGCGTTGCAGCGGTCCCCGAAGTTAGCGCAGCCATTGCGGAACTCGACGCACACCCCGACGTCGAAGTGATCGTCGTCGCCCGCGGCGGCGGCGCGGTTGAAGACCTGCTGCCGTTCTCGAACGAGGCCCTCGTCCGCGCAGCCGCAGCCTGCAAAACTCCCCTCGTCAGTGCAATCGGCCACGAAACTGACGCTCCACTGCTCGACCTCGTCGCCGACTACCGTGCCTCCACACCAACCGACGCAGCCAAACGCATCGTGCCTGATGTCAGCGAGGAACGCCGAGACCTGCGCCTGGCACGAACCCGGATCAACTCAGCCATCACCGGAATGCTGCACCGCGAACAAACCGCACTAGATGCGTTCCGGACCCGGCCCGTGCTCGCGAAGCCACACACCCTGATCGATGCCCACGCACACGAACTCACCCAAACGGTGCGCCACAACCGGTCGTTATTTGAGTCACTGCTGTTGCACGCCAGTGGGCAAGTCGCCACCCTGCACGCCCAAGTGACGGCGCTGTCCCCCGCGTCGACGCTCGCCCGCGGGTACGCCGTCGTGCACGGCCCCAACGGAGCAGTGCTGCGCAACCCCGACGACGTAGAATCCGGCGCCGAACTCCGGATCCGTCTTGCGCAGGGTGAACTCGCTGCAACCGCCAACTAAACAACTGCGCCGGCTAGCCCCAGCAGCAGAGCGAGGCGCCTGCACCGAGGTACGCCCAGGCGTACGGCGGTTCAATTGTCCGATGTCAGCGGCTCATGGATATCGTGAGCCCGTGACTGAGCCCACTGAATTCCCCGATGCCAACGCACTGTCCTACGAAGAAGCCCGTGATGAACTCAGACAGGTGGTGTCCCGCCTCGAAGCCGGCGGCGAACCCCTTGAGACGAGTCTCGCGCTCTGGGAACGCGGCGAAGCACTAGCGAACCGCTGCCAAGAGTGGCTCGACGGTGCCCGCGAACGTCTCACCGCCGCACAAGAACGTACTGCGGCTCAGCAGTCCGGCACCCCAGACTCCGACACTCAGGAGCAGTAATGAACCTGTTCAGCCGCAAAAAGACCGAGCTCGAAGCCAGCGCACCCACAGCGTTCATTATTGGTGAGGCGCTCATCGACGTGGTCCGTCGGTCCGATGGCAGTGTGAGCGAACACCCCGGTGGTAGCCCAGCGAACGTGTCCCTGACCCTGGGGCGGCTGGGCCGTGACGTAAGCCTGCTCACCTGGATCGGAGAAGACGCCTACGGGCAGTTAATCCGAAAATGGCTCACCAGCTCGCACGTGGACCTCGACCCAATGAGCACCGGCGCCTCACAAACATCAATCGCCACCGCAACGCTGAACAGCGAAGGTGTTGCTGACTACAACTTCGACATTGAGTGGCTGCTCCCGGCAACTGCTGCGGTCCCCAGCGAGGCGATTGTGGTGCACAGTGGCTCCATTGCAGCAACCCTGGCGCCAGGTGCGGCCAAGGTGTCCGAACTCCTCAAAGGTTCGCGCCTGTCGGCAACGATCACCTACGATCCGAATGTTCGACCATCACTCATGGGAACGCCAACGCAAGCGCGCGAACAAGTTGAGCGCCTCGTCCGACTTGCCGATGTCATCAAAGTCAGTGACGAAGACCTCACCTGGCTTTACCCGGGCGAGACTCCCGATCACAGTGCAGCCAAATGGCACGCAATTGCTGGTGCGCTCGTCGTGCTGACCCGTGGCGGAGAAGGCGCAACCGCGTGGACCCAGTCCGGAACTGTGCACGTCACAGCCCCCACTGTTGCCATCGTTGACACCGTTGGTGCCGGCGACTCATTTATGGGTTCGTTGATCGATGGCCTATGGCAGGAAGACCTGCTCGGGGCAGATCAACGTGAGGACCTGCGTGGAATCTCCGCTGAAGCGACGCAGCGGGTGCTTGACCAGTGTGTTCAGGTCGCGGCAATCACTGTGTCACGGGCAGGAGCCAATCCACCCCGCCGGTCGGAACTCCCCCAAAAGTAACCGAGCGAATTCCGACTTCCGCATACCTTCGCGACCGCCTCCGCTATTCACCCACCGCTGTGGGCTCAGCCTGTTCCTGCTGATGCGCGCGTTTCAAAGAGGCACGCCGATCTTCCTCATTCTCAGAGTCAAGCCTTGAAGCTTCACCCTCGTCCCGAGTCAGGTTCTCACTTGATTCGGGATCAAACACCATCATCTTGTTCGGGTCGAACCACAGGGACGTTTTGTCACCATCCCGCACTCGAGACGTGGAGTCGAGGGCGACAACGAACTGCGTTCGCATCCCGTCACCGTCAAGATCGCGATCCAGCTCCTCAAGCTTTTCTTTCACTGAGTCGTGCGTCTTGAACGGCACGTAGGCGTACAACTCCGAGCCCAGCCATTCAGTAACGTCTACCTGTGCTTCGAAGATCTGCCCGCGATCCTTCTTGGAGTCATCAACAAGGTTCTCGTCCTCAAAGTGTTCGGGCCGCAAACCGACAATAACCAGATCTCGGTCGCCAACAGCCTGCGCAATCCGGTCCGGCATCTCGAAGGTTCCGAAGGGCAGTTCAATCTGGCCATTCGATACCTCCCCCGGCAAGAAGTTCATTGGCGGAGACCCAATGAAGCCTGCCACGAAGAGGTTGACCGGCTGCTCATACAGGGCCCGTGGGCTGGCCACCTGCTGCAGTTCGCCCTTACGCAGGACCGCAACCCGATCCCCCAAGGTCATGGCCTCGGTCTGATCGTGGGTGACATAGAGCGTAGTGATGCCTAGCCGACGCTGTATTCGGGCGATTTCTGTGCGCATCTGACCGCGAAGTTTCGCGTCGAGGTTCGACAATGGTTCATCAAACAGGAACGCATCCGCTTCACGAACTAGCGCCCGTCCCATAGCGACGCGTTGCCGCTGCCCACCGGAGAGGTTTGCCGGTTTCCGCTTCAGGTGCTCACGTAGTTCCAACAGGTCTGCCGCAAAGCCCACTTTCTCTTGAATCTCTTCCTCGGTGAACTGCCCGCGGGTTAAGCGAAGGGGAAACGCGATGTTCTCGCCCACGGTGAGGTGCGGGTAGAGCGCATAGTTTTGGAACACCATGGCGAGGTTGCGATCCCGAGGGGCCTTCTCGTTGACACGTTTGTCGTCGATGGTTAGTTCGCCAGACGTGATGTCTTCTAGGCCCACCACCATGCGCAGCAGCGTCGATTTTCCGCAGCCGGAGGGGCCCACCAAAATGACGAACTCCCCGTCTGCAATGTCGAGGCTCACACCGTTGACAGCGGGGAACCCATCACCGTACTTCTTGACCAGATTGTCGAGTGTGATCGAGGCCATCAGTTCTCTCCTTGCAAAGTGGGGCAGGTGCAGCAGCGGTTTAGGTCAGGCGCTAGGCAGGACAAAATCAGTTGTTGACTCATCCCTTCACCGCGCCTTGGGTGAGCCCAGAAACGATCTGGCGCTGGAACAGCAGGACAAGGATCACCACGGGGATCGTCACCACAATTGCCGCCGCCGAAATAGCGCCGGTAGGTTCCTCAAATTGGGAAGCACCGGTGAAGAACGCGAGCGCCGCCGGAACGGGCCGCGCCGCGTCAGTTGACGTCAACGAGATCCCATACACGAAGTCATTCCAGGCGATGAAGAACGCGATCAGCGCCGTAGTGAAAACCCCAGGGGCAGCCAACGGCACAATCGCCTTCCGGAACGCCTGCCACGTCGTGGCGCCATCGACCTGCGCCGCTTGTTCTAACTCCCAGGGAATCTGCTGGAAGAACGCAGCCAACGTCCAGATGGAGATCGGAAGCGTGAGAGACAGATACGGAATGATCAAACCCAGCCACGTGTCATACAGGCCCACGCTGCGCCATAAGTTGAACAGTGGCGTCACGATTGAAATTACCGGGAAGATCGACACGGCGAGAGCCGTGGTGAGAACAAACTTCTTGCCTGGAAAATCCAGTCGCGCAATTGCGTAGGCAGCCAGGGTTGCCAACACCACAGCGATAAACGTGGAGATCACTGATATCCCGATGGAGTTGCGCAGTGCGGAGAGGAACAGTCCCTGCGCGGGTCCGTCTGGACCCAGAATCGCGTTGTAATTGTCAGTAGTCCACGAATCCGGGAGAAACTTACCAAGGTTGAGTTCACTCGCGGGCTTGAACGACGTCGCGAAGATCGAGGCCAAGGGGAATAGCGCGTACACGAGCACTAGCGCAGCTATCACGGCCCACCAGGCTTTCTGTTTACCTGTCAGCATGGTCATCGGCCCCCTTTTCCACCGGTGAGATCAACTTTGAACAACTTAATCGCGACGACGCAGATCAGAATCACGCAGACGAACAGCAGCACGGAAATGGCTGAGCCCATCCCAATCTCAAGTCTCCCAATGGAAGTTTTGTAGGCCAGGATCGATAAGACCTCAGTTCCGTTAGCTCCGTTGGTCATGATGAACACGTTGTCGAAGATTCGGAACGCGTCCAAGGCTCGGAATAGCACCGCGACCATGATTGCGGCCTTCATGTTCGGGATCACCACCCGGCGAAGTCGTTGCCACCAGGTAGCACCATCCACTTCAGCGGCTTCCTCTAGGTCGGTAGAAATCTGGGCCAATCCAGCCAGCAGCAGCAACGAAATGAACGGGGTGGTCTTCCACACCTCTGACGCAATGATGACAAACAGGCTGGTTCCCGCGTTGGCAAACCAGTTCAGATCCTCGCTGATACCCGGGAGCCAGGAGAACCAGTGGTTGACAAAGCCGGAGTTGATGTCGAATGCGTAGAACCACGCGAAGGCCGACACCACGGTGATCGTGCCGTACGGCACCAAAATGGCCGTTCGCAGCAAGCCTCGCAGCGACTTAATAGCCCGGTGCATCACGAGGGCCAAGGCGAAACCGAGGACCAGCTCGATGATCACTGTGATCACCATGATCCCGGTGGTCACCGCGAGGGATCGCAGGAACACTGGATCGCCAAGCACCACGCCGTAGTTGCCGAGACCGACGAACGCACGTTCATCGGGCGCGGTGAGCCGGTAGTTGAACAGTGAGTCGTAAACTGCCTGCAAAATCGGGTAGGCAGTGACGGCGAGCATCACGACGAATGCTGGACCAGCGAGCATCCACCCGAGTCTGGCTTCTGATTTTGCGCGCTCACTGCGGACAGGTTTTTCCGTCGCATGACTGCGCCGTTCGCTCTGCGTTTTCACGGTGCTCATAGCAGGCTCTCTCCTCTCAGCACAGACTCAATCTTCTTGACGGACGACGCAGGTGTGCGGTCCGGATTAATGGCCGACACTGGGTGCCAGGTCTCCTGGATCCCGGTAGAGACCTCGTTATAGAACGGGGTTTGTGGGCGGGGCACTGCGATCTCCAAGGACTTCTCGATGAGATCTGCCATCGGGAAAGCCTCACCTAACCGCTCATCGTCGTAGGCCTCGGATTTCACCGCAGGGTTGCCGTTGGTGACGAAGTACTCGGCTTGGTTCTCAGGAGTGACGATGCATTCGATCGCCTCATAGGCGAGGTCGACATTTGAACTGAAGGCGCCGACACCGAGGTTGATTCCGCCCAGCGGAGGTGCGATATCGTGATCCTCGTCGACCATTGGGTAGAGCGCCCAACCGATATCGTCCAACAGTTCTTCATCGAGGGTGCCTGCCTCGACTGCCTCAACGGTTGAAGTCCAGACGAACGGCCAATTCACCATGAAGCCGCCGTTATCGCCCTGGAAAGTGGCCATATTGGCGTTCTCGTCGGCGGTTGGTAGACCAGCACCGCCTAAGCCTTCGGAACCGATTTGCGCCATGATTTCTGCGGCTGCTTTGCCTGCCTCCGAGTCAAGATCAATTTTGACTTCATCCGCGGCAGCCTCTGGATCGGCAATGATGTCCCCACCAGCGGAAGCTACCAAAGCGTTCACCCACACAGTGAGCGATTCACCTTTGGCGCCCTGGACCGCCAACGTGGCCTCTTGGTCCTGGGAGGCCTCAATAACTTGCTCCCAGGTCACCTCACCAGATTCCATGTCGAGCCCTGCCGCTTCAGCAACGGACTTGCGATACCAAAGCAACTGGGTGTTGGCCCAGAAGGGCACGGTTACGAGTTCGTCTTTCCATTTCGCCCCCACAAGAACGCCTTTTGCAACGTTCTTTGAGAAGCCCTCGGCCTTATCTGGAGGGATCGGGGCCAGAAAACCTGCCTCAGCGAGTTCAGGGATGTAAGGCGGGTCCAAACTCATAATGTCGATTGACCCGTCTTTTGCAGCGAGCCGCCGGGCAAGTTGTTCCCGCTGCGATGCGGCGTCCCGTGGCAGCGACGACGTCTCGATTCGGTACTTGCCGTCAGCTGCATCAGTGCATGCTTTGGCGAATTCCACTTGCCCACCGGCATCAGGGTTCGTATACCAAGTAAGCGTAGGAACGTCGTCGTCAGATGAACACGCCGCAAGTGGCGTGAGCAGGCCGACTGTCAAAAGCACTGCAAGCGGTACGGTGCGTCTTTGCACTGGTTCCCCATTCTGCTGCGGCTCAAGAGCCGTCGATGTGGTTCGCGTCCTGTCTATAAGAATTACCGCAAGTTTGCTGTTCCCGCATGTTGAAATTCGAAAATTCGCCCACCACCTGGTCAGGAATTGGGCAAATTAGTTAACAGGAGTAGAAAAGGACACATGCCTACAGGACTGAACCCCGCACAAGCCTGGGCCGCGTTGCGCGCCGGGAACGCTCGCTTTGTCCACGGCGAGGTTGCGCACCCAGACCAAGACGCCGCGCGTCGCGCTGAACTCAATGACTCCCAGCACCCCTTCGCGGTCATCTTTGGTTGCTCTGACTCACGTGTGGCTGCCGAGATCATCTTTGATCAAGGCTTGGGCGACACATTTGTAGTCCGCACGGCCGGCCACGTTTTGGACACCACCATCATTGGGTCAATTGAATACGGCGTCGATCTGCTGCGCACGCCGCTTGTTGTGGTTTTGGGTCACGACAACTGCGGAGCAGTTGCCGCAGCAGTACACACTCTGGAAACCGGGGAGCAAGCCAATGGGTTTGTCCGCGCCATTGTGGATCGCGTCATCCCGTCTATCGTGAACATCACCAGTAACGGCGACGGCCTGTCGAACCTGGACCCAGACACGCTGCGCCGTGAACACGTCCGAAACACCGTCGAAATGCTGCACGCCTACTCTGCCGGACTACGCTCCGCAATCGAAGAAGGCCGCACCGCAATTGTTGGTGTGGAGTACGCCCTTGCCGACGGACAGGCCCGGCTCGTAGATGTCATCGGCGAGGTTGGGGAACAACCAAACGTCTAGCTCTTCCGGTTTGTGCAGTGTCCACTGCACAAACCAGGCCGCGACCGTTACCCCAAGATGCGGCAGGATAGGACCATGACTTCCGCTGATCACACTGAATTCCGCATTGAACACGACACCATGGGCGAGGTGCGGGTTCCCGTTGACGCCCTGTTCCGCGCGCAAACACAGCGCGCAGTGGAGAATTTTCCCATCTCCGGCACACCCTTAGAACCCGCGCACATCCGGGCCCTGGCACAGGTGAAGAAGGCCGCGGCCCGTGCTAACGCCGAACTTGGTGTCCTCGACCAAAAGATTGCTGATGCAATTGTGCAGGCCGCTGACGAGGTCGCTGCCGGTCAGCACGACGCGCACTTTCCCGTTGACGTCTACCAGACGGGCTCTGGAACGAGTTCCAACATGAACACCAATGAGGTGCTGGCCACCCTGGCCACCCGCAGCCTCGGCGCAGAGGTGCACCCCAACGACCACGTCAATGCCTCGCAGTCCTCCAACGATGTGTTCCCCACCTCCGTGCACCTGGCAGCGACAGCCGGCGTCGTGCACGACCTCATTCCTGGTTTGGCCCACCTCGCAACGTCGCTTGAAGGCAAAGCGGAAGAGTTCGTTACCGTCGTAAAATCTGGCCGCACCCACCTCATGGACGCCACCCCGGTCACCCTCGGCCAAGAATTCTCCGGGTACGCAGCTGCCGTACGGTACGGAATTGAGCGCCTCGAAGCAACCCTGCCACGTGCCGCCGAAGTGCCCCTGGGCGGAACCGCCGTCGGAACCGGGATCAACACCCCCGCAGGATTCCCACAGCGCGTCATCGCACTGCTCGTCGAAGACACTGGGCTACCCGTCACTGAAGCACGCGACCACTTCGAGGCGCAGAGTTCACGCGACGGACTCGTGGAACTCTCCGGTGCCCTGCGGACCATCGCAGTATCAATCACCAAAATCTGCAACGACATCCGTTGGATGGGCTCGGGTCCAAACGCCGGGCTCGGTGAAATTTCGTTGCCAGACCTGCAGCCCGGCTCATCGATCATGCCGGGCAAGGTCAACCCCGTCATCCCCGAAGCGGTTCTCATGGTCACCTCCAGGGTCATTGGAAATGACGCCACCGTTGCGTGGGCCGGAGCAACAGGGTCCTTCGAACTCAACGTACAAATCCCCGTCATCGCACAGGGTGTGCTGGAGTCCATTCGACTACTCGCTAATGCAAGCCGCGTGCTGGCAGACAAGACAGTCGACGGCATCACTGCAAACGTCGAGCGGTCCCGTGCCCTTGCGGAATCGTCACCGTCGATTGTCACGCCGTTGAATAAGGTGATCGGCTACGAATCCGCCGCGAAGGTTGCCAAGCTTGCAGTTCAAGACGGCATCACTGTCCGCGAAGCAGTCATTGCGCTCGGATTTGTTGAGCGCGGCGAAGTTAGCGAAGCACAGCTGGACGAAGCCCTTGATGTGCTTTCTATGACACGCCCACCACAGGCGTAAGTAAGACACTTCACCACTGCACCCCAGCTGCGTCGTAGGGTCGTGGGCATGACTGAACTGCATGATCTGACTGCCCACGACCTCGCCGCCGCAATCCGGTCCGGCCAGGTGTCCCCTACCGAGGCCACCCAGCACGCCCTAGACCGCGTTGCAAAGTTCGACGACGCCGTCGGCGCCTTCACCACTGTGACCGCTGAGCGCGCGCTAGCCCAAGCGCGCGCTGCTGAAGAGCTCATCGCCAGCAGTAAAACTGACGACCTACCGACACTGCTCGGAGTTCCCTGCCCCATCAAAGATCTCAATATGGTTGCCGGGGTCCCGTTCCACGCCGGTAGCGCCGCACTCGCTGAGTTTGTTGCGCCGGTTGATGACGGCATCGTCACTCTGTTGGAACGCGCCGGAACCATCATGCTCGGCAAAACAAGCACCCCAGAATTCGGGATGCCGCCCTACACCGAACCCGACATTGGTCCCACCGCACGCACCCCCTGGGATCTAACCCGGTCCGCCGGTGGATCCAGCGGTGGCGCAGGCGCGGCAGTTGCCGCCCGGATCACCCCCATTGCTCAGGGCAGCGATGGCGGCGGCTCCATCCGCATCCCTGCAAGCGCTTGTGGTTTGGTCGGACTAAAGCCCAGCAGGGGCCGCATCAGCCCAGGCCCCCATGGCATTGACGGACCAGGTTTGTCCTCCCTCGGATTCCTCACCCGCGACGTGCAGGATACCGCGCTGCTGCTCGACATTGCTGATCAGCACTGGCCTGGCGACACCATGATTGCGCCTAGCGCCGCGGGCAGCTTCTTGGAAGCGAGCCGTCGCGAACCCGGCAAACTACGCATTGGCCTACTCACCACCCCGGTCATCTCCGAAGGCGCCCCCATTGACGACGACGTCCTGCGTGTGACAAACGAAACCGCAGCGCTCCTGACCCAACTAGGGCACGACGTCGTCGAGGTTCCAGTGCCGTTCCCCGCGAGTGGATTCGACGCATTCCGCGCCATGTGGGCTGTGATGGCCCTAGACGCACCTGTGCCACCGGAAGCCGAAGACGCACTTGTGCCACTGACCAAGTGGCTGCGGGAATACGGCCGCACCGTCACCGGACTGCAACACGCGGCGGCGCTCAGCGCCGCACAAAACCTGACACGTGAAATTGCTCAAAAGTGGGCAGACGTCGACATGGTGCTCACCCCCACCCTGGCGCAACTCCCCGCGCTAGTGGGATCACAACGGAACGACGCCGACCCAGCAGCGGACTTCGCTGCCCAGATGGCGTTCACACCTTGGACCAGCATCGCGAACATCTCCGGACGGCCATCAATCAGTTTGCCGCTGGGAAGCGCCACCCGCGCCGGAGCTGAGCTGCCCATCGGAGTCATGTTCACTGGTAACTACGGACGTGAGGATCAGCTGCTGGCGCTCAGCTCGCAGTTGGAACAGACCGCACCGTGGGCAGAGCGTCGTCCGCTGGGTTACTGACGAGGAACAAGCACAGACACAACACAGAACTGGCGCACCCGGAATCACACGGGTGCGCCAGTTCTGACGTTCAGATCAAATCTCGATCAAGCGTTCGTCCGTGCCCTGAGCGTCACGGCGATTCCCTCAGCCCACTTTTTGACCGCAATCATGTCGCGGCGGTCGCCCTGCTTACCGCGAGCAGCGGCAATAATTGCCCGTTCGGCAAAATTCAGCACCGACAGGTCAAGCCTTCCGGCAAAGTGCTTATGCCCGATAGCTGCGACTGACTCCATCCGTTCCTGCGTTTCCGCCGGACGGTTCGATGCCTTCGATGGTGCATCAGCCAACCCGGACGAAAACATCCACACCTGACGCTCCAGCAGCTGCTCGGTGTACTTCTCCAGCAGGTGCCGCGCTTCAGGCAGCCAACGACCGGTGTAAACCGGTGAACCAATAATTACTGCGTCGTAATCAGCAAAGACCTGGTCATCACGAACGTCTTCCGGCCGCTGCACAACACAAGCCACACCCTCGGCGCGCAGCGTCTTCGCTATGACCTCGCCAATTTCGTGCGTGCTTCCGTGGCGCGAAGCCACAATGACTAAAGCCGACATCTGTTCCTCCCTCACCAGTCCTCTAGCGACGCCCCTCGTCTTTTACTCTCCTAAGCATGTCTGGGTTATCGGCGTTGCTCATGGGCCCGAGGTCCCTTATCCCGTCGCGTGACGTGCCTAATCAAGGCCACGTCGGCAGGTCCCCTCTGAGAGCACCCGGGTAGATTGGGTGCCATGGCTACTGTGTTTACCAAAATTATTAATGGCGAGCTTCCCGGACGCTTTATCTGGTCTGAACCAGACTTGGTTGCATTCACCTCGATTGCGCCGATCTCTGCCGGGCACACCCTGGTAGTTCCCCGCGCTGAGATCAGTGAGTTCACCGACGCACCCGCTGAACTCTTTGCCCGACTCAACCAAGTTGCGCAGATCGTCGGTCGCGCGCAGAAGCAGGCTTGGGGCGCGCCACGGGCGGCGCTGCTGATTGCAGGTTTCGAGGTCCCCCACCTGCACCTGCATGTTCTCCCTGCCTGGGGAGAGTCTGAACTCTCTTTCGAGAACGCGAAATCTGATGTCCCCGCGGCTCAGATGGACCAAGATGCGGAGTTGCTCCGCGTGGCTCTACGCGACGCCGGACATCGTGAATTTGTGCCGTCTGCGCCCTGAATTCGTTTGACATGCGGACACCAAAGGTCACGGAACCCGGTTCACGACTACAGTCGTCACCGTGAGTGCACAGGATAGAAACCCAGTTAACCCGGCTTCAGCCCCCAACGAGAACCGTCGCATCGCCAGGCACGAGATGCCTGGGCCGCTGCGTGCCGACGTCCGGCTCCTTGCCGGACTTCTCGGTCGCGTACTGACGGAGTCGGTCGGCAGTGATCTGTTAGACGACGTCGAAAAGCTGCGCTCCCTCACTATCGCCGCGTACGACGAGGAGGGCTCAGAGTCGATTGAGGCTGCTGAGCAACTCATCGAGACCTTCTCCGCTGAGCGTGCCGAACAGGTCGCGCGAGCTTTCAGTTGCTACTTCCACCTGGCGAACCTCTCTGAGGAACACCACCGGGTGCGTATTCTGCGCGAACGCGAAGCCTCAGAGTCGGCTGATGACCAAGTGACACAGGACTCCTTGAAGTCCGCAATTATGCAGTTGCGCGGTGAGGTCGGCGAAGAAGAAACCGCGAAGCGCATTCAGCAGATGGAGTTCCGCCCGGTTTTGACCGCCCACCCCACTGAAGCGCGTCGTCGTGCCGTTGCTGCCGTCATCCGTCGCATCACCAACCTCATTGCTGAGCGCGGTGCCGGCCCAATCGGCGGCACCTCCCTCGTGGAGAACGAGCGGAAGCTACTCGCCGAAATTGATGCCCTGTGGCGTACTGCTCCACTGCGGTCCACAAAGCCATCGCCCTTGGACGAAGTCCGCACCGCAATGCTGACTTTCGACCAGACCATGTTCGATGTGTTCCCGACGGTGTACCGCCGTCTCGATGACTGGCTTGCGGGCGACGACGCTGGAACCATCAAACCCCAAAGCCCCGCCTTCGTGCGCCTTGGTAGCTGGATCGGCGGCGACCGCGACGGCAACCCGAATGTCACAGCCAGCATCACGAAGCAGGCCGCGGCAATCGCTAGCGAGCACGCCCTCAACGCCCTTGAAGGCGTTGCCCAGCGACTCGGACATGCTCTTACCCTGGACGGAGCAGCAACACCTGCCTCCGCAGATTTGCAGGCGCTGTGGCAGTCCCAGCGGCTGCTGTCCGAAGAACTCACCGATGAAATTTCTGCGCGGTCGCCAAACGAGCCATACCGTCGTGTTCTTCTTGTTATCGCACGGCGAATTGCGGCCACTCGTGAGCGAAACGCAGACCTCGGCTACGGCGCCGCTGACGAACTGCTCGCCGATCTACGTACCGTGCAGAATTCCCTTCTCGAAGCCGGTGCCAAGCGTGCCGCCTTCGGCGATGTGCAGAAACTAATCTGGCAGGTGGAGACCTTCGGCTTCCACCTCGCCGAGCTCGAAGTCCGTCAGCACTCTCAGGTGCACCGCGAAAGCCTTGCGGAACTTGACGAGAAGGGCGCCGACGGCGACCTGTCTGAGCGCACTCTCGAAGTCCTCGACGTCTACCGGTCAATCTCACTAGTGCAGTCCAAGTACGGCGTGCCCGCAGCCCGCCGGTACATCGTGTCTTTCACCACGTCAGCAGAAGACCTCGCCAACGTGTACCGGTTGGCAAAGTTTGCCCTCGGCCCAAGTGTCAAGCAGCCGGTGCTCGATGTCATCCCGCTGTTCGAAACGTTCGAAGATCTGCAGAACAGTGTTGAGACCCTTGACGGCGCAATTAAGCAGCCTGAGTTCGCTGCCCGCCTCGACGAAACCGACCGCCGACTTGAAGTGATGCTCGGTTACTCCGACTCCTCTAAGGATGTCGGGCCAGTTTCGGCAACACTCGCCCTATATGACGCGCAGAGCCGCATTGCGCAGTGGGCCACAGACAACAACATCACCCTCACCCTGTTCCACGGGCGTGGTGGAGCTTTGGGTCGCGGTGGTGGCCCAGCAAACCGGGCAATTTTGGCGCAGCCGCCGCTGTCAGTTGATGGCCGGTTCAAGTTGACTGAACAGGGTGAAGTCATTGCTGCCCGGTACGGACACCCTGCCATTGCTACGCGTCACATCGAACAGGTTGCAGCAGCCACGCTGCTCGCTTCGGCTCCCAGCATTGAAAAGCGCAACTCAGACGCAGCTGCCAAATTCGAGCCCATCGCTGAAATCATGGATGTGGCCTCCCGCAAACGCTTCTTTGACCTCGTGCACTCCCCGGGGTTCCCCGCGTGGTTTGCACAGGTCACCCCGCAGGAAGAGGTTGGACTGCTGCCATTGGGCTCACGCCCAGCCAAGCGTGGTCTGAGCATCAATTCCCTCGACGACCTCCGTGCTATCCCCTGGGTGTTTGCCTGGACCCAGGCGCGAATCAACCTCACCGGATGGTTTGGGCTCGGCACAGCACTAGACGCCGTTGGAGATCTCGAAAAACTGCAAGAGGCTTACGCGCAGTGGCCATTGTTCTCCACAATGATCGACAACGTCGAAATGTCCCTAGCCAAAACTGATGAGCGAATCGCACGCCGGTACCTCGCTCTCGGTGACCGACCCGACCTCGACGAACTCATTCTTGAAGAAATGGCGCTCACCCGGGAATGGGTGCTAAAGATCACCGGGAAAGACCGAGTCTTGGCGAACCTGCGAGTGCTGGGCCGCGCGGTACAGATGCGCAGCCCGTACGTTGATGCGCTCTCACTGATCCAGTTGCGCGCCCTGCGTGGATTGCGCCTTGGTGCTTCAGAGGAAGAAACCGAGCAGTTGCAACGACTCCTCCTACTCACCCTTAACGGTGTTGCCGCCGGTCTGCAAAACACCGGATGATCACCCGATAGGAACCGCAGCACAATGCCCGCCTCGAATTCTTCGTGGCGGGCATTGTTGTTTTGTACTCCCCCGCGATAGCACAGCCACTGAGCCGTCCGAGCCACCGCAACGTCAGTTTTGAGTGGAGGACACCTTCTTTGTGCCGCCAGGGAAGGCAAAGAGCCACCTCAAGCCAAAACGTTGCGCCACATCGTAGATCCCCACAGAAGCAGCGACCAAAAGGACCGTCAACATGGGGAACAGTAAAAGGTTTATCAAGACATTATCGATTGGAATAAGCGTTTCTGCAGGACCTCGACGAACCAAGACGATGATGAGGCTGAGCAATATTGGGTGAAGAACATAAATAGGCAAGGTTCTGCGCGCGAGGTAGACGGCAAATCGGGCAAACCCTTCACTCTTGGCAGCAAAAACTGCCAAATGGACTACGGCAATAACTCCAATCACCGACAGCACCTGGTAAATGGCTGCGCTAATAAATTGGATCTCGCCAGCGAAGTAGAAGGCGTAGGCCAGGATGCAATAGAGCAAGACTGACATCACTGCTACTTGAACTCGAACGTATTTTTCAGCGAAGACCAGCTGCTCTCGGGCAACTAGACCAAGAAAATACCACACCGCAAAATGGCAAATTCTAGAGAGATTGCTCGCCAGAGCCGCGGGAAGATCGAGGTTTTCGATAAGAAAAGCAGAGGACACTGTCGCTACGCCAAACATTGCGATTGACACGATGAGCACAGCTGGAAGGTGGTTCCGTAAGAGCCTTGCAGTCACAAAGAAAACTACTAATACACTAAGGAACCAGTACGCATTTCCGCCAAACGGTATTGTTTGCAGACTTTCGATCAGGTACGACTTGGGGTCAGTTGGTCGATAGCGCGGTGCAGCTATTACTGAGAACAGCACACTCCACAGGAGAAATGGCCAGAGCAAGTTCAATATTCGAGGACGCAGTAACAGTTTCCAAGTCCGCTTGACTGCGTGAGCGGCCAAGATCCCTGAGGCAAGAAAAAAAGCGGGCATGCGTATTGGTATCAGGGCGCTACTGAAAGTTGCCCAGTGGGCGACGACCTTGCTTTCGCTACCAGGTAAGAG
>RCNJ01000286.1_pt1 | contig 26769 bp, 38 predicted proteins | sample 2041171 | NCBI WGS metagenome assembly RCNJ01 (sample SAMN09708213, study PRJNA481090) | feces metagenome | biome: feces | host: Pygoscelis adeliae | place: Antarctica: Rookery Lake | collected 2010-03-01 | reverse complement strand
TCTCAACGCTCGCGGGGCAGCCATCACCCGGAAAATTATCCGCGGCATCGATGCAGGATTGCGTTAACCGGTTAATATGCTCTGGGTCTCCGTTTTCTTACATTCTCACACCCCCCTCATTTTCATTGCCGAATCGGGCATCACCATCCATTTTCCGAGTCCCCCATCAAATTTGATCTTTGCTTTTAATTTGGGCTTGACAACCAATGCTACACGATCGCTCACGTATATAGTCAATTTAAACCCCTGTGTTCGGACTGGCCGCTACACCCGATTCTCAACAGCAAGCTTTCGTTGAATGTCAAAAAGATACAGAGGTCCGTTGTTGGCCAGACGGCCCAAAACGAATAGAGGAAGCAACATCCACCTCCCTGCCACAATGGCAACCGCAACCGCTCAAACCCTAAAAACAGAAACAACTGCTCTCTGCAAGGCTCGAACTTGCGACCTTAGGATTACCAGGGAGTGAACTACCGTGTCATATGTAGAATATGAGACCTACGCTCTACCAACTGAGCCAAGAAAGCCTGCTAATGATTATGTGAAATAATTTGAGTACACATACAGCGAAAGTATTGACTGGCCCGTTGATCGTTCCCTCTCCACGAGACTCCTCCCCAAGAAAGGGACGATGTTAGGAATTGATTCGTTAGGACGCCACTCGGTAAGTGCTCGAGAAGTGGTCGTGCGAACTTAAATGAGCACATTATGTATGCTAGGCGTATCTTTGTTTGCCCTCCGGTTGCTGCACCGCTCATCGCGGGGTTTGGGGTGGAGAACGGAACTGACGGGCGCCTGGCACAAGTGCTCTCGACATGGAAGTGCTTGCTCCTGCGGGTGACAAATGCGAGACGGCTAATCGACATCTACTGCTGGCCAAAGTATACATGGTTAGGATGGTCGGGTTGCGCGCTGGGTTCAGAGTCAAACGACAAAGAAAAGTGAGGAGGACGGAAGGTAATGGCCGAACGTCTCTATGAAGTACAGTACGAGTAAGGATGATAACGAAGGAATGAGCCACCCAGTCGGGACAATGGGAATGTAGTGCAGGATGTACCCAGAAAAAACACGAAACATCTTTGATGGTCTAACGGTCATGATTTCCGCTTGTCATGTGACAAAGCGCGGGAGACCGGGGTTCGACTCCCCGTCAGAGAGTACATCTCTCTGAGCTCATGCTCAGAATATTATTTTGTTCCCGCCATCTCCAAGATGGTGTGGTCAGACGGCTGTTCGGCGTGACGAAGCTCAGGATTTGATCAAGATCTTGAGTCGAGATTTTGGCTATCATGCACTATATGCCGACATCTCCCCACCCATTGTGTCCCCTGAGCTCCGAAGTCCCGATGGCGCGATTCTCCTCTGCAGTACGCACAAATGATCGCTTGAGGAGTGCACAATTTCGAATTCCTAATCGCCTTTGTGAAGTGTGTCTGAAAGATGTGGTGCACCAGGACTTTGCCGTGCCACAAGATCTGGGTCTCTCCATTTTACTTTTCAGAAGGCAACTGAGTTATTACCACTCTCCGTCACAGCGTACAGTGCCTGGATGCCAATGCGCCTGTGAAAGATTTCGTGACGCGAGATGATGCTTTGACGTCCAGCGGCGACGAAGAATGCGGTAAGGGCCCGGAGGTAGAGAAGCCGTTGACGGATCTTGGCGAAAAGGTGAAACCCCGAAAATGAGAAATTGAGGGAGGAATAGGCCATGTGTCAGGCCATTTGTGGTTAGGGTGGACTCTGCCTGCGCCGACTTCCGTCGACGCGGCAAATGCGGGATCGCTGGAGCTTTGAGGAGGGCCGTTGGGGACGGACCGGATGGGAGGGGAGTTGAAGGCAGAAGCTGAGCAGTCTAGCGAAGAACCGAAGAGGAGGAGAAGAAGTTGTCACTGATATTATGCCAGCTGCGCGCCTGCTATTGTCAGATCTCGCGCCCTCGTTGACATGAAAATCATCAGGAACCGCAGCGACTCGCAGGCTCGTCGTTAAAGGTCAGCGTCACAGAGGGGAGTTCGTTCTTCCCGATATCCACCCCATCCATCCCATCCATCCCATCCATCCCATCCATCCTATCCACCCCATCCACTTCGCAGGGTCTAGCGCATTACCTTAACCTGATAGCGTTGCTTAAACGAAATTAGTTGTTGAGACTTGAAGCCTTGCTGATTCATCATCACACCGCATCGAAGGGATAGAGAAGGCCTATCAAACTGGATTCTGCCCTATGGAATTGCGCGTCTGAAGTCTGAATGCGCGTGGCTGATGGAGGGCGGTAAAACCAAGACAATCGGAGGTGTGGCAGTCTTTGGGGACAACTCCGATTCTTCTCCTTATTCTTCTCCTTATCCTACACCTTATTCTAATCTCTGTCCTACTCCTAATTCTACTCCCTATTCTAATCCTTTTCTACTTCTCCACCATACATTGCCTTGTCACAAAACTCCCAATATACGCTGATAAATCTCATTAACCTAACTTATTGCTGTTGTGGTGCTTTGTAATCAGTAATCGCTTACGTTGCTATCCGCTGTCACACGAATCAACTAGACTGCATTCGCGGCCGAGCGTTTTATATTTTGGCCATCCGCCATTGCGATCAACCACAACCTCTGACCACCACCCGACACAACGCAGAGTGAGCTCTTACTACGCCCACAAAGCCCACCTGTCATGGCTACGATACAAAACTTCGCAAACGCGACAATCGCGTCGCCAGCAGCAGATGCTTCTGCCTTCTCCACCTTCATCCAAGAGAATCAAATGCTCGACAATGTCGTCCAGACAGTCGCGGGACTGTCGTTATGGCAGATCCTCCTGACTGTCTTCCTCGGACTCGTCGCCTATGATCAATGTACGTGAATGCGCAATTGGGACACAATGGATAAATCTAACATGTCACAGTCAGCTACATCAAGCAGAAGGGATCCATTGTCGGCCCAGCCTTCAAGATCCCATTCATGGGCCCCTTTCTCGAGTCGATGAACCCAGAGTTCGAGAAGTACGCTGCAAAGTGGGCATCCGGCGAGCTCTCCTGCATTTCCGTCTTCCACAAGTAAGCATAACCCGGCCCTCCGGCGGCAATGACATATCTAACAGGGTATCTCAGGTTCGTCGTTATCGCCTCCACCCGTGACATGGCCCGAAAGATCTTCAACTCGCCAGGTTACGTCAAGCCATGCGTCGTCGACGCCGCACACAAGCTCCTCGGCGCCGACAACTGGGTCTTCCTCGACGGCAAAGCTCACGTCGACTTTCGCAAGGGCCTCAATGGCCTCTTTACCCGCAAGGCATTGGACGTGTACCTCCCAGGCCAAGAGGCAGTCTACGACCAGTACTTCCAGAAGCTGCTCAAGGTCACCGAGGACAACGGCGGCAAGCCAGTTCCATACATGGGGGAGTTCCGGGAAGTGACTTGCGCTGTTGCTCTGCGCACTTTCGTTGGGCATTATATCACCGATGCGGGCGTCAAGAAGATCGCAGACGATTACTACATGGTTACCGAGGCGCTTGAACTCGTCAACTTCCCAATTATTCTTCCATTTACCCGCACATGGTACGGTAAGAAGGCCGCCGATATGATTTTGGCAGAGTTCTCCCGCTGCGCCGCAAAGTCCAAGGTCCGCATGGCTGCTGGCGGAGAGGCAAATTGCATCATGGACAGGTGGATCCAGAGCATGCTCGAGTCGCGGAAGTACAACGAGCGGAAGGAGAGCGGTGCTGATATGGAGGGCGTCACTAAGCCAACACCACTTCTCCGCATGTTTTCCGACTACGAGATCGCACAGACTGTGTTTACTTTCTTGTTTGCGTCCCAGGATGCCACGTCCTCGGCTGTTACATACCTCTTCCAGATCATGGCCCAGCGTCCAGATGTCCTCGATAGGGTCCGTCAGGAGAACTTCACTGTCCGCAATGGCGACCGCAACCAGCGCATGACGATGGACACCCTCGAGTCAATGACCTACACGCGCGCCGTCGTCAAGGAGCTTTTGCGTTACCGCCCACCAGTCTTGATGGTTCCATACCTCGTCAAGAAGCCCTTCCCAATAACCGACACCTATACCGTTCCAAAGGGCGCCATGGTTATCCCCACCACGTACCCATCGCTTAGAGATCCCGAGGTCTATCCAAACCCGGATTATTTTGATCCTGATAGATGGATCACCGGGGATGCGGAGGCGAAGGGCGCAAAGAATTGGTTGGTGTTTGGGATCGGGTCGCATTATTGTCTGGGACAGGTTTACGCGCAGCGTAACCTTGCGTTGATGGTGGGCAAGGCGAGTTTGTGGTTGGACTGGGTGCATCATGCTACGCCGTTGAGTGAGGAGATTAAGGTGTTTGCTACGATCTTTCCTAAGGTATGTTTTTCTCATCTATCCGTTTCCCCTATCCAGGTCGATCGAGTAAGTGAGAGTAGAAGCTAACAGATGACAGGATGATTGCCCGCTTACCTTCACCCCTCGCCCGGAGGCGGCTAACAGACTCGAGTAAATGGCGTTGACCACAAAAGTTCTATCGCATTTTACGGAGAGAAAAACCGGTTGTACAAAGACTGAATGACGAGATGAGCGCGCCTGCGATATAGCGGCCACTTTACACCGCCCATTTGGGCTTAGGGATCCATGGAGTTTAGGACAGGGAGGACGATTGAGATGAAGGATGAGGACATGAGATGAAGCGCTTTGGAAGTAAGGAGTAATAATTAATAAGGGGATACTGTGTGGAGATGCCGTGGATATGTGAGATAGACGAGGAAATGAAAACTATTACTTATGGTTCGGTTAGGCAGTACGTGGCGTGAATGAGTGATAATTGAATGATTTTGTGATGCAGACGTGTGGTTTATAATCTTGTTGAATGGTTTTGTGATGCAGATGTGTGGTTTATAATCTTGTAGCCGGCTGAGCTGCTGAGCTGCTGAGATGCGAGATAAGCTGCGTGATGGCTTTGTGCGTAGTGAGACCGAGACATGCTGCTTTGTTGCTTGGATTATCACCACATCTAACCTTGTCGGACCGTGGAGGAACAAAACAGCGCTTTGACCACCCATTTTATGTTGCTTTTGTTGTACGATTACTTTGAGTGGAATGGTGGAGTACACAAGAGGACGAAGTTAGACTGGCCTAAAGAGTCGTTACAGAATAGAATTACACACAGAGGTAAGCTTCACTATGTTTGATCACACGGTACATGGTCACATCACAAAGCGGCATTAAGATTTTAAAAGTGATTTATGTAAACAACTTCTTCCCTCAAAAGGAGGGATCAAAGTTTCATCCTCTATACATGAAAAGCCTCCATATCTCCTCCATGGCGCAGCTACAAACACGCGTCCGGAATACTGCCAGCCTAGGTCGAGGGCTTGACAACGTAGACTTATATCATAACTACTCTGGTACTGAGGCATCGACTGAAAACCCCTAAAAATGTAAAGAAACTCCCAATCGCGGGCTCTGAGAGGTAGTAGTGTGTGGAGCCGACAAAGCCTCGTCTCTCCAGTGTTGGAACCATCAACTCCCCTCCCTGAACACCTTGAGAGATGGATTGTGTGATGGACATTGAAATAGACACCTTCGCCATTAATCCGTTAAACAGAATAGCTGATAGGCTTGTAAGGAAGGTTTGGAACAGTGTACTGGTCAGCGGATGGGCCAGCAGAAAGAGCGCCGGAGCCAGGTGGACCTTCAAATGGTGAGCCACCAGGGGAACGCGGACACTTAGATGGGCTAGCACCACCATTACCGCTCTCCTCGTCCTCAACGTCGTCCATGCCATTACCACGCTTCCTCTTCGGGTCAACATGGCTTTTGGCTCTGCAGTCCTTGCAAAACGAGTCGTAGATCTGGGTGGTAGCCCGATGCTCGTCATACTCCGACGCCGGCTTCATCTCTCCGCAGTTCTTGCACAGGCGCGGCTCGCCAGAAAAGTCCGCATCGCACGCCTTCTTATTCTTGCGGTTAGCCTTGTCGCCTGCGGAGGCACGTTGACGGGCAGCGCGCTTCTTGCGGGTGGCCTCATCCATCGGCTCCGCGTCGCCTAGTGCGTTGGCTGGTGCGACCTGTTGTGGTGGACACTGCATCGGTAGACCCTGAATCGGTAGAATGCCATAGCCAACGTTGAACCCTTGCTGTGGGAGTCTGGCTGGATGGAATGCGTTTCCGTGGAAAGAAGGTGGCACCTGCGGCTGGCCTGTACGGGTTAGCAACGATTCATAAACATGGTGGCGACGATGAAACCATATCTGCAGCTGGGCCGGTAAGACGGGTGTAGGAGAGAGTTGGTGGCGGTGGGAGTGCTGAATGGTGTTAGCTGTAATTCACAAACAAACGAGTTAGATAAAGTGAATACTTACCAGTGGGGACTGGATCAGCCTTCTGGTGTGGACCGGCAAACCGGGCAAAGTTCTGCGATGGAGACTGCATTTCTCCAAAGACAGAGGTGAGTTGATCAACGGCCTGATCTGGGTGCTGTGCCTGAATAACCGTTCCTGATTGAGCTCACATGACTTCAAGCTGACCTTGGAGCCAAGCATTAGAACGCCCTGCACGGATGTCGTTTGCAGTACGGATGAGCCAAGAACTGGCATCACCCTCAGTCTCAACATCAACTACACGGAACCCAAAACCCATAAGGAATTTGGCAGCATTGTAAGCTTCAGAGTCGACTCTCGCTGAAACTCATCAAAGTAACTCGATGAGACTCAATCTGTTGACGTCTGCCTGCTGCATTTGGGACACCTTGAGGTTGATTAAGCGCAGCATGACCAAAATCCTTTGCGCAAGGAGTGTTGTTGGGTGGTACGATAGACTGTCCTGGTGCAATGGTTCTTGGGAGCATCGGACGACCAGCACTTCCGTTGGGATTGTTGTACGCGTATATACCGTTCCAGACTGTTGAGCAGAGCCGGAAACGTGAAGAGAGCCATTCTGAGTTGGAGTCGTGTGCTGTCCAGGAGTTTGCGATGAGTTCAGTGGACGCAAGTTTGAGTTGAGGTTGTGGGACATCGATGCGAAGTGCTGAGCAGATCCGCCAGCCATCTTAGGACTTGGTTCGCATGGCCCATAAGAAAGTGGAAATCAGCTTGAAGACACCACTCTTGGAAGGTCATGGCAGCAATAGTAATGGTAACAGAAAATAACTGAACAACGACCACATTCCCCCCCCGCTTTAGATTGTCATTGTGTCCCGCTGGGCCAGCAATTGCGTGATGTCACCTCCGCGTTTGCACCTTTACATGGCAGCGGACGGTACTTTAAGCTTTACATATCCATAAGAACGAGATGATGCCCAAGTCGAGGAAATCTTCGAATGGAAATGGTGATATGTGACTGTGGTACTCGTAAGGGAAGGTTGCAGTCCTCGATGAATGGACGTTGACATAAGTCGTGGTCCGTGCCCTCCGACCCGGGAGCTTACCCTAGATTGCTGGCCCTCGGTGACGTTCCAATTCATCATCTTCAAAGAACAACCTTAAACAAACGCAATCATGAACCCAATCTTCCCAAAAACTGTGTGCTCGGCACGCTTCATTACCAAAGCTCCTCTTATTAAATCGGTAGCAGGAGGTTATGGCCGCTCTATTGCTGCGGCTGGCGGTTATGGACGCCTTGGAGGATACGGGCGCACTGCAGGTGGTTACGGCTCAACCAGGTGCTTCACACAATCAGTGATTACGAGGAGGGAGGAGAAGCATGGCCAGTATCCAAGCCCGGAGTTTAACCCAGCTAACTCGGGAGAATGCAAGTTGTACAGCTTCGAGGATGTTCGTTCTCCCATTCTTAGACATCTCAAACATCCTTTAACTCTCGCTTGTATGAGCTCGTGCTAATACCTTGTGCGTGCAGGTCAAGAAGATAACCGAGGACCCGTCATCAAACATCGTACTAGTCGATGTCCGCGAGAAGGCCGAGCTCAGAGACACGGGAAAGATCCCAGGCGCGATCAATATCCCAGTCACAACCTCGCCTGACGCCTTCTTCCTGCCAGAAGAGGAGTTTGAGGATAGGTATGGTTTTGAAAGGCCGGATAAGGATGCTGTGGTTGTTTTCTACTGCAAGGCTGGTGTGAGGAGTAGAACTGCTGCTGGACTTGCGAGAGAGGCTGGCTGGAACCATACTGGAGATTACAGCGGATCGTGGTTGGAATGGTTTGACAAGGGAGGAAAGGCCGAGAGAAGCCCGTAGAGACTTAGTGAAGCCAAGGTGAAATAGAGAATAATGCTGAGTGCAGCTGAGCTGCCTCAAACTAGAGAATTGAGAGATTCCAAGCAAATCCATCGTGTGCAGTGTGGCGTGTATTGCTGAAACGACTTCGAAGGTGTCTCAATGAGATATATGTGATCTTTGGTGACCTACCTACTTTAGACACACTAACCACGAAACATCACTAGCGTCTTTCTTAGCCTCCATACCGAGCATGGTAGGGCATCATAAGTAGGCGCGGCTGAAACTCAGCCTTACGTTTCGTACCTGGTTGGTATGCGCACGGGTGATATATTCGTGGACGCAACGTCAAGCTGTCCTAAGCTCCATCCGGGTTGCCGTCAGCTCAATAACCACGACCAGCAATCTTCACTTCTACTTCACCACGACCATAAACCACTTCAGTTATCGACTTCGTGCATGGTGTAATAAGAAAGATGGCAAACAATAACAATGTTGGCTACGATGTCGTCGTAGACGTTGATGAGGAGGTATGCGATGCGCCCTTCTCCTAGGCTTCACCTGCCAGTTCATCTGAGAGCGAGCATTGAGCAATCCTGCTCCAGGATTGCCATACAATCCCAAGCTGTAACTAACAGACATCCAGGGCGACCTCGGCCACACCGACCTGCAAGAAGATCTCGAATTCCACAACTCGACATACACCGACCCAACCAACCCACGTAACAAGCCATCCTCCACCCTACCACCTCCCGCAACCGCGGCAACCGGCAGCTCGAAGAAGTTCCTCTGGTCGCTGAACTTCTATGCACAATTCTTTGACGTCGACACCTCGTCCGTCCTGCAAAGATGTGGAGCCGCGCTGTATCCTCGCGCGAACTTCCTGGATGTGCTTGATGGGAATCCGGATCTCTATGGACCGTTCTGGATCGCGACGACGGTTGTGTTTATTCTATTTGTGGGAGGCACAATTTCGCAATATTTTGCTGAGAGAGGTGGCGGAGAGGGATTTAATTACGATTTTGGTCTTCTGAGTGGTACGTTCTTCCACACCCCGTTCGACGACACTATGTAACAGTGGTTTTGAGAGATAAGGTATGATGCTAACACTACCTAGGTGCCGCCGGACTCATCTACGGCTACACAGCCATCCTTCCCATCCTCCTCTGGCTCGCCCTTAAATACTTCGGCTCCTCGTCCGCCGACCTCCTCGAATGCTGGTGTCTCTACGGCTACTCCAACCTAATCTGGCTGCCCGTGGCCCTGATCTCCTGGTCTCAGCTCAATCTGCTGAACTGGATCTTCGTCGGCATCGGCTTCGGACTGTCCGCTGCATTCTTGCTGAGGAACTTGTATCCGGTGTTGAGTGCCACGGATAAGAAGACGAGCAAAGTTCTGTTGGTGGTGGTTATTGTGGCGCACATGGCGCTTGCGGTTACGATCAAGTGGCTGTTCTTTGCGCATCATAGTGCTATTAAGCCGGGTGCTGGGAAGAGTGGGGAGAAACCTGCTGACCCGGCACCGACTGCGGCTGCCATGTTCTAAGACGACTCGAGGCCAAGAGAGCAGGAGCGGGTTTCGATACGATAGATCGGAGTGATGCGAGGATAGGCGTTTGGAATGGGAGACGACGTAGGGCGTCGAGGTTGCGATACTCTAGAGCGCGAATTGACATTGACATTTCTCTACTCCTCGGTATTAGCTGCGCAATTTGACGCTTAGACGACATTGAGCAACCAGGGCCCTTTCCGACCATTTGGCAGGTGGCCAACAATCGATGCGGCTTTCGCTGGACGCCAACAGGCAAGAACGGGACTTGGTTGCGATTTCCAGGATGATAACAGGGTTTGCTAAAGACTCTGGTCCAATTTTGCTAATTCCCTTGGGTTTTACTAAATCCACTAGATTGGCCGCTATCACACAAAAATATCGAGGCTGAAGATCAAACATTACCGGATTCGGATAAGCACCGATTTTGGCTGGACGGTTGGGATTTGTGGGGTTAGTAGGGTTCAGGAATAGGGATTTGGTTTATGGTTAGGGCAAGGTTTGGTGGTTCGAATAAGGGTCGTGGTATATGTATTAATGGTTTCGGCGTAGTCGGTTATAAGTTTGGGCGTTAGCCTTGTCTTTTTATATGGCAGCCTTGGCAAACCAGGGGATTTAGTAAAATCCGGCCAGTGTCTTTGAACGCCACCATGATAAAGCTCCAGTCAAAGAAGCAGATGGCCGAGCTAAAGCTTGCATTCGTTCCTTCTATCCCACGCGGTTTGCTGCTCCTGCCGCTTCGTGTAAGCGAGTCTTAGTGGGGTTCTCCGGTCGAAATCCTATTCCCGGACTCCATGTCTTTTTCATTCCGTTCTATCAATCTATTCTCCTTCAGCGTTCCATGAACACGATGCCACATGCTGCAACATATTTCAGGCTGTTTTCTTCGTCGTTTACTAATCCTGACAGCCTTGTTCTGGATTCGGCGATCTGGTGTGGTTGCACCTGCGCCGCACATTTCAGCCGCTCAACACCATCACCGAATCGCGAACCCAGCCTCTGAAAAGGCAAGGGCTACATAGTTGGTATGCTCGCTACGCTCTAAATACATGCCGAGCCTCATTGAAAGATGCCCGCGGTTCTGCCTGGACAGACCGCTGGGTCCCGCACCTCGTTACACCAGCCCTGAGGTGCATAGGTATCTTGACCAGTCGTCCGCGCCCAACAAGTGTGGTAGGTTGACATTATATCTGCTCAAAGGCGACCGATGCTGCAGCATTCCCCAGAATCGCTGTCCCACACTTCACCTGCACTTTGCTATCTTTATCGGTGACGAGGTTCGTCGATGCGATTTATTGGCCAAGACTCAACTCAGTTAACCAGTTCAAGCTTTCAACATGGATGTCGTCGGCCGCGTCGCGTGTATAGTACAAATTATCAACGTTACTTGTACCGCTATCGCCCGCATCGCAGGGTACCACGATAAAGCCCATACCATTCCAAAAAGTCTCGAGGACTCGTTGACATGTCTTACCATGCTGTCGACATGCATGGAGCGATCGAACGCTGCTCAGCAGCTACCGAGCAAGAAGTAGAGCCAGTACTTCGTAGGTTTCATGAAAGAGTTTTGGGATTTCCAGGTTCTCGTAGAGAGGATATTGCCTCTCAGCACCGACGGCTCGCGAGTACGGTTTCCGACCAAGGCAGACGAGGAACAAATGGAAGAACGGCCAGAATCGCGCATGCCGGCGCCTAAACCTGTTAGATCAGAGATGCCAGGCATCAGCAGCCATCCTCTCAAAAGCATTTTGCTTGAGATCTTTCACCGACACTCGCGTTGCCCCAAACCGAAGGAGAAAACAAACCACCTACGGGCTCCAACTCAAGACCTCTGACGTTGACGATCCTCCGGAAACCGAAGCAAAGAGCTCGGATAAAGGGCCGCAAGTAGTCTACTTCTGGTGGTTCTCGTGTCCTTCGCCGCCAGCATCGAAACCAAAGAACTTCATTGTTCTCTGACGAATCTCAGCACTTGCCGTTGCGATTCCGAAGCGAGATCATTTCAAGCACTGCTGTAGCTATGATGTGAATAGCTATGAAGATTGCCACTTTCAGGCGAACTCGGCCGACCTGTACTTATGAGCTGTGGAATCTATCGTGTACTCGACCTATGCGCCTCGCTAGTCCTACTTTGTGGTCTATCGAGAGGAGACACCAACTGGTCCGTAATACTCGTACAATCCCTCATACACTCTCCTTACCCTTATCATCCATGGGCGACATCTACCTGCTTCCCAAAGAGCTTATCATCACCACTTCCACCCACCACCCTACTTATTAGCCTCCTCCTTCGCCTTCTTAGCCATAACCTCCTCCATCCTTGCCCTCTCCCACTCATCCTTCTCCTTCAACAACGCCTCTCCATGCAAATCCCTCTTCACCTGCCAAATAGCTCGATCCAACTCGGCATGCAACTCTGGCATATCCAACACCTCACTTATCCTTTTGCTGTCTCCCTCGCCAAGTAACAGGACTTCCGGTGCCAGGGCCGCATCATCTAGGAGCGGTATTTTGTCTCCGGATTCGGTTTCCGCTGATTTAGGGTCCAGGGTGACGGTACCGCGCATGGACTTCATAATTCCGCTGGAATAGAGGAGGTCCAGTGTGGGAGAGGGATTTGGAGCAAAGAGGTTGTGTTGCAGAAGGTATTGGATGTGTTTTGAGCCTGCGAGGGCGCGGTAGTGGGACCAGGCGCGGTAGAGGAGGTAGAAGAAGGGGAGGTTGGGTACGCTGGAGAGGACTGGTTAGCCATGTGCAATCCAATGGCCGTGAGTAGAGACTCAGCCCTCGCAGAGCTCGTGAAGAATGAGTGACGGAGAGAATGAGGAAATATTTACACTGGAATCACAGCCAATGGCGCAGATATAGGCATTCCAACCACGCACCAGACTAATCTTTGTTTGTGTAACCCAACCCTCTCTGTCCCGATCCTCTTCAACTCCTCAAGCGCATTGCTTTCCGGTATTATTATACTCGGAAAATGCACCTCCACCGCCTCCTCCTCCTTACTTAATTCCCTCCCCTCCTTCTTATCCTTCCTCTCTCCCAAAGGTGGCACACTTTTCAGTCCCCATTCTTCAAAAGGTATACGTTTCATAGCTACGTTGCCGAAGTCTACGACTTTCTTTTTCCAACCGCGGTCTTGCTGCTCCCAGCCAGCCCATATTGTGGCCGCCTTGTTTGTGATTTTGTCGAGTGGAGACGGTTTGTCTGATAGAGCGACATTTAGGCGTCTGCAGTATATGAGGGACCGCCGGGTTGAGATGGGGAGGAGGTAAATGCGCATGGTGGTTGGTGGAGGTAGCTGCCTATGTCGTCGTTGAAGCTGTCCAAAATGATGAGAGAGCTCGAGGTAACTGAGGGCGTCGCCTAGTTTTGATAAGCACTTCTCGCTTCGTGCAGTGCGGTAAATTGCGGTGGCGGTATTGTCGTAATTGACTTTTGCTTCTGTCTAGTCTTGTCAAAGGCGAATATACTCAGCTTAAGAAACGAGGCTGTGCAAGAAGATAGCTTGCGATACCCTGAGGTCTAGCCTTGGCTATAAGAGAGCCTGAAACCAAGGAATTTATCTGAGGCCCATGCATAATCAGTGACGACATCGGGTCAGATAAGGCCACGAGGCTCAGAGGGGCGGGTAACGTAGACGCGCGGGTAACTTGGTGCCAACTGCCAAGGCGTGTGAGACTCCCAGGACGAGTTCAAGGCATATCAGCATGAGGCTGGGAAGGCCGACAACACCAAGGGCAATATCACCACAATCGCTTTCTTCTTCTTTGTATTCTTCTTTCAGACTTTCTTCCACAGTACCTTTTGCTGACGTCGCCTTCAATTCATCGTTCGACAAGCTCATATCCATGGCCCCTTGTTAATCTGACGACCTCAACTTCACAACCCGACAACACCGGGCGTCAGAACGGCGCACATTTTACAACTACACAAGAACAACAGACACAGATATGGCCACACCATCGCCACTCAACCTTTCCGCCCCAACAGTAAGACGCACGCTCGCGCCCTCACCCTCCCTCGAGCCACACTCCCTAGCCCCCGAATCCGCCCTCGCCGCCCTCGTCAAAGAACGCAGCCATGCATCAAGGCCCCACGTCAACTCTCCGCGCATAAGCGGCACAGCCTCGCCCGCTGGCCCATCACAGAGCAGAGATAGACGCCCGACGAGCAGTAGCAGAGTTCGTAGAGCACGCGCAGACACCGCAACTACCGAGCGAACCAAATCAACATTAGAGAGTAGGGGGAGCGACAGGAGTGCGGCCTCACGAACCTCATCTCATGTAGGCGCCACCGGAGTCCGCACCCTCCCACCATGGATCGGTTCGGTCGAACGCCCTTTCGACCCAGAGCAAGAAGGCTGGAACGCCCGCGCAGCAGACGGCTTGCTCCCAAAGCCACCAAGCAGAGCTCGGGTCTCGACCCACCACCATTCTCAAGATAAGCAGCAGACTCTACGAGTAGGCAGACGAAGCAAGGACGGCTTTATCAGTTCTGACGACGAGGACACGAACCTACAATCCGCACCCACCGGCGGCCTCTTCAGCCGCGAACCAAACCGCGGTCGCAAATGGGACCATGCCCGTGAAAACGACCCTGTAATCCTGGAATCCCTTGCCGGGGGTGGAGCAAGTGAATGGAGCACCTTCGTCAAGAGCAGTATGTACGGCCCGGCTGCGAACGAGGAGCAGAAGAGGGTTGATAGCAGTTACCTGGATGAGATGACGCCGGGGTATATGGAGCCGTGGGTGGGTGATAGACAAGGTGGGGACCCGGAGAAGGCGTTGGGATTGCTGAATAAGGGGAAGAGGAAGAGGAGGCGGTGGTGGCAGAGGGCGGTGAGGAGTATTGAGTCACATCCGCTTGTGCCGTTGGCGTTTAGGCTTACGGTGCTTACGACGTCCACGATTGCATTGGGTCTGTCAGCGTCGATATTTCACCTTACTAACCGTACGCAATTTGCACAGACGGCGAGTGCGGTGATGGCTATAATAGTCGATGTCATCGCCTTACCCTACATTGGGTACATTACCTGGGATGAATACACAGGCAAGCCTCTGGGCTTACGCCCACCAAAGGCGAAGGTGCGGTTAGTGTTACTAGACTTATTCTTCATCATATTCGAATCAGCGAACTTGTCACTAGCGTTCCAGGCTATTACGGATCAGGATGGGAGTTGTGTGGCAGGCACGGATAGAGGGGAGGGGATGCCGGGAGTGAGCAATGGTGGAGAGAGGTCCTCGATGGTGAATGGGAACCTGTGTGCGCAGGAGAAGACTTTGGCGGCCATTCTATTCGTAGCTTTGGTGGCATGGGGTCTGACGTTCTGTGTGTCTATCATACGGTATGTTATCCTACTCCTGATGATAATGGTGGTTATGGAGTGGTTGCTAATGATTATAGGCTGGTTGCGAGAGTAGGTGGTAGGGATGAGCAAGGGTAGAACTTGTTCACGGTACCAGAAAAGATTGAGGACGACGGGAGGAACCGAAGAAAGGGCAGACAGCTCAGCATCGGCGATCGAGCCATTTCATTTTGTTATCATCGACGGCGTTCGGCGAGCACATGGGACAGACACACAGATTGTGCGTTTATGCAGAAAATGAGAGGAGATGTGCCGCCAGAAGAGAGAGATGAGAAGAAATACCCAGGTGGTTGCATGGAGAGGTTAAGCAAAGTAGTTTGAGGCGAAGCAGTATCAGATAATCTTCATGGTAGGTATTAACTACTAGCATAATAGAGATGTGTTCGTGAGGCCAATTTTGTCTTTGATGTTGTGGCGCTTGTGGTACTCGATGGTGTCGAAGCCTTTGAGGTAGTTGTGTGTGCGGTGTTGGAGCCTTCGGTGTCTTGTATGAAGAATATGAGAACTGGTTGGTGTGTCCTCTCACAGACGAGAAGGGTATGATGGGGTGCCGCTTGGGGGAATACAAGGTAAACTTTATCACTCATGCAACGCTGAGGAAGTAGCTGGGTACTGTGTTGTTTAAGAACGCGACCAAAGTCTACTCGAGCACTTTGATGTGTAGCGAGTTATGGGAAATAAAGTACTTATGGCTACTCTAATCGCCTTTCACCCTCCTTATGATAAAACTGCTTACGGCAGTCATTTCGTGGCAGCAAACGCGACCACTCAAAGAGTATGTGGTTCCCTCACCCCACTCGTGCGCAGAATGCCCCGGTGCTAAATCCGTCTGCTTTATCAGCGGCAGTTGGTCCTTTATTATAGCTACTGAACATTCACATGAAAGGAAAAACACCATTTTACATCGCGCCTACGACCACCATTCCAGTAGTGCGAATACCCGAAATCCCATACGTGTCTAATGGTAAGATCTTTTTTATTATCTTTTCGAACTGGAAGATTCGATCGTGAAAGCCCTGAAGCACGGGTGCGACCTCTGCCTGTTTGGAGGTGGGAATACTCTCGAGCTGACGGATGGATGCAGAGAACATGGGGAGACAGTTGAGCGAATCTTACAGCCCGGAATGGACTTCGGTGCACCGATCGTGGTACCCTATGATGCGGGCGATGGCGGTGCTGGCCATGTCAACAAGTTGGACGATTCTGGCGACGCTGCTGACGATTGTAGGTCCCTCCGCCATTGTGTAATTTATGATACTATTCGTTTTAACTGTATTCTACTGGAGTTTTAGAGCTCTCCTCGAGGGCGACTCAAGCACTCACCACGGTGTATAGATCTCTGTGTTCAATAGGCTAATGGGGTTTGAACTTTGAACGCAACCTTAATATGACTGAACTGGTGGCTGTGTCGACGCAATTACTGCTACGAGAAACACAAACTCCATTCTCACCTAGAGATGGGCCATCACTCAGAGCGAGTGCGCAACCATTACAGAAAGGCTGTGCTGTGGTTCCATGAAGGCAACTTGATTAGCCGAATGAGCTGCAACTGAAAGGTGAGGGGTAAGGCAACACAACTGTTGTTTGGAGCCACGCGAGAGTGTGCTAAGAATATCTCCAACGCTTAGTGGCCGGGTCTTGACGCAGGCAGGCGGTACCATATGACATGAGACCGTAACTACAGATATTTTGGTTCCAATGTGTGTTCAGCTGCTGCCACTGTTGATTCTCGAGGCATATTTGCGGCGCGTGCGGCTAAGTAGAAGATATAGATTCAGAAGATCTACCATCTAAACCCTCCAAATAGCATCAGCCATCTTCACTACACTACTCATCTCCATCGCGTCGTGGACTCTTACAATATCGGCGCCTCCGTGAATAGCAGCAACAACCGCGGCCGATGTGCCCCATATCCTCTCCTTTGGCTCCGTAACACCCGTCACCGTACCAATGAACTTCTTTCTGCTCGAACCCAGCAACCAAGGCATACCCGCCAAGCCAGGCCAATTCCTAAGCTCCTCCATCCTTCTCAGAATCTCCAGATTCTGCTCTCCCGTCTTCGCAAAACCGATGCCAGGGTCGAGGATAATTCTCCATCTTCGTATTCCGGCCTTTTCGGCGTCCGCTACACGGTCAAGTAGTTCTTTTGCGATACCAGGGATCGGACCGTCTGGGTAATCTGTGAGTTTTGACATCGTGGCAGGCGTACCACGCATGTGCATCAAGCACACCGTGACACCGAGCCTTGCGACCGTAGGCAGCATCTGTGGATCCATCAGTCCAGCCGATACATCGTTGACGATATCCGCGCCTGCTTTAACGGCCGCCTCAGCCACAGAAGCTCTGTAGGTATCAACACTGATCGCGACCTCGGCTCCTCTTGTATGGGCACGAATAGCTTTTATAGCTGGGAGGACCCTAGCGGTCTCTTCCTCGGCGGATACTTCGGGGGTTCCTGGTGCGGTTGATTGGCCACCGACGTCGAAGATTGTAACGCCGGAAGAAATGAATTTTTCGATGGTGGATGCGAGGTTGGAAGACGTGTTTAGACCACCGTCGGAGAAGGAGTCGGGGGTGAGGTTGAGGATGGCCATTACGTGGGTCTTCCTACTTGAGCGTAAAGCATGAATAACAGGCAGGTTCTTAGCCAAAGGCGTCATGCTGGATATGGGGGTTGCGGATGGTGGGAGAGCGTTGAGGAAGTCCTGGGTGATCTTCCATGGTTGAGTTGGATAGATGGCCTGGTGTGGAATGAGTCTGTTAACCGGTCAGTAGTTGACGGAGGTGAGGCTGCGAGGTAAATTGTACTCTGCTAGTGGCTTCAGAACGAACTCGCGTTCTGCTATGCCGATATGAGGGATGTTTAGGCGTGGGTGTTCTATGACGTGGTCTTCGTAGAGGAGGATGTCGAGGTCAATATTACGAGGACCTTTATCGATCACCTTTTTTCTGCCCATCGAGTTCTCTACATCTTGGAGGTGATCGAGCAAAGCTAATGGCTCCAAGGTGGTTTCAACCTGAGATCATGTTAGGAACTGGTTGGCCTAGAGGATTGAATGTGATAAGTGAGAATCCATACTATACACGTGATGGACCTCCTCTTTCAACTAACCTCACAAGCACCATTAACAAAGCTGTCCTGGTCCAGCACATACATAGGCTCTGTCTCCCACAAACTACTCGTCCTCTTTACCTTAATACCACGCTTTGTCAACTCATTACATGCATGTTCGATCTCGGCAACACGATCTCCCATATTACTCCCAAGCGCGATATAAGCTTTTCTCGGCGCACCAGCCGCGATACTTTTATTCCCACGATTATGCGGCGCCACGAAAGGGGTAGCCGGGACTCTACTCAAAGAGCTCCGTTGCCTCTCCGGGGACAGTGATAGAGAAGCTCTTTTGAAGCCATTCTGAGTCTGTGATGACGGCGAAAGACGCCGTTTGCTGCCCCTGCTCACAGTCGAAGTAGCCATGCGAAAAAGCTTCATTGGCATGGCGGCTCCAGCGTCTAGGACATATTTCATGCTTAACCCTTAGAATTCCGCAGGGTCGCCACGCACGCAATCGATTCAACCCCACAATCTCATACCCTGGGCTCGGAAGCGTTGTTGGGAAAATTAACGCCGAGGACGGAGGGGAGGGGCGGGGCCAGCGGAGAGGGCAGCGGAAGTGTCAGTGTCGTTGAGGTCACCGCTTTGGGAGTCGGCTTCTCCGCACGAACCCCTTCAAACTCGAACCACGAAGGGCGACATAGGGTGGGTCAGCCGGGTTAGCTCGTGGAGAAATAATGGCCGTTATTAATAAAACACGATTGTTCAAACTGGCCAAGCCCGTATTTCTACTACGGCTAGGCCTGCGACACTCAAAGCTCCCACCGTATTTTCTACAATTTACGCTTGCTGGCCCCGTTCTCTGCCTGTCCCCGACCGTCTTAAACAATCAAACGGCCATCCTTAGCTAAATTCTGACTAAGGTCCTCTGTCAGCCCCAAAAAGCACCGAGGCATTTCCCCAGATTCGGCTTCAAAATATGCTTGGCACTTGCCGAATCGCGCTCCACATGCCCCATCTTATAATCCTCACTTTGTCCTCTTGGACACCATCTCTCCTACATCATCTCTGCCATTTCCTGTGACCTTTGGAATAGCTTCATTATACCCTTCTTCGTAGCGTCTCTATATACCCCCTTCAAAAATGGCGTCTCCACGTACGTTGCGTTGTTGTCTCTGACCTCGGCCCCATCAGATACACCTTGATGGCTACCTTTCTCCTTGACACGAACCGGTTGACTGACATGGACATAGAGCAACTCCGCACCACCACCACTGATCTCTTGAAGATCAACCACCCAATTATGCTGGCTGGTATGAACGTCGCCGCTGGCCCAAAGCTCGCTGCTGCCGTCACCAATGCCGGTGGTCTCGGTGTCCTCGGTGGTATTGGATACACCCCAGACATGCTCCGCGAGCAGATCGCCGAGCTCAAGTCTTTCTTGAACGATAAGAATGCTCCATTCGGTGTCGATCTCCTTCTCCCACAGGTTGGAGGCTCTGCCCGCAAGACCAAGTACGTTTGAGACACTGCCACATCTTGCGATTACGCGGAATACGAGAACCAGTGCTGACAATATTTTCACAGCTACGATTACACCAAGGGTAAGCTCGGCGAGCTCGTCGACATCATCATCGAATCCGGCGCCAAGCTCTTCGTCTCCGCCGTCGGTGTCCCACCAAAGGCAGTCGTTGACAAGCTCCACGCCAACGGCATCCTGTACATGAACATGATCGGCCACCCAAAGCACGTCAAGAAGTGCCTCGAGCTCGGTGTCGATCTCATCTGCGCCCAAGGAGGTGAGGGAGGTGGACACACTGGTGACACCCCAACGACCATCCTGATCCCAGCCGTCGTCGAGCTCGTCCAGGGCCACAAGTCCCCAATGACTGGCCAGCCAGTCCAGGTTGTTGCCGCTGGAGGTATCTACAATGGACAGACTGTCGCTGCCGCCCTTGCCCTCGGCGCCTCCGCCGTCTGGGTCGGAACCCGCTTCATTCTCACCGAGGAGGCTGGTGCTTCCAAGGATCACCAGGAGGCTGTCCGCACCTCTGGCTTTGACGACAATGTCCGCACCATCATCTTCACTGGTCGCCCAATGCGCGTCCGTAACAACGACTACATCCGCAACTGGGAGGATAACCGCGCACAGGAGATTAAGGAGCTGACCTCCAAGGGTGTTGTCCCAGTCGAGCACGACTTCGAGCAGCTTGGTGATGATATTGATGATGAGACTATGGATAACGCTCGTCCATTCCTGATGGGTAAGGCTGCCGCCGCTGTCAACGAGAAGAAGTCTGCAAAGGCTCTCGTTGATGAGTTGGTTGGTGATGCTGTCCAGAGATTGAACGCTAGCCACAAGTTGATTGCCAAGTTGTAAGCGTGCTTTGTCTTTGATAGATGATTGTTGCAGTTATTTAGCAGGCAATTTAAGATATGATTGAATGTTACGAAGTTGGTCTCGTTTGCTTTGCGCGACCTGAGATGGGTTCCAATCTTCATTTCAGGATGAGGGTCTCGAAGCATTTGCACTCGACACTGATTCCGCAAGTATGTTACTCCCGATTGTCTCCTGGAATGGCCCTCTCTTCTACATACGAATACGCTTCATTCTGGGATGTTTTGGTTGTTCGTCAAGGTAAGTATGGACCCACAGCACATTGGCGTTGCGATGTTTGTCCCCACGCATTTTGGGATCGTGCACCAGAATCGGTTGTTCTTCTGTATACTATATCACAACACATCTCAAGAAAAGCCTTGAATGTTTACTGACTCCGTGCTAGTCCTCATCATCCGTCGTGGTTCGACGTTCCTGCCAGCTTACCCCTGTCTCAACAGCATCGAAGCCGTCCCTACCGCTTTCGTCACAACAACGCAACAGCGTGGCGGAACAGAGAATATCCAAGGCGAGGCAGGCAGCAGTATCTTTTAGCATTGCCCACTTGTAAGGTGAACCTGAGCCTTTCGTGCCCTCGATCCTCCGGCTCTCTTTCACCTCTGTCCATTCCTCTGTCACAGATACATAAATCTCCACGCGTATGCACTTGACGACCACGATACGACATTCAGATCCCATCCTGCACTCGTCACCCTCTTTTGCCTCTATACACACCTCCACACCAGGAAATTAACAAACACGAGCCAACATGCCTCATCCAAAGAAGTCTGCCAGCTGGGCCGCTCAGGTCAATCACCGACCTCCGAATCGCCGGAGCTCCAACACCAGGCCTCAAGGACGCTGCTACATCCGCCACGCCGGAGCTTCTAGGGACAGCCAGTCGGAGATGCGTCCGATGCCCGATGTAACACATCTACCAACCAGTTTAGCATACGAAGCTAAAGCAACATCCTCCCGGAGCTGCCCCTATCGAGAACGAGTTCAAGAGTGCCGCCAATCGGTTTGGAGAAGCCGTCAAGTATATGACGGAGAACGCTGCCAAACGACGGAATTAGCGGATGTGCTCCCCGCCACCCGCCTACAATGTTAAGGCGACGAACGACGACCTTCGCGAGCTATTCGCCAATATAGGCAGACAGAGTATGCCCCCTTCGAACCCAGGGAGACGATGAATATGTGTGGTGTTTTATTGACCTGATGGAGTCGCTATTCGCTCGTGCACAGAATGCGGGAGCGCATGATGCAGATGAGCGGCATAAGCACAAGCGGGCCTGCGTCGAAATTGACCTAGTGTCGAGCGACCTCGAATATTCTAAGAAGGCGAAGGAAAAGGAGAACGAAAAGCCGAGGAACCCTGTCAGCATAGCTCGGTCGGAGATTGTTAAATAAGAGACAGATGCTCACCAACCAGTTGCTGCACTCAAGATCACACCAAGAACTGTCGCTGCGTCCCAAGCCAACGTCCGTGGGGCGCGTTCAACGGATGGCACCAGTGTTCTGAAAGGAATATCCCTGAGGGAGGGTAGAAGGCAGCAAAGAGAGAAGGAAGAGCATAAGAGGACACTGAAGAGGATGTCATGCTGAGATGGGGTTTTCTATGAAGAGGTCTTGGAAGAATGGGGCCCTGAATCTGGAATGGCATAGGAATGGGAAAACGACTGTACGCTGCAATACTTGGAAGAATTTGGAACTCTGCTCAAGGGGATGAAGTAGGATGCCATCTTGAAGCATATTGAGGAGTTGGCTGAAGCTGAGACGACGAAGCGGTGGGACGATCACTGGGAAGACGGGGAACTCTTATGTGTTGAGGGCGGAGCAGAGGTTTAGGAAGATGACTGCAAAGGAGATCAAGGTGAAATTGGTCAGTGATGGAATGAGCTTCAGCTGTGATGAGGACCAACTTGAGCACAACGCCCTTAACGGAGAGCTGAAGATGCGCAAGTCAAAGGTCGAGGAAGAGGACGATAATAGCGACTACAACTACGACAGCGACAACTATCCGTACTAATATTCGGCCAACTTGTGTTTCCAGGAAGAATTGGAGTATATTCGCTATTCGCCATGAGCTAAATATCTCTATATGGTGGAACTTCGCCACATAACGCAAACGAGAACAACTAGCTAGCAACAATAAACAATTTTGACACCTTACCTGCCCAAGCGGGCTTTCCGTAAACCACTGCGACTCGCAGGTCATCAATGCCAACGAAAACGGACCTTGAAACACATTCTCGGGATCCCAAACCCCCGTTCACGTCTTTCAACCTCGCTACCGTCTCAACACTTCCATACGCATCCACCAACCTCTCATCGCCAACAGCGAAATTAACGTATACTTTCCTATTTTCCCCTTCCCCTTCCGCTCCCACGATCTGTCTGATCTCCTCTTTATATTGCTCCGCCGCCCAGTCTATTGCTGGGTCAGAGTAGTCAATCTTCGCCAAGCAGTGGGAGTCGAGGTGTCTATATGGATAGCAGCCTCATTCTCCCCACCCTCCGCCTCTGTACCATTGGCCTCCGGGCGACTAGGTTGGATCTGCGCCGGCTGAATTTCAAACATTATACAGTCCATCTTCGCAGCATTCGGATTAGCAGCCAGGAACTTGGTAAGTGCATCCGATACCGGCACCACGACGATGGGGTCGAGCTTTCCGTAGGACATAACGACGCAAGGCTTTCGGCCGCCTTTGGCGCCGTGGCTTTCGAAACCAATATAATGGCGAACTATTTTATAAAAAATAATTTAAAAATAAAGCAAGCCGATGTTGAGGAGATTGTCGGGTGTTGCGCCGTCGGGTGCACCGAGGATGGCGTTAGGCTCGAAAGAGTAGAAGGGAGGAAGTGGAAACGTCCATCTGAGGGTGGGCCGGCGTACTAAACACCGAGAGCTACGCCTAGCTGACCTGTTGGAGGAAGAGTACCAAGTATCGTTGCTTGAACGAACCCCCATGTCGAAGGAACGATGACATTTGTGGATTACTTGATCTTCTCCGTCGTCGGCTCAAAGACCAGCGGCTGGGAGAAGTGCACGGCCCCATTGATTTCCAGGGAATACCTCAGCGTCACAGAAGCCAGGAAGCCGAAAGAGTAGGCCCTGCCACGCATCGCCCACCACAGTCTCTTCTCATCACCTGCACTGTCCTTAAGTGACGGAGTGGAAGGCGCCGTCGGCGGTGATGCAGTTGATAGATAGTAAGCTGTCAATTGTTGGGCCGTAGAGGCCACGGAAGTTACCGACTCCGCCCCTGAGGAGGGCACCGATTACGTCGCCGGAGTTGCAGGTGCCGAGGGAGAGATGGACGTGAGATTTATGGGCTTCGTTCAGGGCTTCGCCCATAAGCGTACTAGCATCTGTCGCAAGCAAGAGTTAGCAGTTGTCCCTCTCTCCCATCTCGACGAGAAAGAGCGTGAGAATATCGGGATATGCTTATTGATAGTACGGCCATGGCGTCAGTGTCGATAACTGTCCCAGTCATGCGCCGGGTATCAATCACAACATCCCGATGGTCTATTATGCGTGCTTTGTAGCCGTGTGTTCCTCCTTGTGCCATGAATTTGATCTTGATCTCTACCGCCCATTTTATGGTGTGTAGGGCATCCAACTCGGTGACCACGCCGATGTTTGCGCCTGGTTGGGGAACTTTGTATTCATTCACTCCATCTCTTTGAGAGCTCTTCAAAGCCTGGCTCGGTGTTCAGATTGACACTTGCGCCGGAAGAAAACTGGGGCCGGAGGGAAGTAAGTTGGCAGGGGGTTAAGGGTCCATCTGGCGTGAGCAAGTCATTTGGTCCCCCAGGCCTGGCCCCCAAAAAAGTGTCCCTAGAGCGCGCATGGTCAAAAGAGCCGTCAGTGAGGTGGGGAAAGGGTGCTCACCGTGGTAGTTAATGTTGTTAGAGATGACCGCGATGACTGTGCATCCATGAAATCCACCAGTCCCTATTCTGAACATTTTAGAATCGTACGTGTGCTTCTCATAAAAAGTATTGGAGACTGTAGTCAGCTGGGACATGGCCGGTTATCAGAATATACACATTACCATCTTGATTTTTTATCAGCCATAACATCTTCGACGTACTTAATCACACCCTCTTTGACCCTAGGATATCATCCAAATAACCTTGAATATCTTTCGCAAGAATTAGACCGTACTTCTTTCGCGCTGCCAAGTTGTTCACCATCGGGCCAGTGGAATGTTTGGCATCACTAGTCACGTGCGACGAACGTACATGAAGGCTTGTGTTGTTTCTGTTGTTACTCTGACGACCAAATAAGGGGTTCCTTTCGCCTACGTTATCCACTTTCGTAACGGGCCTACATGATTCAGCCTCATAACCCCACCTTGGTTTGCATCAGCGAGTGGGACACCCATATCCATGAGATGACGCACATCTGCAGGTGATTAACGGCCGCCGGCAAATGAACGTCGGCAGCACAACATTTAAACGCGACAAACGCGAGTCCTCTTTCCGCTTCGCCACTGTAGCCATGGTCAAATTCCTCCCCATTCTGCGCCGAGGAATCGCCATGGTTAGTTGCATGAGATGTGCCATGCTGATCTATTCTGATTTAAGCGCAAGTCGTGATGACCACAGATAATACTGTAGTTGGGAGTTTGGAGACTGACGGACCCAACCGAGGAGAAGCCAAATTTAGATGCCGAAGACTTCCTATTGGAGGGTTCATGCGCCTCGGTTTTGGGGATTATGCCTTTACGCGATGGTTTGATGACAATGACGGTCGAGTACTTTGCGTTCATGAGGTGTCTAGAAAGGGAAAGACGATGATGATGATGGCCATTGGTCGAGATGTGACGCCGGCAGAAGGCAACTCAGCGGGTGATGCCGTGCTTCTGTCCGAGCACCATGTCGGACCTAAACAATGCGAGCGACATGGTTCGCGGGCGAAACTATCCCGTATGTGGCAAACCCCCACGTTCCTTCGGTACCTGCGCAGGAAGCATGCAGGGCCTGGCCAATAAAAAATTGGGGGGCCCTTGCACACTTCATTCGCTGTGGACGACGCTGTAGGACGTTTTGCATGGCCCGTCCGTACCTCGATACCTATCATGGCTGATGCGCTCGATGAGTGCATTTCACTGTCGATACATGCAAATCGCCGCCGTCTGGCACGAGGGTTGCCCCGTTCGATAAGAATGTAAAGTGGGTTTAAACCAGGTCGTAAAAGTTCCGACATTACTTCATTGAAACAGAATTAGGACGGCTGTTCAAAGCTAAGGAATCTTAATGTGCACAACGATTCAATCACCGCGAATCAATCACCTAAAGGGTGGATATCCCTACGTACTTTTTCCCCGAACGGCCGGCGGAAAGACTTTACTCCACCTCTTTCTGTGGAGCGGCCCAGCCAAAATCCCTTCGGATCCGTCGAGAAGGAGCGTTGAACAATGATACGTTGCGAAGGCCCGAATCAGGATCAACGCAAAAATCAACCAATACCTATACAACTTCAGTAAGGGGCTGCGACTTGATAGGAAGTAATTTAGGGCCTCGGAACTTGCTTACAGTGTTACAGTTCTCCATGAAAGAAGCTTCTTCCCCGCATTCTTTGCGTCCTTGTCATCAACTCTCTTAGATTGGTCCATACATCGTTTTTATTCCGAGACTCCTTACAACAAGACTTCGCTTATCGATTACGGTTCCAATCAGTATACTTCCTAGGACGACAGTTGAATAATGACGTGTGGTCCTATGGACGAGACAACCAAGCAGTCACTCGAGGCCGGGGAGGACGTAAAGCCGCTGTCGGTTCATGGTGAAGAAGCAAAAGACTTGCAGCACGACAACCAGGCCGACTATGTCGACCCTTTTGGAGAGGAGGGGATTTCCGATGTCCAGTATAAGACTTTATCATGGTTGTAAGTGAAATTGCAGAGGTTTTAGGGGTAGCGAAATCGTGCTAACATACTTTGTTTAATTCAGGCAGTGTGGAATGAGTACGTCCTGCATCAAACCTTGTATATACAACATCTAACGAAAAAAAGTTATGGTAGCGGAGACGGTCTCGCTGGGGATTTTGTCGCTTCCATCGGCTGTGGCTCAGCTAGGCCTTGTCCCGTGAGTCGAAGTACACGATCCGAAAGCAGCTCATGCTAAATATTTCAGTGCCATTATTTTATTAGTCGGTCTTGGTCTGCTGGCAACATACACCGGATATGTCATCGGGCAGTTCAAGTTGCGCTACCCACATGTTCACAGCATGGCCGATGCAGGCGAG
>RCNJ01000309.1_pt1 | contig 26777 bp, 26 predicted proteins | sample 2041171 | NCBI WGS metagenome assembly RCNJ01 (sample SAMN09708213, study PRJNA481090) | feces metagenome | biome: feces | host: Pygoscelis adeliae | place: Antarctica: Rookery Lake | collected 2010-03-01 | reverse complement strand
CGGATAGTCCGGAGGTTATCTCGTGACTGAAGGACCAACGACACCCCCAACCGCAAAAGATGATGAGGGCTCTGGGGCTGCAACTCCAACTGAAGTAACGGCACCTGAGTTTCAGAACCCGTTGCGACAGATTGTCGAGAGCAGTTGGCTTGTTGTGCTCTGCGCTATCTTTGCGGCCCTGGTCCTTGCAGGTGTGCTGGTGGCCGGAGCTAATACCGAGGTGCAGCGCACCGCCGGGTACCTCTTTAGCCGGCCGCAGGACTTCTTCGGCGCCGCCTGGGAATCAGTCTGGAGCGCGTACTCGTCCCTATTCCGCGGTGCAGTCTTTGACCCCCAAGCGTCAACGACGGTTCGGAAGTTCAAGCCGATCACCGAGACACTGACAGCTTCGGTGCCGCTGATGTTCGCGGGACTCGGAATCGGCATCGGCTTCCGGGCTGGGCTGTTCAACATTGGTGCGCAGGGGCAGGTCGTCCTTGGCGCAATTGTTTCTGCCTATGTGGGTTTTGCCTTCCACCTTCCAGTGGGCCTGCACGTGACACTCGCGGTCTTCGGAGGTTTGCTCGCCGGTGCGATTTGGGGCGGTATTGCAGGGTTCCTCAAGGCACGCTTTGGGGCCAATGAGGTGATCGTGACGATCATGCTGAACTCCATCGCAGTCTTCTTGATGTCGTACCTGCTGGCATCGTCGTTGTTTAAACGGCCGGGCGGGAACAACCCGATTAGCCCGCGTCTGGATGAAAGCGCGATGTTCCCACTCCTACTAGGTGGCCAGTTCCGTTTGCACGCAGGCTGGTTGCTGGCACTCTTGGCAGCCTTTGGTGCATGGTGGCTCATGGAGCGCTCCACCTGGGGCTTCAAATTCCGCGCCGTGGGTGCGAATGCGGACGCGGCCCGCACAGCTGGAATCAACGTGCGAATGGTCTACCTCTGGATCATGCTGCTGGCTGGTGGGCTCGCTGGTCTCGGTGGTGCCGCCCAGACCCTAGGAACAGAAGGGGTCCTGCAAGGAGGTGTTGCCGGTTCAATCGGTTTCGACGCCATAACTGTGGCGCTTCTTGGTAGATCTCGGCCGTTGGGTACTGTCTTCGCCGCCACACTCTTCGGTGCACTGAAAGCGGGATCACCGCTGATGCAAACCGTGAGTGGCACCCCGATTGACATTGTGCTCGTGGTGCAAGCGCTCATCGTGCTCCTCATTGCTGCTCCGCCACTTGTCCGGATGCTGTTCCGACTGCCGACGCCCAAAGACCGGGAACGGCTTGCTAAGGAGGTCCTCGCATGAGCACCGTCTCTACTTCGAAACAGCCAACGGAGAACCCGGAGGCTGTAAGCGGTGAACTCAGCCCAGCGATTTCCTGGCGAGTCCCGATTATCTACACTGCGATTGGACTGCTGGGCCTCTGGTTCTTTGGTTTCGGTACGAACCAGGGCACGAGCTCGAAGTTCAACCTGTCGACATCCAAAGACGGATGGCAGATTGACACCATCGTGGTGTCCGCGCGCCCGGCGGCGATAATCCTCTCGGTGATCGCATTGGCACTGGCGGGTTTCGTCGCGTTCTATGTCGCACAACGCCGCAAAACAGCGCTCTGGATTCCAGTGACGTTTGGCGTCGTGCTCGTGATCGCCTTCTTGGTCTGGGCTGTTGCCGGAAGGGACAGCGCACTGCCGGTGCCACACCTGCTGGGACAGGGACTGATCTTCGCGATGCCCCTAGTGTTCGGCTCCATGGCGGGTCTGGTTTGTGAGCGATCCGGAATCATTAATATTGCGATCGAGGGGCAGTTGCTGGCGGGAGCGTTCGCTGCGGCCGTTGTTGCCACGCTCTTTTCCTCGCCCTACATGGGACTGCTCGCAGCCCCGATCGCCGGTGCCCTCGTGGGTGTGCTGCTGGCCTGGTTCTCCATCATGTACCGGGTAGACCAGATCATCGTCGGTGTGGTGCTCAACGTGCTGGTCGCCGGCGTCACGAGTTTTCTCTTCTCAACTGTGTTGCGTGAGAACAGCAGCACGTGGAACTCACCCGGTGCCCTACCGGTCTATGAGATCCCACTCTTGTCCAAACTTCCGCTGCTGGGCCCCATGTTGTTCCGGCAGAGTGTCCTTGTCTACATCATGTTTGCCGTAGTCGTGTTGTTGCAGGTGATGGTGTTCCGCAGCCGTTGGGGACTTCGGATGCGTTCAGTTGGTGAGCACCCTAAGGCTGCAGACACCGTTGGCATCAAGGTCAACCTGACCCGATGGAAAAACACCATTATGGGTGGCGCAATAGCCGGCCTGGGTGGGGCAGCGTTCACCATTGCCCTGGGTTTGGCATTCAACAAGGAAATGACCGCGGGCAAGGGCTTTATCGCGCTTGCCGCAATGATCCTGGGTAGATGGAGCCCCAAGGGTGCCTTTGTTGCGGCCTTGCTCTTCGGGTTTACCGAGGCGCTACGAGGGTCGCTCGGAATCGTCGGTTCGGCCATTCCGAGCCAGTTCCTGGGCATGCTGCCCTACCTCGTCACCATCTTTGCGGTTGCCGGGCTCGTCGGCAAGGTTCGGGCACCCGCAGCGGAAGGCATTCCCTACACCAAGTGACGTGGTAACCGACATGAGAACGACAAAGATCATGACGATTCGAAGGAGAGCACATGCCTGCTGCTGAAATCGACTGGGATCAGTTGCGTGAAGCCGCCCGCCAGGTGATGGAACGCGCCTACGTGCCCTATTCGGAGTTCCCGGTGGGCGTTGCAGCTCTCGTGGACGACGGGCGCGTCATCGTGGGCTGCAACGTAGAGAACGCTTCCTATGGGCTCAGCTTGTGCGCAGAATGCGCACTGGTCTCTGCCCTGCACGTCAGCGGCGGGGCTGGTGGCGTTCAGCTGCGTGGACAAACACGGCAACAAACTGATGCCGTGCGGCCGGTGCCGCCAACTGCTGTGGGAACACGGCGGCGCAAAACTCTTGGTTGATTCCGTCAGCGGCATCCGCACGATGGACGAGGTTCTGCCAGATGCCTTCGGACCGGAAGACCTGGTCAGCCGCGCCTAAAGGTGAGCCTCGCCACCGACCCGATTTCAGCAAGTAAGGAGCCACTGAGAATGAATCAGACGCCAAAACAGGCAGAAGCATTCGACGCCGTCGACGTCATCATTGCCAAACGCGACCAGAAAGTGTTGAGCGAAGCTCAAATCAACTGGGTCATTGACGCTTACACACGCGGCGTCGTCGCGGAAGAGCAGATGTCGGCCCTCAACATGGCGATTCTGCTTAACGGCATGAACCGCACCGAAATTTCGCAGTGGACCCACGCCATGATCCGCTCGGGGGAGCGGATGGACTTCTCCGCCCTGAAACACACCACAAGTGACAAGCACTCCACCGGCGGAGTCGGCGACAAAATCACACTGCCCCTAGCGCCACTCGTCGCCGTATTCGACGTTGCGGTTCCACAATTGTCCGGGCGAGGTCTCGGGCACACCGGTGGCACCCTCGACAAACTCGAAGCAATCCCCGGCTGGCGCGCAGCGCTCAGCAACGAAGAAATGCTGGCACAACTTGACGACGTCGGCGCCGTCATCTGCCAAGCCGGATCCGGCCTCGCCCCGGCCGACCGCAAACTCTACGCACTGCGTGACGTGACCGGAACCGTTGAAGCTATTCCGCTCATCGCCAGCTCAATCATGAGCAAGAAAATTGCTGAAGGAACGGCCGCGCTCGTCCTCGACGTCAAAGTTGGCTCCGGTGCGTTCATGAAAGATCTCATGAACGCCCGCGAACTCGCCCAAACCATGGTCGACCTCGGAACTGATGCTGGGGTCAAAACCGTCGCCCTACTCACCGACATGTCCACCCCACTTGGACTCACCGCAGGAAATGCACTCGAAGTGCGCGAATCCGTCGAAGTGCTCGCCGGGGGCGGACCACGTGACGTCGTCGAACTCACCGTCGCGCTCGCCGTCGAAATGCTGCAAGCTGCTGGCAAGGACGTCAACTCGCACGACGTCAGCGCAGCGCTCAACGACGGACGCGCTATGGACAAATGGAACGCCATGATCCGAGCCCAAGACGGCGACCCCACCGCGACGCTGCCCGTGGCTAAACACACCACCACCATCACCGCCGAAACCGACGGCGTGCTGGACACTCTCGATGCCTACGCCGTCGGCGTGGCAGCCTGGCGTCTAGGCGCTGGTCGGTCGCAACGCAGTGACATTGTGCAAGCGGGCGCAGGAGTAGAAATCCACGCCAAACCCGGCGAGCAAGTCCGAGCAGGACAGACACTGCTCACCCTGCACACGGACACCCCAGAACGCTTCCCCCGCGCGGAGGAAGCGCTTACCGGCGCTATCAGCATTGGGGGCAGCAGTGACCAGGACCCGAATCGTTCAGTCATTCTCGACCGCATCTCCGGCCTCTGAGCGACTACTCGCGAGGGACTGTGCCGCAGCAGCATAGGGTGACGCAGCCCAATAGCCAGACGTAGCGGATAGGGCGGTACCGGATCAGAAGCGTGGCAGGATCATGACATGACTCAGGACGTCCAGGCGCAAGAACCCGAGCGCAAACCACGCTCCGTGTACGCAGTGGGCGCAGACCCAGACATTCGGTTCAGCCTTGCCAACGAACGCACCGCACTGGCGTGGCTGCGCACCGGGCTCGGGCTCGTCGCCGGCGGCGTTGCACTCACCAGCCTCGCAACGCTCGCCGAGTTGAACACGATGATCGACGTCGTCGCCATGGTGGCCTGCCTGGCCGGGGGAGTTGTGGCCTTCTACGCACTATTCACTTGGCGTCGCAACGAACGGGCCATGCGGCTCAACCAGCCACTGCCCGCACCCGTGCTGCTCCCTGTGCTCGCACTCGGCGTCGTCCTCATGGCGCTATTCCTCGCGGGCTTTGCCCTTTCCGAACTGTTCTAGTCCACCGCAGTATGCAACGTGACCCAGGCCTCCAACCTGAACGGACCGCATTGGCCCGGCAACGAACCATCTTGTCCGTTGCCCTTGGCTCCCTCGTACTCGCCCTCGGACAGCTGCGTCACGGCGAACCACTGATTGCTATAGCCGCTGCGCTGCTCGCGGTTGCAGCATTTATGCCTGGGGCTTTGCGACCACGGCGCGGCACCCAAGAAGTGTTGGCAGATTCACGGCAGCGCGTGTCCTGGTCAAAATTGTTACGCACCGCAATCGCGGTCCTGCTGTTGGCCTTTCTGGGGACCATTGCCGCAGTGTTAAATCTGCTGAGCTGACTGATCAGTGCGCCACTCGCCGCGGACGATGGACTTTGAGGCTGAGCCCACTATCCTGACGATATGACGAACGCCACAGCCGAAGCTGCCCCCTCCGTTCCCTCCATTGAGCACATCAGAGCAATTCCTAAGGTTTTGCTGCACGACCACCTGGATGGTGGCCTCCGTCCGGCAACGATTATCGAACTCGCTGGGCAGATCGACTACGAACTGCCCACCACTGATGCTGAGGCGCTCGGGGCTTGGTTCGTCGAAGCTGCAAGCTCCGGCTCACTTGAGCGGTACCTAGAAACTTTCGATCACACCATTGCTGTGTTGCAGACTGCCGACGCCCTCGAGCGCGTCGCCCACGAAGCGGTGCTCGACCTCGCAGCAGATGGCGTCGTCTACACCGAGCAGCGTTGGGCGCCCGAACAACACCTACGCACTGGCCTCACACTGCAGGAAACTGTTGAAGCAGTCGGCCGTGGCCTTGCCGCAGGTGAAGCAGAGGTCAGCGCAGCGGGTGGAGAGATCATTGCCCGGCAGCTGATCACTGCCATGCGCCACGCGGACCGCAGTTCCGAAATTGCCGACCTCGCGCTGGCGAACCGCGGAAAGCATGGCGTAGTCGGATTCGACATCGCCGGCGCCGAAGTTGGCTTCCCACCGGCAAATCACGAGGAAGCGTTCACAAAGCTCAGCATGGCGTTCTTCCCCGTCACAGTGCACGCCGGTGAAGCCGACGGACTGGAGTCAATTGGTGACGCCCTGCACACAGGTCGGGCAGCACGTCTAGGCCACGGAGTCCGGCTCACAGACGACATCGACGGTGTCTCCGAAGCCATGCGTATGCGCTCCCGGGCTGACCTGGACGACCTGCAGCTCGGTCCAATTGCGCAGTGGGTGTTGGACCGCCGCATCGCTCTCGAACTGTGCCCATCGTCAAATGTGCAGACTGGGGCAGCCACAAGTGTCCGGGACCACGCCATCAGCCTCTTCAAGAACCTCGGGTTTGCCGTTACCGTGAATACGGACAACCGTCTGATGTCGGGAACATCAATGACTCGCGAAATGCACCTGCTTGCCACTGAAGCGGACTGGACCATTGACGATTTGCTCGCTGTGTCGCTCACCGCGGCATGGAACGCGTTCATCACTTTTGAAGAGCGCCAGCAGCTCGTAGAACGCCTCATTGTGCCGCGAGTCGGAAAAATGCGTGAGGAGCGTCAAACCGAATGAATAAACTCAGCCCAGCAGAAGTCGCCAACTTGGTAGACCACACCCTGCTCAAACCTGAAGCCACTGCGCAGCACGTCACAGACCTCGTCGACGAGGGCGTTTCCCTTGGGGTGTTCTCGGTGTGTGTGTCACCCTCCATGCTGCCCATTGAGGCCCGCGGGCTCAAAGTCGCCACAGTGTGCGGCTTCCCATCGGGAAAGCACCACAGCGAAATTAAGGCAGCAGAAGCAGCGCAGTCCATTGCCGACGGCGCCGACGAAGTCGACATGGTGATCGACATTGGCGTGGCCATCAGCGGCGACTTCGCCGCCGTGCAGGCTGACATCGCCGCAGTCCGTGCAGTTGTGCCCCGGGGCAAGGTTCTCAAAGTCATTATTGAATCCGCTGCGCTCAGTGACGAGCAGATCGTTGGGGTGTGCCGCGCGGCTGTGGCCGCTGAAGCTGACTTTGTGAAAACCTCGACGGGTTTCCACCCGGCCGGTGGGGCCACTGTGCACGCTGTTGAACTCATGTCTCGCACCGTTGACGGCAAACTTGGGGTGAAGGCCTCCGGTGGCATCCGTGACGCAGCTGCAGCCACCGCCATGATCAACGCCGGAGCCACGCGACTGGGCCTTTCCGGAACCGCTGCCATTCTGGCTGAGCTGGGCGGCGAGTCCGGAACCAACACCGCGCCGGAAAGCTACTGAGTGCGGAAGGAACCGCTGACCCGGGTCCGACAAAATTACGAAACACAGGTGCACACTGCTGAGTGGATCACACCCAAGATGGTGCGGCTCGTCCTAGTCGGAACCGACCTGGGCAACTTTGTTGACCTGCCCTGGGCGGACCACTACGTAAAGTTTGCACTCCCAGAATCCGGTGACTTGCCGGCCGCGACACGGTCCTACACCGTGCGGAACTGGAACTCGGAGACGAAAAAACTCACCATCGATGTCGTCGTGCACGGCCCACTAGGCCGCGTCGGCCCTTGGGCGACGCAGGCGCAGCAGGGTGCGAAGTTACTGCTGCGGAGTCAAGGTGGGTCCTATTCACCCGCCCCGGACTACGACTGGCACCTGATGATCGGTGACGAATCTGCCTTGCCAGCAATTCTGGTGGCCCTTGAGCAACTGAATCCAGGTGCCAAAGCACACGCAATCATCGAGGTTGCTGACGCGGCAGAAGAACAGCCCATCAATAGTGCCGGAGACGTTCAGGTCACCTGGATCCACCGCGGAGAGGCGCCTCAAGCTCACGCCGACGCAGCTTCCGACACTGAGGATTCCTCAGGGGTGTATGGCGCTGCGCTCGTCTCCGCGGTGCGCAACCTGACGTTCCTCCCCGGTCGGGTGCAGGTATTCCTGCATGGAGAAGCCGGCATGGTGCGCCAATTGCGCCGGCACCTGCGGGGCGACCGCGGGATCGACAAGTCCGACATGTCGGTGTCCGGGTACTGGCGGCTTGGCAAGGACGACGAGGCGTGGCGTGCTGAGAAAAGTGCGTGGAAGGCCGCCGTTGAACAAGACGAGCAGCAACTCAAGTCGCGCTAAGCAACGCTACTGACACAAAGGTGAGGGGTCCGAAAATATTCGGACCCCTCACCTTTTTTAAATCTGCTCTCAGCGCGCCGTGTGGGAGTACCACGTGTGGGAGCGCCAATTGGCGCCAGCAAGGCCTGATCAGTGCGGCAGGCCGAGCATCTTGGATAGTTGTGCACGTACGGCGTCCAGACGCTTGCGTGCCTCCTGCCGCGCCGCGGTCATGTCCGCAGTGCTGGCCTGTGCGTCAACGGGAAGCACCACCTCGAGGTAGCACTTCACCTTGGGCTCAGTTCCCGATGGGCGCACCACCACCCGGGTGTCGTCCGCTGCGAGCAGCAGCAACCCATCAGTGGGTGGCAACCCTTCGTAGCCGTCGTTGAGGTCGACGACGCTGACGATTTCAGAGCCTGCGAGGTCCGACGGCGGCTGAGCGCGCAACTTCTCCATGGTCTTCGGAATCTGCTGCAAGTCGGTAAACCGGGCTGCGAGTTGATCACTAACGAAGAGCCCGTGTTCGCGGGCCAGGTCGTCTAGGGCATCAAGCAGTGTGCGTCCCTTGGCTTTGAGCTCATCAGCAAGTTGAATGAGCATGAGGGCGGCGCTGATGCCGTCTTTATCCCGCACGCTCATGGGATCGACGCAATAGCCGAGGGCCTCTTCGTAGCCGTAAATGAGGCCTTCAGTGCGGGCAATCCACTTGAAGCCGGTGAGGGTAGTGGTGTGCGCGAGTCCGTGCCGTGCCGCGATTTTGCCGAGTAGCCGTGACGACACGATGGAATTTGCCATGCTTAGGGTGCCGGGGGCAATGCGCATACGGGCCGCATTGCGACCAATCATCTCCCCAAGCAGTGCGCCAACTTCGTCACCATGTAGCATCCGCCAATCCTCATTGACCGTTCCCCCTTCAAGGTCAGGGGCGTGACGCAGGTGGTGGTCCCGGAGCGCGAGGGCGCAGCGGTCGGCGTCAGGATCGTTAGCTATGACGATGTCAGCATCCCGTTCCTGTGCATGGAACAGTGCGAGGTCAATTGCGCCGGCTTCTTCAGGGTTTGGGAATCCTACGGTGGGGAATTCCGGGTCTGGTTCTGCTTGCAAGGGGACGCTAAACACATCGTGATAGCCGGCCGCGGCAAAGATGCGGTGTGCGGTTTTGTTACCCACCCCATGCAGCGGGGTGTACACGATGCGGAGGTCGCGGGGAGTACTCAGGTCATCAGATGCTGTTGCCAACCGCGTTACAGACTCCACGTAATGCGTGACGATGTCTGGGCCCAGAACCTGCCAACCCTCGTCGGCGCGTGGAACTTCGGCGGCGGGCGCGGCCTGAGTAATTTTCTCTGCGATCTGAGCGTCGAACGGAGCGACAATTTGCACACCCTGCGCGTCGTCCTGAGCGACTTCGCCGCCCAGATACACCTTGTACCCATTGTCTTGCGCCGGGTTGTGGCTGGCAGTCACCATGACGCCTGCGTCGGCGGACAAGTGCCGCACAGCGAAGGCGAGCACCGGCGTTGGCAGCGGCCCTGGCAGGAGCGCGACATTGAGCCCTGCTGCGGTCATCACTGCAGCGGAGTCGGTGGCGAAGGTGTGGGAGTAGTGCCGGGCGTCGTATCCGATGACGACGCGCGGCTTCGCGCCGGCCCGCGCCTCGTTGAGGAACGCGGCCAGCCCCGCTGCGGCACGGATGACGACGGCGCGGTTCATCCGGTTGGGCCCAGCGCCCATTTTGCCGCGTAGCCCCGCGGTGCCGAACTGCAGTGGGCCCGAGAACGCGTCAGCTAACTCGAGGTCAATGGCTTCAATCGCGCCTGCACTGCTGTGCACCGTCATGAGGTGCTCCAACCGACGTCGAGTGACGGGGTCTGGGTCGTTTGCAATCCACGCAGCAACTTCTTCGCGCAGTTTCACAAAGGCTTCGGACTTTCCGATTGTGGGTTCGATCGGTTCCATGTTTACAACCTTCCGACAATGCTGGCGAGAAGTGTACTGATTCGTGGGCCTGCGGCTCGGCCGGCTTCAATGACTTCTTCGTGCGCCAGGGGAGTGGGACTGATACCAGCCGCAAGGTTGGTCACCAGGGATATTCCGAGTACCTCGAGCCCAGACTGGCGGGCAGCAATCGCTTCCAGCGTGGTTGACATGCCCACCAGGTCTGCTCCGATGGTGCCGGCCATGCGTACCTCAGCGGGGGTTTCGTAATGCGGGCCGCGGAATTGCGCGTAAACCCCCTCGGGTAGGTTCGGGTCGATTTCGCGGGCGAGGTCGCGCAGTCGGGACGAATAGAGGTCGGTGAGGTCGACGAAGTTCGCGCCTTCAATAGGGGAGGTTGCGGTGAGGTTGATGTGGTCGTTGATCAGCACCGCAGTGCCGGGCTCCCAATCGAGATTGAGACCGCCGCAACCATTTGTCAGGATCATCGTTTTGACGCCTGCTGCCGCAGCGGTTCGCACGCCGTGCACAACGGGGCGTACGCCTCGTCCCTCGTATAGGTGGGTACGCGAGCCCAGCACGAGAGCGTGCTTTCCAGTTTCAGCAATACGAATTGAGCGCAGGGTGCCTCCATGCCCCGCAACAGCAACGGCGCTGAAGCCCGGGATAGTGGAGCTATCAATCTCTGCAACGGTTTCGCCGAGGAGTTCTGCGGCTCCGGACCAGCCTGATCCGAGCACTAGGGCGACATCGTGTTGTGGCACTCCGGAGGCGGCGGCGATGAACTCCGCGGCCTCCTGGGCCAGGTCAACCGGGTCTTGATCTTGGGCGTCCACTGTTACCTGTGTCATAAACCGACACTAGCGCTAGTCAGAGCGGAGCAACACTGCAAACGGGGGTGTGCCGTAGGGATTGGCCGCCGAATCGTTATCCGCGTGGTCCCTTGGCACAATGGGCGACGTGAGTGAATCGATGCAGGATCTTCAGGCAAGCCGAATCGTTATTATTGGTGGAGGGCCCGGTGGGTACGAAGCCGCCCTTGTGGGCAGCAGACTGGGCGCGCAGGTCACCGTGGTGGAACGAGATGGGATGGGTGGCTCTGCCGTCCTCACAGACGCCGTGCCATCTAAAACGCTGATTGCCACCGCTGATTGGATGACAATTGCGGAGACTGCCGCTGAACTGGGCATCTCCTTAGATACCAATGGCTCCCCGGTGTCGCCCGCTGGCGCAGACGACCCGGCGCCAGTAAAGCCGCGCGTGAACCTCGAAGCGGTGAACAAGCGAGTCATGAAACTCGCGGCAGCGCAGTCCGCAGATATCCGGGCACGGCTGCTGGGCGCTGGTGTGCAGATCATCAACGGCACCGCACGCGTGCAGTCCGCTTCGCAGGTGCAGGTCTCGATGCCGGACGGGGAAACCCACGACTTGCCGGCCGACGTCGTCCTGCTTGCAGTGGGAGGTACTCCGCGTGAGTTGCCCGCAGCGAAGCCCGATGGCAAGCGCATTCTTACCTGGACGCAACTTTACGAACTTAAAGAACTCCCGGAGCGTCTGATCGTCGTCGGTTCCGGTGTGACCGGGGCGGAATTCGCCGGTGCGTACAACGCACTAGGTTGCGACGTCGTTTTGGTGTCCAGCCGTGATCGGGTGCTGCCGGGGGAGGACGCCGATGCAGCCAACCTCATTGAGGACGTGTTCCGGGACCGTGGGATGACAGTGATGTCCCGTGTTCGAGCTGACTCAGCCACTGTGGTGGGCGAGGGCGCGGACGAACACGTTGAAGTGACCTTGTCAGATGGCAGAGTGGTGGAAGGATCCCACGTACTGGTTGCAGTGGGGTCTGTCCCCAACACAGCCGGTTTGGGCGCGGAGGACGCCGGTGTGCGTATGAGCGAATCCGGTCACATTGAAATCGACAAAGTGTCCCGCACGTCAGTGCGTGGCATTTATGCCGCTGGTGACTGCACCGGGGTGTTCCCGTTGGCGTCCGTTGCCGCAATGCAGGGGCGCATTGCGATGGCCCACGCACTGGGTGACGCTGTCAGCCCCATTAAGTTGCGTACGGTGGCCGCAAACATTTTCACCGCACCAGAAATTGCCACCGTCGGCTTTTCAGAAAAGTTGCTCATTGACCAGAACTACCGGTACTCGGTGACGATTCTGCCGCTGAAAGAGAATGCCCGCGCCAAAATGCTGGGCATGCGCGACGGCTTTGTGAAACTCTTCATTCACGCTGAGGCAGGCACTGTCATGGGCGGTGTTGTGGTGGCCCCGCGGGCCAGCGAACTTATCTTCCCCATTGCCCTAGCTGTGAAGCACCGTCTGACAGCAGACGACGTCGCCGAAGCATTTACGGTCTACCCATCCCTGACTGGATCCATTGCTGAGGTGGCCCGCATGGGGCACCGTCGGCTCGACGACTGACACACCGTACAAGAACGGCCACGCGCTGGTTCTCGCTAGCGTGTGGCTGTGCCTGCAACGTGTACGCGCCGTGATGAAGACGCGGCGGCGGTTTAACGTCCAAGAATGACGCGTGCGAGTTCGGCGGGGGAGTCCACAATGGTGCGCGCTCCCGCTGCCGCGAGTTCACCCGCTGCGGCGTACCCCCAATTCACCCCAATGCAGTCAATGTTGTGTTCGCGTGCGCCCAGCACATCGTGCAGCCGGTCGCCCACCATGAGCACTTGGGAGAGGTCTGGCAGCCCTGCGGCGCTGGCTTTCAACTCGCCCAAGCCATAGCTAATCACTGCTGACTTTTCTTTACGAGAGTCGTCGAGAGATGATCCGAACTCGGCCTCGAGGAAGGAACTGAGTCCGAAGCGTTCCGTGATCTGTTTTGCGTAGATTTCCGGCTTTGATGTCGCCAGGGCCATGCGAATACCCGCGGCCTGCAAGCGGGTCAGCGTATCTGCAATGCCGTCATACACCCGGTTGTTGAACATCTCACCGTTAACGAAGGGGACGCGGTACGCCGCAATTGCCTCTGCTGTGCGATCCGCACTGACCCCGTGCTTGCGGAAGCTCTCTTCAAGAGGGGGTCCAACAAAGCTGGTCAGTGCGTCGTCGTCTGGAACGGGGAGGCCGATGTGCTCGTAGGCGTGGCGGATACTCGCAATAATTCCGGGAGCCGAGTCGGTCAGAGTGCCATCAAGGTCAAGAAGAACAAGTTCAGGAGTCACACGTCTATTGTCTCATCGGCTTCTGGGACGAGCTTTACCTCAATCTGCAGCGCACCCTCGCTGAAGGTCACGGACGTGAAGTGCGCGTCTGGAACGGGGGAGGACTCGGCGTATTGGGCCAGCACTTCTCCCAGCGCAATACGAAGCGTGGGGGCCCCATCACCAGTACGCAAGCTGACCGTGTCCGCGGGAAGTTCATCTGCGCTGAGTCGCTGCGCGATTTCAGAGTTGATCCGCCCCTGGAGTAGATGGATCAGGCGATCCATTGGCAAGCTTCGAACATGCACGGCGACATCCCAGGACATCACCTGGTCAGCAACATGGAAGTCGGCGAAAGCGAGCCCCACCTGAACCACGCCAGCGGCGCGCATCGCCAGCCGAGCCACTAACGACTCACCTTCGACGTCGGACAAGTCGACTTCCGCCTGCACACCGTGGTCAGTCCACTGCACATTGCCGATCATGGGCGGCAGACCAGCGCCGCGGGTCGCCAGCGTGAGCAATTCAGCTCCAGTAAGTCTCAGCAGCACTAGCTATCCTCATCTGTCTCGAGCGCACCGTCATCCAAATGGACCACGGTCTGCAAAGGCCGGTGATCCGACGGCGTGGTGTTTACAACGGTGAAGTCAGAGAATGACACTTGCTGCCCCCAAATCCAATCAATGCGAATCTGCGGATCCCAAGAGGGGAAGGTCAGCGCTGATCTGTCTCCTGCAACGTCCTGGGCACTGACATACCCGAGAGCACTGATCCGATCAATTTCGGGCCACCCCGGTTCAGCGTTTAGGTCGCCTGCCAAAATCGCCGGCCCGGAAGCGAGATCCGCTGCCAGCAGCACGTCTAGCTGCTCCAAGCGGGTCGGAGTGTTTTCCTTGCGATGCTGCAAGTGCGTGCTGGTCACGGTGAGCCCCTGCTCAAGTCCAGGAATGGCAATCGTGGCTGTCACTGCTGACCGCCACTGTGGGCCATCGCCGTAAGGCAATCGGGTTCGCACCACATCCTCAACCGGCCCGAGTGCGGGGTCGACCAGAATGATATTGGTGAACTGCCGGTCAGCCGCAGGTGCCAGCACCATCGTCATCTGGGTGGCGCGTGCCAAATACGTGGCCATATCCGCACGTCCACCCATGACCCACCCTCGTGAAACCTCTTGCAGCGTCACAATCTGCGCATCGGAATCATTGATAACCTGCGCCATCTGATCGAGACCCATGCCTGGGTCCTGAGTTACTCCAAAGTGCAAATTCCAGTTCAGCAGCAGCACATCATCTTTAGCCGGGTCGGTCACCGTGGTTTCTCCTGGCAAGGTGTTGAGCCCAGCCCCCAATAACCCCAGTAGCCCAATTCCAAGAATCAGACTGACAACAAGCCCATGATCCCGCGCCTGCGTACGCGCCATCGAAGCGGCCACTGGGGCCAACTGCGATGCCGGCTGCGACGCTGTCTTGATGCCGTTGGAATGGATGGACGCGACTCCGGTCACGCTTGCCGCCGCGATGAGGAAGATTGTCAGCAGCGGAACGATGGCATTGGGTACGGGTAACGGCACGTCATAGTCCAGTTGATACACCAGCAGCGGAAGAATGACCCCAAGGCCAACGAGCACACCCGCGCCCACTAGCAGCGCGGCGGCACGCACGGTTGATTGCTGATGCACTGGGGCTGACCAGGCCCGGCTTAACGCGGCAGCGGCTAGTGGCGGCACCAAGATGATCACCACAACAAAGCCGACTGCTAAAAGAGTTGGTGGCGCAACGCCTGGATCCGGAACAGGGAACAGCACCACAGCAAACAGGGCCACGAGCAGGAAGGCCTGCAACCAAACAGTCGGGACCGAACTTCCGCGGCGAGGCCGCAGCTGCATCAACAAAATGGCAGTGGCCACCAAACTGAGAATCAGTGCAATTCCCACCATCGAAAGAGGTAGTCCCAATTGCGCTGCCAGGTAGGCAGGGTTCGCAATGATCATGACCAGCATCGCCAGGAACGGACCTAGCACCCACAACCGCCGCGGCCGGGCCATCCCGGGCTCGGCTTGCATCAGCCAGGCACAGGCGGCTGCGCTAAACACAAGAACCACAGTGGGTGCCCAACCCGTGACGCCGGATCTCCAGATTGCGTCCCAGGTGCCCAGCGTGAGGCTGATCGCGGCGGCCAGCACACCACCGGCCGTTAGTCCGAGCGCAGCCAGCACAGCATCCCGGGCAGCAACAAAAGCAATGACCAGCAGCAGCACCGCAACTGCCAGCGCGGCGGCAACCAAACCGGTGAGGTACCGAGCATCTGAAGTCAGTGCTTGCAAAAGCATCCGGGCCGCGCCCAAGACCAGCACCGCAATCAAAACGACCCGGCCGGTCACCGGCGACGTCCCGCGCTCGCGGACAAGGAGCAAGGGGCCCGCCAGCAGTACTCCGACGAGCAGCCCGGGGGCCAGGTACGTGCCGAGGGCGACACTTGCCACGGTCAGCACACCGTCATTAAATGGCTTATCTAATAACGGACCCGATGCACTGATCAGCTCCACCACAATTGCGGTGACAAAGGTGACCAAACCAAGGAGCGCGGCTGACCGCGCAGTGACAAACTTCATGTGCGCCAGCGTAGCCGCCGGGCTTACATCTGTTGGAGCCTGCCCAGCAGTGTCGGCCAGGCCGCTGCAAAGGCTGGCAGCAGTTCACGCGCTGTGACGTCGTCGAGGTGCACCCACGCAATTGCGAGGCTCTCTGGATCAGTTGGTTGTACGTGGGGGTCAGCACCCGGGGCGAGTTCGCCCAGCACTGTGGTGTAGCCCCAGGGGCCATGGTCGATTCGGTGTGTGCTGTGCACAATCACGTTGTCGGGATTGATGCCGGCTTCTTCTTCAGATTCCCGTAGCGCGCCTTGCGTGGGTGTTTCGTCGGGGGCAATTGCCCCGCCTGGGACTCCCCAAGTTCCGCCCTGATCGCTCCACAGGGCGCGGTGCTGCAGCACGACGGCGGTCACGGGCGCTTTGGGTGCATCGGACTGCCGGCGTGCTAATAGCAACCCAGCGGCCCCGTGTAGCCCCCAGTGCCGCTGCCCGCAGGAACACTGCACCCAGCCGTCGCCCGGCTGGGGAACGCGGTGTGGTGCTGCCGTCATGAGGAGCGGCCCCGGAGTCGGTCGATTTCGCGGCGCTCACGTTTAGTGGGTCGGCCCGCGCCGCGGTCCCGTACGGCCACGTCTCGGACCTCACGCGGTGGTGGCGGTGGGCTGTGGTCTTCGTAGCAGGTCGCTGCCACGGTTGCTGAAACCCGTTTAGTGAGCAGACCCGTGACGATCACGATGCGCTCGAGTTCCCCGCCGCGCACGTGCACTTCATCTCCGACGACGACGGGGGTGGCGGGCTTGGCACGGTCCCCATTGACGCGGACGTGTCCGGCGCGGCACGCAGTTGCGGCAGCGGACCGGGTTTTGAACAGTCGGATGCCCCACGTCCACGCGTCCACGCGTACCCGGCCCCTAGTTTCCATTCCAGTCACGATACCCACAACTGTTTGCGACGATGCGCGGATGTCAACGGGCGCGGTTGGTCCGGTAGAACTCGATGAGACCCCGGGTGGAGGAATCCTGCTGCGCGAGCACGTCATTGTCACCGGAGACTGCCGGTGCGATTTCCAACGCCAACTTCTTGCCCAGCTCTACGCCCCACTGATCAAAGCTATCCAGGCCCCACAGCACGCCCTGCACAAAGGTGATGTGCTCATACAGTGCGATCAATTGTCCAAGAACTGATGGGGTCAGCGCGGGCGCCATGATGGACGTGGTGGGACGGTTGCCCGAGAAGACGCGTGCGGAGACGAGGTCCTCGGCGGTGCCTTCGGCACGTACTTCATCCGCAGTTTTACCAAAGGCCAGTGCCTTGGACTGAGCAAAGAAGTTCGCCAGGAACAATTCGTGCACATCGGCGTCCCCGCCGTCAGCGTCCCGTAGCGGGTACGCGGGTGAAGCCACCGCAATGAAGTCTGCTGGAATCAGCTGGGTGCCCTGGTGGATCAACTGGTAGAAAGCGTGCTGGCCATTGGTGCCGGGCTCGCCCCAGAATACTTCGCCGGTTGCGGTGGTCACCGGTGAACCGTCAGAACGAACCGATTTACCATTGGATTCCATGGTCAGCTGCTGCAAATAGGCCGGGAACCGGTTCAGCAACTGCGAGTAAGGCAGCACCGCGTGGGTGTGTGCGCCCAGGAAGTTGACGTTCCACACGTTAAGCAGCCCCATGAGGACGGGAACGTTCTGCTCAAACGGCGCGGTGCGAAACTGCTCATCAACGAGGTGGAACCCGGTGAGGAAACTTTCAAAGTGCTCCGGGCCCACGGCAATGGCAAGTGATGTGCCAATGGCTGAGTCAACCGAGTAGCGACCACCGACCCAGTCCCAGAAGCCAAACGCGTTCTCAGGGTCAATTCCGAAGTCGGCAACTTTGTCGAGGGCTGTCGAGACGGCAACGAAGTGTTTGGATACCGCGTCAGCACGGGCGGCGTCGTCGTCGGACAGTGCGCCTGCGTTGCCCAACTGCTCCCAGAGCCAGGTGCGCGCCAAGCGCGCATTTGTGAGGGTTTCCAGGGTGCCGAAAGTTTTGGACGCGACAATAAAGAGCGTGGTTGCGGGGTCGAGGTCCAGCAGCGTTTGTGCCAGGTCGGTGGGGTCAATATTTGATACGAACCGAACGTCCAGACCGGGAGCAACATAAGGCTTCAGGGCTTCGTAGGCCATGGCCGGGCCGAGGTCTGACCCGCCGATCCCAATGTTCACGACGGTGCGCACGGACTGCCCGGTGACGCCGGTCCACTCCCCTGAGCGCACCCGGTTGGCGAAGGCATAAACCTTTGCGAGCACCTCGTGCACGTCGTCGTCAATGTGCTGTCCGTCCACAACAAGCGCTGGTTCCAAGCCCTGTGGGCGTCGCAGCGCTGTGTGCAACACTGCACGGTCTTCGGTGGTGTTGATGTGCTCGCCAGCAAACATTGCATCAATGCGCTCGCGGAGCCCGACGTCGTCGGCAAGCCTCTGCAGCAGTTCAAGAGTTTCATCCGTGATGAGGTTCTTGGACAGGTCCACGAACAGGTCCCCGACACTGAAGGACATCCGTTGTGAACGGGCGGGGTCTGCGTCGAACCAGGAGCGCAAATCTGGAACCAATTTGGCGTGGTGCTCGGTGAGCTTCTGCCAGGCTGCAGTGCTGGTGGCATCAACAGGGGAATAGGTCACAGGGGCTCCTTCGCCGTTTGGTTCAGATGTCAGCGCGTGGCCGCGCTCTACCGTTAGTCTACGATCGCGCAGATTGCCGTTCCAGCGCTCACGCTCGCACCGATTTCAGCGGTGAGCGCAGAGACCTTGCCGGCACGGTGTGCCAGCAGTGGCTGTTCCATCTTCATGGCTTCGAGCACCACGATCAGATCTCCCTGGGAAACTTCGGCGCCGTCGGCAACAGCAATTTTGACGATTGTGCCCTGCATGGGCGACGTAAGTGCCTGGCCATTACTGGTCGCGGCCCCCGCACTTGCAGTGCTACGACGGGGTTTGCGGGCGCCGGCGCCGTTACGTGCGCGGGCACCACCCAGGTTCATTCCTGCAGGGATGACAACTTCAAGGCGCTTACCGCCCACCTCGACGACGACGCGTTCCGTGAGGGGTTCCGCACTTGCTTCGGGGGCATCAACGGCCCGGGCAGGTGCAAGTGCAGCGAGCGTTTCGGCGAACTCGGTTTCGATCCACTGGGTGTAGACGGAGAAGGGCTCGTGCGCAGTGAAAGCGTCAGAATCCATCACCGCACGGTGGAAGGGCAGCACGGTGGCGACGCCCTCAACTTCAAATTCGCGCAGTGCGCGGCGGGACCGCTCAATGGCCTGCTGCCGGGTGGCGCCGGTGACAATGAGTTTGGCGATCATGGAGTCGAAGGCACCGGAAATGGTGTCACCAGCGACGACTCCGGAGTCCACGCGCACGCCGGGGCCTGAGGGCAAATTGAGGGTGGTAATTTTTCCCGGAGCTGGCAGGAAGTTCGCTGCGGGGTCTTCGCCGTTGATGCGGAATTCAAAGGAGTGTCCGCGTACGTCAACGTGGTCGTAGCCAAGTTCTTCACCTGCTGCGATGCGGAACTGCTCGCGGACGAGGTCGATTCCGCTGATCTCTTCGGTGATGGTGTGTTCCACCTGCAGGCGGGTGTTGACTTCAAGAAACGACAGGGTGCCGTCGGTTCCGATGAGGAATTCACAGGTGCCCGCTCCAACGTAACCAGCTTCGCGCAAAATTGCCGCGGAGGCTTCGTAGAGCTGAGTTTCTTGCGCTTCGGTCAGGAACGGCGCGGGGGCTTCTTCCACAAGTTTTTGGTGGCGGCGCTGCAGGGAGCAGTCTCGGGTCGACACGACGACGACGTTGCCATGGCTGTCCGCAAGGCATTGGGTTTCTACGTGCCGTGGTTTGTCGAGGAACCGCTCCACGAAGCATTCGCCGCGACCAAAGGCGGCGGTTGCTTCCCGCACGGCGGAGTCGAATAGTTCGGGGATCTCCTCGATGGTGCGCGCCACTTTGAGTCCGCGCCCGCCGCCGCCAAAGGCGGCTTTGATCGCGACTGGGAGGCCGTATTCGGTGGCGAAGGCAACGACTTCACTTGCGTCGTCCACGGGGTCCGGGGTGCCGGGCACTAGTGGTGCGCCGGCGCGCTGGGCGATGTGCCGCGCGCTGACTTTGTCACCTAGGGCGTCAATGGCTGCTGGTGGTGGGCCGATCCAAATGAAACCTGCGTCGATGACGGCAGCAGCGAACTCGGCGTTTTCCGCGAGGAATCCGTAACCAGGGTGGACAGCGTCCGCTCCAGCTCGTCGGGCGACGTCGAGCAGTTTGGGAATGTCGAGGTACGTTTCGACGGCGCGCTCACCGCCCAGTGCGAAGGCTTCATCTGCTAGCCGCACATGGAGGGATTGACGGTCGGAGTCGGCATAGACGGCGACGGAGGTGATTCCGGCGTCAGCACATGCACGAGCAATGCGGACGGCGATCTCGCCACGGTTCGCGATCAGGATCTTGGAGATTACGGGCACGGCTCACAGTAACGTGTCGAACCCTATTCTAAGGAGTTGCCACGTGCGGCGAGAAACAAGATTGGTCGCGGGACCAAGGGCCATTGGTCCCATTTGTAGGACTCCTACTAAGACGCGGGGTTTGTCCACAGAGCGGTAATGGGGATGTCGACTTCGGCGAGCAGCTCACGCAGCAGTGGCAGGCTCAGTCCAACGACGCCGTGGTGATCCCCGGTGATGCCGCGCACGAAGGGGCCTCCGCGGCCATCGATGGTGAAACCTCCAGCCACGTTCAGTGGTTCGCCTGTGGCGATGTAATCGTCAATTTCGGAGTCTGTGACGTCAGCAAAATGCACTGTGGTGGAACTGGTAGCTCCCAGGGTGGCGCCGGTGCCGCCGAGTTCAGCGGGGCGCAGGTCAATGAGCCAGTGCCCGGTGTGCAGCACACCGCTTGAGCCGCGCATGAGTTTCCAGCGTTCGCGGGCTTGGTCTGCGGAGTGGGGTTTGCCCACTATCTGCGAGTTGAGTTCGAGCATGGAGTCGCAGCCCAGCACGATGAGGTCGAAGTTACCGGTGGGGATCTCGGTTTCTCCCGATTCGACTTTCTGCGCCACGTCGCCGGCTTTGGCTTCCGCTAGGAGCAGGACGGCATCTTCACCGAGGAGGGTGCCGAAGCGTTCGGCACCGTCGGCAAGGATTGCGTCTTCGTCGACTGCAGAGACTTGGATGAGGGGGCTGATGCCAGCCAAGTGCAGTGTGGACAGGCGTGCCGGGGAAGCGGAAGCCAGGACGAGGGAAGTCATGGACTGAGCCTAAACGTTTGTGGGCCCGCAGCGGTACCGGGACGAATGTCCTGCAGTTGTCAGAAAACTTCGGCCGACACTTGAGCCACGGAACAAGCGATGGGCTGATGACCGTTTGCCTGGTGACTACAGTCATCTTTCAGGCTGGCGTGGGTTCCCGATGAGATACGCACCCCTGCGAGCCTCATCGGTACCCGCGCTATTTCTTTGCGTTGCCACATTGGCTGCCGTCCTTCGGGACCTTCCGGTGCGGCAGTGCACGTTTAGGTCAGAGCTGACTTCAGCACGTCGAGCCCAACGGAGCCCATTCCTAGTGCATGGGCGTGAAAGTCGCGCAGGTTGAACTCTTCACCTCGGGTCTGGGCTTTCGCTTTCGCGCCGTCGCGGATTTCTTCCCAGAGTCGCTGACCCACCTTGTATGAGGGTGCTTGGCCTGGCCACCCGAGGTAGCGCATCCATTCAAAGCGGAGGAACTCTTCGGGCATATTGACGTTGCTGCGCAGGAACGCCCACGCTTTCTCGGCGTCCCAGGTGCCGCCGCCCCATTCAGCTGGTGCGGGCAGTTTCAGGTGTACACCGATGTCGAAGACCACGCGTGCGGCGCGCATCCGCTGTGCGTCAAGCATGCCCAGCATGTCGCCGGGGTCGTCTAGAAAACCAAGGTCTGCCATCAGTCTTTCGGCGTATAACGCCCAGCCCTCGCCGTGTCCGGAGGACCAACTGAGCAGCCTGCGCCAAGAATTGAGGGTCTGGCGTTGGTGGACTGCCTGCCCTATCTGTAGGTGATGGCCGGGGACACCTTCGTGGTAAACGGTGGTGAGTTCCCGCCAAGTGTTGAACTCAGTGACGGACTCGGGCACAGACCACCACATGCGCCCGGGACGGGTGAAGTCGTCGCTTGGCCCGGTGTAGTAGATGCCGCCGTCCTGAGTGGGAGCGATCATGCACTCGAGGGTCTGCACGGGTTCCGGAATATCGAAGTGGGTGCCGTTCAGGGCCTGGATGGCGGAGTCTGATGTTTGCTGCATCCAGGCTCGCAGCGCCGCAGTTCCCATGAGCTTGCGCGCGGGGTCTTGGTCAAGCAGCGCCACCGCGTCAGCAACGGTGGCACCGGGCCCGGCCACCTGTTTGGCGATTCGTTCTTGTTCGGCGACTACTCGGGCAAGTTCGTCAAGACCCCAGTTGTAAGTTTCCTGGAGGTCAACGCGAGCACCTAGGAAGTACTGGGACCACAATTCGTAGCGTTCCGGCCCGGCTGCGTCCTGCTGTGGTGCTTGCCCGGCGAGTTCTTCGGTCAGGAAGTTCGCCAACTTACCGTATGCCTGGGTTGCTGCGCGTGCCCCGTATTCAAGTTCTTTACGGATGGCTGCGCACGCTCCAGAACCGTCGAGGACGAGATCGACAGTGGGCCCGGTGATCAGAGACCGGAAGAACGACGTCGATTCGTCGGCAAGTTCCCGCGCCTGCTTTGCGCACTCGGTGACTTGGCGGATTGGGGCCACTCTGCCGCGGCGTGCGGCTTCGCGCAGGCTCTCGATGTAGCCAGCAATGGCCCGGGGGAGCAGGTTGAGTCGTGCTGCGATGTTCTCCCAGTCGGCGGGTGTTGCCGTGGGCATGAGGTCGAACACCATGCGCAGGTCTTGCATTGGAGAGGCAATGTTGTTCAAACTGCCGATGTCTTCAGCACGGTCGTGTAACTGGAGCTCTACGCCAATGCGTTCCTGCATTGCGGCGATCGTGACATGGTCCACTTCATCGACCGGGTTAGCTCGGGTCAATTCGGTCAGAACGGCTCGGCCAGCGTTGGCGCGTTCGGCGGCGCCACCGGGGGAGAGGTCCGTCATCTGGTCGTCAAAGCCGCCGATTCCTACTGATGTGGCCAGAATTGGGTTCAGCGCAGCGCTGCGTGCAACGTAGGCATCTGCGATGCGGTCGACTTCAGTGTGGACGCGGTATGTGGGCTCGGTCATGTCCCAAGCCTATTCGTGGAGCAGCAGCAATGCAGTGCCACTGGGAACGGCGTCAGCCCCTGGACTGAGCGTTAGCCGCGCAAACTCCAGCGCCAAGCATCTGGCCCCACGGGTCGGGCTGCATCACGCAGGAGCCGGGAACGATCAGACCACGCCTCTTCATGAGTGGGCAGGGACTCTTCAACAACGGTGCTTGCCGCGAGTCCAGCAACGAGAGCCGCTAGTTCAATATCGTCGGGCTGACCACGCACAATCTGCACTGCTGCGGCCTGCACAGTTGGAACCGGCGCTACCGGCTTAACATCAACCATCGGTTCCCCTGTCGTTGCCATCTGGGTCATCGTCAACTGTCCCCTCTTCGATGTAACTGCGGCTTGCGCCCCATTCCTGCACCTCAAAGCCAATGGCTGCCAGGTGGTCAGCAATGCGCTGCCCACCAGATTCCACCAGTGCAAAAGCATTGTCCACTGAAGCGGTTGCGGTGGTGGGCACAACGAGGAAACCCATTTCAAACACCGAGCCCGACAGGGACTCAATCTCGACGTCGTCCTCTTCGGCGTCGCCATCCCACATCTCATTCGTGTGAGCGGAGATGAGCCCAAGTTCGGCTTCGAAGCGTTCCGAAATTTCTGCGTTGATCTCACCAACGCGGTCTTCAACCGCGTCAATGCGAGGGTCATCCTCAGACGTAGCTGCGTCGAACTCAGCCCGGATTCCGACCGCAACATCGACATACTCATGCAGTGCTTGTGTGAGCTTGTCGATTAACCCGTGCAGGCCTTGCGGGTCAACGTTAAGCGGGGAGAGATGCTTCGGGTCGACGTCATCAACGTCTTCACCATCAAAATTAGTCACAATGGAATGTTCCCATGCTTCTTTGCTGGCATGGAAGCCCGCTTGGTGCGCAGGGCTCGCAAGGCTCGGATTATTTGCACCCGAGTTTCACGTGGCGCAATTACTGCGTCCACGTAGCCGCGTTCGGCTGCGTCCCACGGGTTCACAATGGCGTCTTCATACTCTTCAGTGAGGCGCTTACGCTCGGAGTCGACGTCGCCGCCGTCGTCCGCGACTTTCTTCAGCGCACCGCGGTGCAGAATATTCACCGCACCGCCGGCCCCCATCACCGCGATCTGGGCTGTGGGCCACGCCAGGTTGATGTCAGCTCCAAGCTGTTTTGAACCCATCACGATGTACGCGCCGCCATACGCCTTACGAGTAATGAGCGTCACCAACGGGACTGTAGCTTCGGCGTAGGCATAAATGAGTTTTGCGCCCCGCCGAATAATGCCGTTCCACTCCTGGTCTGTGCCGGGCAAGAACCCTGGCACGTCAACGAGCGTGATGATCGGAATGTTGAACGCATCGCAGGTCCGGACAAACCGGGCGGCCTTCTCTGCCGCGTCAATGTCGAGTGTGCCGGCCATCGACATCGGCTGGTTCGCCACGACGCCCACGGACTGACCCTCGACGTACCCGAAACCAATCACGATGTTGCGCGCAAACATTGGCTGCACTTCAAGGAAGTCGCCGTCGTCAACGATGTGCTCAATGACGGTCCGCATGTCATACGGCTGCGATGGTGAATCGGGAATGAGGGTGTCGAGCGTAACGTCCTCATCCGTAGTTTCTAAGTCAGTTTCCACTGCGAACGATGGCGGGTCAGCCAGGTTGTTCTGCGGCAGGTGGCCCAGTAGGTCCCGCACGTAATCAATGGCTTCGTCTTCGTTGGCGCCCATGTAGTGCGCGACACCGGAGCGTTCGTTGTGCGTTTGAGCGCCACCGAGCTCTTCAAAGCCGACGTCTTCACCGGTTACTGCCCGGATCACGTCTGGTCCGGTGATGAACATGTTCGAGGTGCCATCAGCCATCACAATGAAGTCAGTCAGCGCAGGGGAGTACACCGCGCCACCTGCACTTGGGCCCAGAATAAGTGAAATCTGTGGGATAACCCCAGAAGCCGCAACGTTGCGCCGGAAGATCTCCGCGAACTGAGTCAGCCCCGCAACACCCTCTTGAATGCGCGCACCACCACCATCCGAAATCCCGATGAGCGGAACCCCGGTACGCAGCGCCAGGTCCATCACCTTGGTGATCTTCTCGCCATGCACTTCACCGAGGCTGCCACCGAACACGGTGAAGTCCTGGGAATAGATACAAATCTGACGACCATCGACGGTGCCGTGTCCGACGACGACGCCGTCGCCAGCAATGCGACGCTTCTCCAACCCAAAGTTCACCGAACGGTGCTTGGCGAATGCGTCGAGTTCAACGAAACTGCCCTCGTCTAGTAGCGCGTCAATGCGCTCGCGGGCTGTCTTTTTGCTGCGGGGGTGTTGCTTTTCCTTAGCAGTGGCTTCGGGCAGGTCAATGGCCTGCTCGAGGCGGCTGTTGAGGTCGTCGAGTTTGGCGGCAGTGTGGTTAGCGGCATCAGTCACATGAGCGAGCCTAAGTGCTTTGGACGCCGAAAGTCGTGTTTGGCTCGCACGGTAATTACGGCAAAGGTTGGTGGTTGTGCACAACTGGGGCTGGGTTCGGCCATGATGGATGCATGGCGGAAAACCCGATTACACACCGTCCGGATCGCGTTCCTTTAAAGGAATCGTTGCTTCAGGACCTCCTTGCTGTGCCCGATGGACCAATAGCGCGTCTAGAGGTTCTGGCCAAGGTTGGCTCAACTAATACTGAGTTGGCCCGCCTCGTGGCTGAGAATCCTGCGGACTGGCCCGCTCCTGCTTTATTGATTGCTGACCATCAGGAAGCCGGCCGGGGCCGTCTTGATCGCGCTTGGCAGACTCCGGAGCACACTGCGCTGACGTGTTCGTTACTGTTGCGGCCACCGGTGCCGCGGGCAGCGTGGTCGTGGTTGCCATTGCTGACTGGGTTGGCGACGGTGCGCGCGGTGCGGGCGATGACGGGCGTTGAGGCTGGGTTGAAGTGGCCAAATGACTTGCTGGCGCCAATCGCTGCAGAGGACGACATGCTGGGCTGGGGTAAGTTCCGCAAGTTTGGCGGAATTCTGACGGAGGTGCTGCCCGATGGTGGCGTGATTATTGGCCTCGGACTCAACGTGTCACAGGATTCGGAGGAGTTACCCGTCGCTAGTGCCACGTCACTGTGGCTTGCGGGCGGAGTGAGTGGGGAGCGCGAACTGTTGCTGACGGCCCTGCAGGAGTCGCTTTCGGAGGTTTTCGCTCAATGGTATGAATTTGATGGGGATGCCGAGCGGGCTGGGCTGCGGGTTGACGTTGAAGATGCGCTGATAACGGTTGGGCATGAAATTCGGGCTTATGTGCCTGGCGGCCGTGAGGTTCGTGGTTTGGCCCGTGGGTTGACCGCTGACGGCGGCTTGTTGGTGCAGGCCGTGAACGGTCGGGACGAGATCGTGCTCAGTGGAGATGTACATCACGTTCGCCTGGCTGATGGGGCCTAGGATGGGTAAGTGTCGTCGCAATGGTCATCTGCCGCCCGGGATCTGATTCGTCATCTTGAGGGTGGCCCCCGGGAACTCAATATTGTTGAGTTAGCCGATGCCGCGCACTTGAGTCAGGACTTCGTGCAGCGCTACTGGCAACTGATGGGTCTGCCGGTGACGGACCCGCAGGAGCCAGCTTTTACCGCCACTGACGCGCAGTCGTTGCAACACTTGGGCGCAGTCATTGATCGCGAGTCTCTTGATGGGCGCACGATGGCCACCATTATTCGGTCGGTGGGGCACAGTATGGACCGGCTTGCACTGTGGCAGTTTGAGGCGCTGGTGGATCACATGGTCAGGCTGCACGGGTTAGATGACCCTGGTGCGCGCCTGCGGGTGTTGCAGGAACTTGACCAACTTGCCCCTGCCCTGGAAGAGCAACTTGTGCACGCGTGGCG
>RCNJ01000306.1_pt1 | contig 26997 bp, 27 predicted proteins | sample 2041171 | NCBI WGS metagenome assembly RCNJ01 (sample SAMN09708213, study PRJNA481090) | feces metagenome | biome: feces | host: Pygoscelis adeliae | place: Antarctica: Rookery Lake | collected 2010-03-01 | reverse complement strand
GTCACCGTGCAGTGTCCATATGCGCATGAAAAGGGTCCTCACCAGTTGGGGCGCCGGACTGCGCCGCATGCAGGCTACCGCGTCAAAAGTCCACCGGGTTGGGACTGTTCGCACCGTGCCCGGTAACGTGCCTATCGAGCAATCCGCGAAGTGCCCGGAGGTGAAGGAAACAATGGACCTGGACGCAGTGCGCGCACTGGGCGCTGACCTCTTCCACCAGCACGGGATCAGCGACTGGACCCTGCGTTTTGACCACGCAAAGCGTCGCGCCGGCTCCTGCCATGCAGAAGCCCGCACCATCTCCCTCTCCCGGCACCTGATGGCGCTCTACGAAGAACCCGAAGTGCGCGAAACCCTGCTGCACGAAATTGCCCACGCCCTGGCCGGTCCCGGACACGGGCACGACGCCGTCTGGCGCAGCACAGCTTTGCGAATTGGTGCCAGTGGGCAACGACTCGTCGCCCCCGATGCTCCTCGCATGCCTGCGCCTTGGCTGGGCACCTGCCCAGGCGGGCACCGTCACGAACGTCACCGCCGTCCTGCCCGCCCGGCAAGTTGCTTGCAGTGCAGCCCGGGGTTCCACCCGGACTTCATCATCGCGTGGGAACACGCGGACGGTAAAAAGGAACTCGGTCCCGCCTACACGCGGGAACTACGCGTGTTGCAGCGCCTTACCGGTGCTCCGCGGCGGCGTCGCGGACTGCGTCGTTGAACCAGCCGGTAATCGTCGTCGGGTGCGTGATTGCGGTGCCCACGCAGACGGCGTGCGCGCCGCGCCGCATCGCTTCGGCGGCTTGGGCAGGCGTGTGCACGCGGCCCTCCACCAGCACTGGCAGAGTGCACTCAGCGACAACCTGATCGACGAGCTCAAAGTCGGGGCCGTCAATTTTGGGTCGTTCTCCGGAGTAACCGGACAGGGTGGTGCCGAGAATGTCTGCGCCGGCCTCTTGCGCCGCCACCGCATCAGGCAGCGACCCGCAGTCGGCCATCACCAGAACCCCCGGAACTGCAGCGCGTAGTTGCGTGATGGTGTCGGCCAAGGTCAGCCCGTCTGGCCGCGGCCGGCGGGTGCCATCAATGGCAACGATCTGCGCACCGGCTTCCGCCACGGCAATGGCGTGCTGCAACGTGGGGGTGATGAGGACGCCGTCGTCGCCGTCTTTCCAAATACCAATCACGGGCACGTCAACTCGGGCCCCCACCTGGCGAATGTCGTCGATTCCCTGCGCCCGCACGGCCGAAGCTCCGCCCAGCACAACGGACGCGGCAACTTGCTCAATGGTGTTCGAGTCGCGCATGGGTTCGCCCGGGTATGCCTGGCAGGACACCACGAGGGTGCCACGCAGTGCCGCAATGATGGGATGCATGTCAGTTCTCCGAAGGGGTCGGGGCTGTCGGGTCGGGCTGGGTATCCACCTGGGTGTCCAAGTCGTGCCAGGCGCGCCGAGCGGCGCCCAGAATCGCTGCGGTGCCACCAAGTTTGGCGGGCACCACGGGCAGCGTGGCAAAGGGTTCAATAAGTTCTGCGCGCAGCGCCGCTTCCATGGGGTGCCACCACAGTGGCCCTGCGCCGACCATACCGCCGCCGACGACGACGACGTCCGGGTCCAGCATGGTCACCAAGGCTGCGGTTGCGCGCCCCACAATGGTCGCCGAATCGTGCACGGCTTGCTGGGCAATGCTGTCACCCGCGGTCGCGCGGACCAGCACCTCGCGGGTGTCAGTGCACGCGGGGTCCCCATCCAGTGCGAGGAAGCGGCGGTGTAGCGCCGGGCCGGAGCCCAGCGCCTCCACGTGTCCGAGCCGGCCGCACCCACAACGCAGCCCGTCCGCACCGGGGGCGGGCATGTGGCCCATCTCCCCCGCCAACGAACGTGCACCACGCAGCGGGGCCCCGTTCAGCACAATTGCGCCCCCCACTCCGGTTCCGACGGCGACCATGAGTGCGATGCCAGCGCCGGCAGCCGCACCCAACCATGCCTCACCCGCAGCATGCGCATCAACGTCATTACCCACAGTGACCCGAGGTGATCCTTGAGCTGAGTTGAGCCTGCTGCGAATTCCCTGTGTGATGTCGGTTCCGGTCCACCCCGGCAGCGCATCAGTGGCGGACAACACGATGCCCGTCGTCGCATCAATGACGCCTGCGGAGCCCACCCCAACGGCAGCGAGTTGCGTTGCGGTCAAGCCTGCGTCGTCCAGCACGCGGCGCACCAAATCAGCGACGGTGTCTAGCACTGCCTGCGGTCCGCCCGCGGCAGGAGTAGGCGCGGTCACTACCGCACCTAGTCCGCCGTGGGAGTCGACCAGGGCGGCAGCCGTTTTGGTGCCGCCCAGGTCAACGCCAATCACATAGGTCATGCCTGCGTGAGCCCAGCAGCCTCAATGATGCTGCGAACCTTCTCCACGTTGTTGCCCTCGTAGCGGGCAGCAGGAACTGTCATCTTGTTAGTCTCCAACACTCCCAGCAGTTGCAGCGAGGTTTTGAACGAACCAAGACCAGCCGCACCCCCACTGAGGTCCGTGGCCTGGAAGACGATTTCGAACAGGGCCGCCAAGCGGTCCTGCTCCTGGCAAGCTTCATCCCACTTGCCTTCCTGCGCGAGGTCCCACAGCCGCACGTAACCGGCTGGGTCCACATTGCCCAGGCCAGGAACCAGACCATCAGCACCAAGCAACAGCATGCCGTCAACAACCGCCTCGTGGCCGGTGAAGATTGACATGGGTGCACCGGCAGCGCGGTTCGCCGCTACGAGACGGCGGAAGCCGACGTCGTCGCCCGAGGAGTCCTTCACGCCAGCAAGAACGCCGTCGTTGCCCAGGCGCATCAGCATGTCCAGGCCAAGCTTCACGTTCACGCAAACGGGCAGGTCGTATGCGAACAGTGGCAGGTCGCTGCCAGGGTGCGGAAGTGCACCTCAATTTCTGACTCATCTGTGCGGATGTACATGGGGGCTGTGGCCACCAACGCGTCCACACCGGCTTCTTCGGCCATGCGGATCTGGTCCAGCGTCCGGTTGGTGGAGATGTCGATGACACCCGCCATCACCGGAACGCGGCCTGCCACGATTTCAACAGCCGCGGTGAGGACCTGACGACGCATGTCGTCGTTGTGGTAAGCAACCTCGCCACTGGAACCCAGTACGAAAACGCCGTGCACGCCCCCACCGATGAGACGCTCCAGCAGTCGCTCAAAGGAGGCACGGTCAAAGGTGCCGTCTTCATGTAGGGGGGTCAGAACGGGTGGGATTACTCCCTGGAATTTTGTAGTCACAGTGCACTCCTCGTGCTTCCAAGCTCAGGGTGCAGCAAAGAGGGAGCCGCACTGAGCAATTTTTGGGTGTAGGGGTCTTGGGGGTTGTTCATGATGTCGTCAGCAGCGCCGGCTTCTACGATTTTGCCGGCGTTCATCACTGCGATGCGGTCCGAGATGTAATGCACCGTTTGAATATCGTGCGAGATGAACACGAGACTGAGCCCGAGTTCCTTTTTCAGGTCCATGAGCAGGTTCAATATCTGCGCACGGACGGAAACATCCAGAGCCGACGTTGGTTCGTCGGCCACGATGACATCCGGGTCCAGGGCCAAGGCCCTGGCGATTGCCACCCGCTGGCGCTGCCCACCGGACATCTGGGTTGGCAGAGCGCTCAACGCAGACGCCGGCAGGCCCACCAGGTGCACGAGTTCACGCACCCGAGCTGCTCGTTCGCGTTTGCGTCCGATGTCGTGCACATCGAGTGGGTCCCGCAAGGTGTCCTTCACCGTCATACGGGCGTTGAGGGCGGTGGCCGGGTCCTGGAAGATGGCTGAAACTACGCGACCGATGCGCTTCCTGGTCGCCGCATTGCGGTGACCAATCAGCTTGCCCTTGAAGTAGACCTCACCTGAGGTTTGCTCCTGCAAGCCAAGCAGGACCTTCGCCGTCGTGGACTTTCCGCAGCCGGACTCACCAACAATTCCCAGGGTTTCGCCCGGTCGAATTGTCATGGAAACGCCGTTTACCGCGTTGATGCGATCGGCACGGAAAAGCGAACCTGTACGTGCCTTGAACTGCACGTGAATGTCGCGCAGTTCCACAATCGGCGTCGCACTGGCCTCCGGTTCGGGCTGACGTTCTCCGACTTCGAGGACGCTCATCGTGCACCTCCCTGAACAAGCACGGGTTCATCATCTTGATGGGCCGAATAGAAGTGAGTTGTTCCCGGGATCTGCCGGAACTCCGGCCGCTCATGCAGACCATGGTTCGGGCGGCTGGACCGCGGCGCGAACCGATCGCCATCTGGGAAGTCCTGCGGAGATGGAACGACGCCACGCACCTGGTGCAACCTGCCCACTCCAGACTCGATGGACAACACTGCGCCGAGTAGCCCGCGGGTGTACTCGTGCACCGGTGACATCAGCAGGTCCCTGGTGTCAGCCTGTTCCACTACCTGACCCGCGTACATCACGGTGATGCGGTGGGCGACTTCCGCCACCAGCGCCAAGTCGTGGCTGACGAACACGAGGGCGAAGCCGAGCTTCTCCCGCAGTTCGTTCAGCAGGTCAATCACCTGCGCCTGCACGGTGACGTCAAGCGCCGTCGTCGGCTCATCAGCAATGATCAACTTCGGGTCACGCGTCAGCGCCATGGCGATCAAGACCCGCTGGCGTTGCCCACCGGACAACTCGTGCGGGTAGCTCTTCAACGTACGTTCCGGGTCCAGTCCGACGAGTTCAAGCAACTCTTCGGCCGAGCGCGTTCCGCCACGCTTGATCAGTTGGCGCAACTGGGTGCGCACCAACATTGACGGGTTAAGTGAACTGAGCGCGTCCTGGTAGATCATGGCCAAGTCGTGGCCACGCAGTGCGTTGCGCTCACGGCGGCCCATGGACATCAGGTCTTTGCCCTTGTACCGGATCTGGCCTCGGAGTTTCGCAGTGTCATCAAGCAGGCCCATAATCGCCAAGCTGGTAATTGACTTGCCGCAGCCGGACTCACCAACGAGTGCCATGGTCTCGCCAGGGCGCACCGAGAAGCTCACGTTGTCCACAACTGCAACGTCACCGTGTCGCTGTGGGAACCGGATGCAGAGGTTGTCCACCTCGAGCAGTGGTGGCTCGTTAGAAGTGGCGATTAGCCGGTCCCCGCGAGCCTCTTCCACACTCTGCAGGGCCGCTAGACGATCATCCAGCGGAATGTAGCCGACGCTGGTTTCCACTGCTGGCTTCTCGAGCACCTCAACGTCTTCTTCGCCTTTGGCGGTGAGCTGGTCAGCTTCGGCCTTGGTGTCGACGAACTTTGGCCCACCTTCGGGAGCGACAAGTGCGTCGGTAAGTCCCTCAGAAAGGATGTTCAGGCATAGCACCGTCAGCATAATCGCCAGACCGGGGAACAATGTGGTCCACCAGTAGCCACCCATGACGAGGTCGCGGCCGGCCGAGATCACGTTGCCCCAGGAGGCGTCCGGCGGCGGAACACCCGCCTGGATGAACGACAGTGATGCCTCGAACACGATGGCATCAGCCACCAGCACCGTTGCGAACACCATGATTGGGGCCATGGTGTTCCGCGCAACGTGCTTCATCAGAATCCACGGAGTTCGCGCACCCATCACCGTTGATGCCGCTACGTAATCTTCCCCGTACTCGGACATAACGTTGGCGCGCACCACACGGGTGAGTTGCGGAACATAGAGGAAGGCAATTGTCAGAATTAGCACCGGCAGTGATCGACCGAACACCGCGACGAACACTGCTGCCAGAGCAATTCCGGGGAAGGACATCACGACGTCGAGCAACCGCATGAGGACCTCAGCGATCCACTTCGGTGCCGTTGCTGCAACGGAGCCTAGGACGGCGGCCACCGCTAAAGCGAGGCCGGTAGCACCGAGCCCAATCACGAGGGAGGATCGCGCGCCGTGGACCACTCGGGCAAAGACATCGCGGCCTTGCCGGTCTGTGCCGAACCAGTTATCTCCGCTGGGTCCCTGCACCGGAGTGCCAGAAGCCAACGGGCTCTGACTGGCCACAATGGGTGCGAAGATCGCGGCCAGAATCACGATGACAACGAACACCAGCGCAATTTTGGCGGTGACAGAGAGCTTCTGGAATGCCCGCAGACCGGGAACACTCAACCGCTCAGTAAGTTTGGGACGCATGATCACACCGTCCTGATTCGTGGGTTGACCAGCACATAAAGCATGTCAACCACAATGTTGATAATGACGAATGCAAGAGCAACCGCCAGGGTCACACCCTGAACCAAGTTCGGTTCGTTATTGGTGATTCCGTTGAGGATCACCGTTCCCATACCCGGCAGGGCGAAGATGATCTCAATGACCACTGCGCCACCAATGAGGTAACCAACCCGCAGGCCGAGGACGGTGATCGGTGTGATGAGTGCGTTGCGCAGCACGTTGCGGCCCACAACTTCGAGCTTCGGTACGCCCGCGCCAATTGCGGTGCGGACATAATCCTTATCGAGTTCTTCAACCGTTGAGGTTCGCACCACTCGAATGAGCGAGCCGGCAACTGGAATGCCCAGTGCAAGGGCCGGCAGCGCCATGCGCGCCAGGAACCCAACAGGGTCCTCGAACAACGGGGGCAATGGACCACTGGATGGCAGCCAATCCAATCCCAAAGTAAATGCTTGAATCATCAGCACCGCGAGCCAGAACGATGGTGTGGCAACTGCTGCGATGGAGACCACGCGGATGACCTGGTCAACCCAGCCATCGCGGAACACTGCAGCAAGAATGCCGAAGACCAGGGCCAGCACGACGGCGATAACGAGGCCGATCAAGGTGAGCTGGAGGGTCAGGGGGAAGGATTTGGCAATCTGGTCCGTGACGGGAAGCAGCCGGGCACTGTACGTGCCCAGGTCACCCTGAACCATGCCGACCAAGAAGTTCCAGTACCGGGTAAAGACGGGGTCATTGAGCCCGTGTGCATCACGGTAAGCCTCTCGAGCCGAGAGAGATGAGCCCTCACCAAGTGCGGTGATGGATGGGTCAATACTCGAGAACTGCATAATCACGAAGACCAGCAGGGTGATCCCAAGGATCATGAACGGCAGCGCCAGAAGCCGACGTCCGACCAGTTTCAGCAGAGCGCCCATGCTCATGCCTCCAGGTTCAGGGGTGGGTAAAACTCTTCAAACGTGTGAAGCGAAGCCCATGGGGGCGCCGAGGCGCCCCCATGGGAATCAACTACTTCAGAACACCAACGTCCAAGAAGGACAGGCCGGTCAGCGAGATCGGCTTGAATCCGGACAGCTCGTCGCTGTTCCAGGCGGTTGGCAGCTGACGGTGCAGCAGCGGGTAGAGCGGGACTTCTTCAGACAGCATGTCGAAGGCCTGGTTCCAGTCTTCCTGCTGTGCGTCGTCAGTCTTCTCTACTGCGGAGTCGAGCACCTTGTGCAGTTCAGCGAACTCATCTGACTCGGACCAGCGGTAGCGGTCCTGTGCCCAGACGTTGTCGCCGAACCACCAGCGCATCAGCAGGTCAGGGTCGTTACCGAAGACCGAGGGGTCACCGGGAGCGATCATGACGTCCAGGTCGCCACCATCAACAGCGGCGTACTGTCCACCGGACTGACCGATGTCAAGGGATGTGCTGATGCCAACGGCCTCAAGGTCTTCCTTGATCAGTGGTGCAATGTCTGCCACCCAGTCTGTGTCGGTGAGCTTGAGGTTGATGGAGAGGTCTTCCACTCCGGCGTCCGCAAGCATGCTCTTGGCCTTCTCCGGGTCATAGGAGTAAACCGTGGAGGCTTCGTTGTAGTTCGGGTGCGTCTCAGGCAGGAAGCCCTTGGCTGCAGCCGCGTTACCAAGCAGACCCGTGTCGATGATCTTGTCCATGTCCAGGGCGTAGAAGAACGCCTGGCGCACGTTGACGTCGTCGAACGGAGCCTTTTCAGTGTTGAACATCATGAACAGCAGGCCGAAGGACTGAACCGACTCGACGTCGACCTGGTTCTCCAGGCCGGCAATGTCAATGTACGGAACTGACTCAATTGCCTGGGTGGTGCCGGAGCTCAGTGCGGTAACTCGTGCAGCTGAGTCAGACAGGAGGTTCCAGTTCATGCCCGCAGCGAGTGCGGGGCGTGGGCCGGAGTAGTCATCGAAGCGTTCGAACGTGATTTTGTCGTCCGGGGTTGCTTCGGTGATTTTGTACGGGCCGGTTCCGATTGGCAGTGAGTTGAATCCTTCGTAGTCGGATTCAACGACATCCTGTGGAAGTACCTTCACCACGGAGAGCCGCTCAGCGACGAGGCTGAAGGGGAACTTGGTGGTGAACTCGACCGTGGTGTCATCAACGGCTTCAACGCTGTCGAGGAAGGTAAGGAACCCTGCGTACAGGGATTCGTTCGCTGGGTCGAGTACGCGCTCGAAGCTGAAGACGACGTCTTCTGTGGTGACTGGGTCACCGTTGTGGAAGACGGCGCCGTCGCGCAGCGTGATCTGCCAGGTTGTTTCGTCAATCTGTTCGGGCAATTCTGCGCCGATAGCTGGCATAACCTCGCGGGTGACGGGGTCGAGCTCGGTGACACCCTCGAGGGTGTGCCAGTTCGCGGCGACGGTGACGGCGCCGGTTGTGGTCATGGGGTCGAAGCCACCGGAGAGGCCGTATGAAATACCTGCCTCGATGATGGCGTCGGGGTTCAGGTCCCCTTCGGCTGCTGCTGATGTTCCTTCGCCCAGGGTGTCAGGCTTGGTGTCGTCGCTGCCGCCACCGCAGGCGCTCAGGGCGAGTGCTGAGACCGCGATCATTGACGTGAGGGCAACTCCACGCCGGCTGGGCGACATTTTTGCCCTACTCGACTTTGAGATCCGCATGTGATTCCTCTCTTGCTGTGAAGATAGGACGTATGATGTCTTACCTATAGAGAACACCGTACGATGAGAAACAAGCAGGAGCAACCCATGTCGATAACAGAACGGTCACGAATGTCTGGCACACCCCAGGTCGTCGGCGCCCGCGCAACGGCGCGTTCAAGAACGTCATCGACGGCCAACCGCATCAAGGACTACATCCTCACCAACGGCCTACAACCAGGCGACACCCTCCCCACTGAGGGTGAACTATGCGAACTACTTGAGGTGTCACGCACCAGCGTGCGGGAAGCAATCCGCACCCTGAGCACCCTCGACATCGTCGAAGTTCGGCACGGACACGGCACGTTTGTCGGCCAAATGTCCCTTGATGCACTTGTGGAGGCGCTCGTCTTCCGCGGTGTACTCAGCCCCGGCGACGACCTCAACGCACTGCGCGAAGTACTTGAGGTGCGCCAAGCCCTCGACCTCGCCATGGCAGAAAAGATCACCACTGCGTTGGCAGGTACGTCCAACCCGGCGCTCTACGAACTCGTCGACGAAATGAAAGAACTGTCCAAAAAAGGCGAAAGCTTCGCCGAGCCGGACCGACTCTTCCACGCCGAACTGCTGGCAAAAATCGACAACTCCCTCGTCGGCCAACTCGTAACCGCTTTCTGGGACGTGCACTCCGCCGTCCTGCCGCGACTCGGAGTCAACCAGCCCGCCGACATTGAACACACTGTGCGAGCCCACGAAGACATGGTCACCACCGCTGAAGCCGGCGACATCGAAGGCTTTCGCGCGGCAGTCGTCGCGCACTACGCTCCCCTGGCCCGAGCCATCGCCGCCGCCCACTAACACCCCGCGCACTCGCCATTTGGGGTTGTTTTGTAGGGTGGGGCAATGAATAACTCTCAGGCAATAGTGAGCGCAGTGGTGACCGTGTCGGATCGGGTCGCGTCCGGCGAACGCACCGACGCCTCCGGGCCGCGCGCCGTCGCACGTCTCCGCGAGGCCGGATTCGACGTCGGGGAACCGCACGTCACCACCGATGGGGCTGACAAGGTGCGCAAAGCGCTCGACGACGCAGTCCGCACCGGGGCCCGATTCATCGTCACCACCGGTGGCACCGGCCTTAGTCCACGCGACCAAACTCCCGAAGGCACCGAACCCCTATTGGTCCGAACCCTGCTCGGCATATCTGAGGCCCTCCGCCGCGACGGCGCCCAGCACACTCCAATGGCAGCGCTCAGCCGCGGCCTTGCCGGCGTTACCGCCGGACCGCACCCCGCATTCATCGTCAACCTGCCTGGGTCAGTGCGCGCCGTCGACCAAGGACTCGACGTCGTCCTCCCACTGGTGCACCACATCGTGGACCAACTCGACGGCGGCGACCATTAATCCCAACCCAGTGCCGGACGCAAAGCCCGCACCCGCACGTTTAACCCCACCTGCACGGCGCGTGGTGCTGGCCGCCGTCGGCACTGAGCCGATTGACTCCGCGCAATTCGCCCAGCACGTTGACGACGCGGCCGCAGGTGCGGTCGTCACCTTTGCAGGCGTGGTGCGCAACCACGACGTCGGCCGCGCTGTCACGGAAATTGAGTACGTCGGGCACCCCAGCGCCTTAGACGTTGTTGCGGAAGTGGCCGCCGATATTGCGCAGCGCTTCCCCATAGATGCCATTGCCGTTGCGCACCGCCTCGGCACCCTCAAGGTGGGCGACGTCGCATTAGCCGCCGCCGTTTCAGCTGCGCACCGCGGTGAGGCCTTCGCGGCGCTGATGGAACTGGTTGATGAGGTCAAGCGCCGCCTACCGGTGTGGAAGCGGCAACTATTCACTGACGGTGAGCATGAGTGGACAGGCTCTGCATAAAAGCTGACCGTGGGTTCGCAACCACGTCAGTGGCCCGCCCGGCTTCCGCCACATGGCCAGATTCGATGACGACGACGTCGTCCGCAAGCGCCGTCACATCAGCCAAGTTGTGCGTGACGAAGACGACGGTCCGGCGCCCACCGCCAATGGTGTCGGCAAGCAAACGCCGGATCTGAGCCGCAGAGTCCACGTCGAGGGACGCCAGGGGCTCATCCAGTAAGACGACGCCGGGGTTGGGCGCCAGGGCGCGGGCTAGTGCCACGCGCTGTGCTTGTCCGCCGGACAGTTGGTCGGGGCGGCGCTCAGCCAAGTTGGCAATGCCCGCGTCTGCCAGTGCGGCGTGGGCTTGTTCTCGGGCTTGTTTGCGTCGGATCCCGCCGCTGCGTGGCCCAAACGCGACGTTTTCCAACACGCTGAGGTGCGGAAAGAGCAGGGGGCGTTGGGCGAGCAGTGCAATGCCACGTTTGCGGGCTGGCACCCAATTGTTCGGGTCCATCACCGTGCGGTCCCCAATACGCACGTGCCCGTGCCCGGGGTCGATGAGTCCGGAGATCACTTCGACGAGGGTGGATTTTCCGGCTCCGTTACGGCCAAGGACGGCCAGCACCCGGCCGGGGGCCACGTCAACTTGTACGTCGAGGTCTCGCTCTGGGACTACTGCGTGCACGGCCAATGCGGGCGGCTCTGTTTGGGGGGGCTGTGGCGAAGTGGTCGAGCCCGCGGCGGTTTCCACACTCATGACGCCTCCGTTGTGACAGCAGGCCGCCGCCGCACGCCGCTGCCCGGCACCAACCGGGTGGCAATCACGATCAGCGCCGCCACCAGCACCAACACCAGCGAGAGCGCGATAGCGACGTCCGGGTCGGTTTCGCGGCGTAAGTAGATTTCTAGCGGCAGTGTGCGGGTGACGCCTTGTAGCGAGCCAGCAAAGGTGAGGGTGGCGCCAAATTCGCCCAGGCAGCGCGCGAAGGCGAGCGCCATTCCGGAGCCGAGGGCGGGCAGCGCCAGAGGTAGCGTCACCCGGCGCAGCACGGTAGTCGGTTTTGCGCCCAAGGTGGCAGCCACATGTTCGTACCGGGTTCCGGCAGCCCGCAGCCCGCCCTCTAAAGCCATCACCAGGAACGGCAGGGACACGAAGGTTTGAGCGATGACGACGGCGGTGGTGCTGAAGGCAATTGAGATGCCCCACGCTTCGAGGTGCTCACCGAGCAGGCCGCGCCGGCCAAAGGTAGTCAGCAGCGCCAGACCCGCGACCACCGGTGGCAGCGCGAGGGGTAAAAGGACCAGGGCCCGCAGAATCCGAATAGTTCGGCCACTGTGCCGGGACAACACAATGGCCAGCGGAACGCCCAGCACGACGCACAGCAGGGTAGCGGCAACGGCGGTGCGCAAACTCAGCCCCAGCGCAGCGAGGGCGGCCGGTGATGTAATGAGGTCAACTAGATCTGACCACGGCACCTGCGTGACGAGACCGAGAACGGGCAGCGCAATGACGACGAGTCCCACGGCAGCGATGACGTAAACCCAGCTCGGAATCGCCGTCGTGGTGTCCAGTTTGTGCGTGCGACGCCGACGGGTGCTGCCGGGCTTCGCAGCGCCGGTCTTCATCCTGGCGGCCTTCGTCCCGGTGGTCCTGGTCATGGTGTTCCGAATCCGGCAGCCGCGAGCGCGGCTTGGCCTTTCGGTCCGGTGACGAGGTTGAGCCACTTTTGGCCGAGGTCTGCGTTGGCGGTGCCTCCGATAAGGGCCCCGGGGTAGAGGTTCACAATTTCGTCGGAGCGTGGAATGTCAATGGTGTGCACCTGGTTGCCGGCGCCGGCTGCGTCGGAGCCGTACACGAGGCCGGCGTCTGCTTCTCCGGAGGTCACTTTGCCCAGCACTGAGGTGACGGATTGTTCTTGGGAGACGGGGGTAAGCCCGACGTCGAGGAGGTTTGCGAGGCGTTCTGTTGCGGCTCCGCAGGGCACCTGGGGTGCGCACACCACGAAGTTGGTGCCCACCAGCGAATCGTCGAGCCCGGTGATGTTTGCGGGGTTGTCGGGTGGGGTGGCGAGCACCAAGTGGTTTGAGGCCACCAGGACGGGCTTGGTGCCGATCAACCCGGCGTCTACTGCCGTTTGCATGGTGCGTTCGTCGGCGGTCATGAGGACGTCTGCGGGCGCACCAGCATCGATTTGGGCGACCAAATCGCTTGAGCCGGCGAAGGACAGCGCAACGTCGACGCCCTCGTTGGCTTCGAAGGTTTCCGCAAGGTCGGTGAGGACTTCGTTGAGGGAAGCTGCCGCGAATACGGTGAGCCGCTCCGGCGCTTTGTCGGATTCGGAGCAGGCGCTCAGGGTCAGCAGGGCGGCTCCGGCGATGAGCGCCGTGATGGTGGTTCTTTTGGGTGTCCGTCTCATCGGGCGTCGGTCTCGACGATTACGGTGGTTGCTTTGACGACGGCAACGGCTTGTGAGCCCGGCTCTAGGCCGAGTTCTTCTGCGGCTTCGCGGCTCATCAGGGACACGATGCGGTGCGGACCGCACACCATTTCCACCTGCGCCATCACGCCGTCGACGACGACGCGGGTGACAAGTCCAACGAGGCGGTTGCGTGCGGAACGGCCAATTCCGGAGCTATCGGGGGCAGCATTGGACAACTGCTGGGCGTGTGCGGCGAGGTCGCTGCCGTTGACGGTCATGCGTCCGGCGCGGTCGGAACTGGCTGTCAACACGCCGTCGTCCACCCAGCGGCGGACGGTGTCATCGCTCACACCGAGCAGGACGGCGGCTTGGCTAATCCGATATTGCGGCATAAAACGGAGTTTAGTGGCTTAATTGCGGAGCCGCCAGCCCGATGGTTCCGCAATTCCGTGTTAATTCAACGATTGTGGTGCCACATAGTGGCACCGACCCTTACATCTGGTCCTGCTCGCGGGCTACCGTGGACAGATGGCTACAGTCCCGTTAGGAATCCCGGTACCGCGACTTCAGTCTGACTCCGCGGCCGCTTCGGCACAATCAAAATCAACGCCGCGCCCGGATAATCCTGCGCTCCTGGACAGTTATGGACGCGTCGCAACGGACCTGCGGGTGTCCCTAACGGATAAGTGCAATCTGCGTTGTGAATACTGCATGCCGGCAGAAGGCTTTGACTGGCTGCCTGGCTCGGAAGTGCTGTCAGATGATGAAGTCATCCGGCTGCTAAAGATTGCGGTGGAGCGCCTCGGCATCCGGGAAGCGCGGTTCACCGGCGGCGAACCACTGATGCGTAAGGGCTTGGAACGCATTATTGCGGCCACCACGCAGTTACGCACCGAAGACGGCCAAGTACCGCAAACCTCCCTGACCACCAATGGGCTCGGGTTAGAACGTCGCATTGACGGGCTGATGGCTGCTGGCTTGGCCCGCATCAACGTGTCACTGGACTCGATCAACCGCGAAACCTACGCCGCACTCACCCGTCGCGACCGGCTGCCTGCGGTGCTCACCGCCCTTGAGGCAGCCAAAGCTGGCGGCCTGCACCCCATTAAAATTAACGCGGTCCTGATGCGCGGCCGCAACGAGCACGAAGCACCAGAACTGCTTGATTTTGCCTTGCGTAACGGTTTCGAACTGCGATTCATTGAGCAGATGCCGTTGGGCCCACCCGCCAACTGGGAACGCGGCGGCATGGTCACCGCAGATGAAATCCTTACGACGCTCACCCCGCAATTCGACCTCACCGCTGATGACCCCAAGGCGCGCGGTTCCGCTCCGGCCCAGCGTTGGGCAGTCGCCCCACAAGGGGACCGCCCCGGCGGCACCGTCGGGATCATTGCTTCAGTCACCAGGCCCTTCTGCGGAGCATGTAACCGCACCCGGCTCACTGCGGACGGCCAGATGCGCACCTGCCTGTTCTCCCGCACCGAAACAGACCTGCGTGGGCTGATGCGCGACGGCGCCGACGACGAGACTCTTGCTGAGGCATGGCGGGAAGCAATGTGGGGCAAACTACCCGGCCATGGCATTGATGACCCGGGCTTCCTGCAGCCCGACCGTCCCATGAGCGCAATCGGAGGATGACATGACCACCCCCCACGCTGACGCACAACTCGGAACCGAGGTAGTGACCATTCGGGTGCGGTTCTTTGCTGCCGCAGCCGAAGCTGCCGGCACCCACGAGGGCACCTACGAACTGCCTGGCTCCCCCACGGCAGCGCAACTTGTGACTGCGCTGACGCAGCAGCACGGCGCAGAACTCGGCCGCATTCTAGGCATCTCCAGCCTCCTCGTGGGCGGGACCCCGGTTGCGGACCCCACCGTGCCCCTCACGGATCACAACGTCGACGTGCTGCCGCCCTTCGCAGGCGGCTGAGGTGGACCTTGCCCCACTAGTGGAGCCGGGCACTCCCCTGACGACCGCGCAAAAACAACGCTTCTCCCGGCACCTACTGCTGCCACAACTGGGTGAACTCGGGCAGCGGCGTCTGCTCGCGGCCCGCGTGCTCGTCGTTGGCGCGGGCGGCCTCGGGTCGCCCATTTTGCTGTACCTCGCGGCAGCCGGCGTGGGGCACCTAGGAATTATTGACGACGACGTCGTGGAGGAATCCAATCTGCAGCGCCAAGTCGTGCACGGTCAGGCCGACGTCGGGCGCAGCAAAGTTGAATCAGCAGCGCAGCGCGTAGCCGAGATCAATCCCGACGCGCAGCTCAGCCTGCACCAGGTCCGCCTCACCCCACAGAACGCCGCCGGAATCCTGTCGCAATACGACCTGGTGCTGGACGGCACCGACAATTTCCCCACCCGCTACCTCGTAGATGACACCTGCGCTGAGCTGGGCCTGCCCCTCATCTGGGGTTCAATTCTGCGCTTTGATGCCCAAGTGTCAGTGTTCTGGGCTCAGCACGGCCCCACCCTGCGCGACCTCTTCCCCAAACCGCCCCCCGAGGGCGCCACCCCAACCTGTGGGGAAGCCGGCGTACTCGGTGCAATGTGCGGACAAGTGGGGTCACTCATGGCTGCAGAAGCAGTGAAACTCATCACCGGGGCCGGTGAACCCCTGCTTGGGCGCGTGGCCGTGCTCGACGTACTGGCCGCCCGCTGGCACGAAATTCCGTTACGGGCCGGGGCCGACCGGGCCCGCGACTCCGCAACCAGGACCGCACGCGTTGCCAGCGAAGTTGGCGGCCACCCAGTTACTCAAGTAAAAGGACACCACCCCAGCAACAGGCCTGCAGTGACTGCAGTGACTGCACCCGATCCGGTACCAACGCTTACCGCCCACGAACTCGCTGCCCGGCTCAGTGCACGCCAACAAGGAACCGACACCTTTGTGCTGCTTGACGTGCGCGAAAGCGGCGAACGGGACATCGCTGTCATAGGCGAGGACAAACACATTCCACTCGCCCAAGTCCTTGCCAACCCTGCCGCCGTCATTCAGAACCTCACCTCCGGTGCGAACCGAGCGGACAACGCAGTCGGAGACGACAGCGCTGGCCGTGACGAGAACGCCGGCGAAGCCGACAATGCAGACTGGGAGAAGCCGCTCGACGTCGTCGTGTATTGCCTCAGTGGGCCCCGCTCCCACCAAGCCGCTGCGGCCCTCCAAAAAGCTGCGGCCCTCCACACAAGCGGGGTGACCGCGTTCAACCTCACCGGCGGAATTCGCGCCTGGACCACCGACGTCAACCCCACCCTCGCGAGATACTGACCGCGGCATACCGACGCCACCCGTTACAACCGAGCCCGCACTGCAGAACGTGGAGACCACATGCGCACCATTGCCGACCACCTCGACCGCATCCTCGCGGAAACCCAAGCGCCCGCCCCGCACCGGCTCCCACTCGCAGAAGCGCACGGTCAAACTCTGGCTGAGGACATCACCGCCAAACTGGCCGTGCCACCATTCGACAACTCCTCCATGGACGGCTTCGCTGTGCGCGCCGAAGACGTCGCGCACGCCACCCCAGACACACCCGTCTCGCTGCGGGTCTGCGCAGACATTCCCGCCGGAACCAGTGGACCACTCCCCACCGTCGAACCCGGAACAACCGCTCGCATCATGACCGGGGCCCCCATCCCACCCGGCGCAGACGCAATCGTTCCCGTCGAACTCACCGACCAACCCGCCGGGCCACACGCCGGCAAAGCCCTCACCGCGCACGTTGCCATCCATGAGTCCGCGCTCACCGGACGGTTCATCCGCCGGGCCGGTGCGGACGTCGTCGTCGGAGATCTTGTCCTACCCGCCGGGGTGCAGTTACGCGCCCGGCACCTTTCGGCGGCCGCCTCAACCGGACACGGCAACCTGCCCGTCATCCCCCGACCACGCGTGGGCGTCCTGGCCAGCGGAGCAGAACTCCTCCCCCCGGGAGCCGAACTGGGCCCCGGGCAAATCCCCGACTCCAACACCACCCTCGTGGACGCGCTCATCCGCGAAGCCGGAGCCGAACCAGTCGTGCTGCGCACCGTCGACGACGAACCAGCCGCACTCGCCGCACTCTTAGACGAGCACCTCGACGGACTCGACCTGCTCATCACCACCGGCGGCGTCAGCGCCGGCGCCTACGACGTCATCAAAGAACTCCTCGACGCCGACTCCACCGCACCCATCCGCGAACACACCGGATTCACCGGAGGAGTCACCTTCGCAAAAGTGGCAATGCAGCCGGGTAAACCACAAGGCTTCGGGGTGCTGACCACCAGCCGCGGAGCGCGCGTGCCAGTGCTGACCCTGCCGGGTAACCCCGTGTCCGTGTTCGTCAGCTTTCATGTATTCGCCGTCCCAGCGCTGGCGCGACTTGCTGGCAGCACTGAGCCCGTTGGCTTGGCAGCAACGCGGCAGGCTGTTGCAACCGTGGGTTGGCGTCCCACCCCCAACCGCGCGCAATTCATTCCGGTGGTGTTCGACGACGGCGCTGAGCTTGACGACGGCGCTGAGCTTGACGATGGCGCAGCGTTTGACCACGACGCCGGCCGCGCCGACGTCGTGGCTATCGCGAATGGGGGGAGCGCAGACGCGGCCGGCCATGCCGGGCTGCGACGGGTGCGTCCGGCGGCGACGGGCGGCTCAGGTTCCCACCTGGTGGCGTCCCTAGCACGGGCGGAAGCGCTGGCCATCGTGCCCATCGAGGTTGAGCAGGTTGAACCGGGAGACGTCGTTGACGTCATGATGGTGTCGTGACCATACCCAAAAGCCCCGGATCTCCCGAGCCCACCTTTACCCACCTCGACCAGGCCGGGCATGCCCGCATGGTCGACGTCACCGCGAAAACACCCACAGTGCGCGAGGCAGTTGCCGCGGGTGAGGTGCACTGCAGCGCAGAGGTCATGACCGCCCTACGTGACGGCACCGTCCCCAAGGGCGACGTCCTGGCCGTGGCCCGCATTGCCGGCATCGCTGCCGCAAAGAAGACCCCAGATCTGCTGCCGCTGGCACACGTGATCGGCGTGCACGGGGCAACAATTGACCTAGAACTCGCGGACGACCGAGTGCTGATCGAGGCCGCGGTACGCACTGCGGACCGCACTGGGGTAGAGATGGAAGCCCTCACCGCAGTGAGCGTTGCAGCCCTGGCAATTGTGGACATGGTCAAGGGGGTGGATCGCTCCGCGCTGATTTCCAACGTCCGGGTCATTGCCAAGTCAGGCGGCCGCTCAGGCGACTGGACCCGCCCCACCCCCTAACCCCATTCCTGCATGAAAAAAGGGGGGGTGTTTTCATCCGAAAACACCCCCCCTTTTTCGCGGGTTCAACTGCTGGGGATAGTCACCCCGCTGGCGTTAGTTACCCGTGTTGCCAAGCGTGTCGAGCACTGTCATCTCGTCGTTGCTGAGTTCGAAGCCAAACACATCAAAGTTGGATGCAACGCGCTTCGGGGTCACCGACTTCGGGATCACGATAACGCGACGCTGAATGTGCCACCGCACGATCACTTGCTGCGGGCTGACCTCATGCAGATCAGCGATGACGCCCAACTCGGCGTCTTCGAGGTTGGCCTTCCGGAACGGGCTATACCCCTCGACTTCCACGCCGCGCTCGCGGTGCGCCGCAAGCAGGTCGGCGTCGTACAGGTTGGGGCTCCAGGGAATCTGGTTAACCGCCGGGGTTTCTCCGGTGGCCTTGATGAGTTCGTCGATCTGCTCAATGGAGTAGTTCGATACGCCAATGGCACGAACCAAACCCTCATCGCGAGCTTCGATGAACTTTTCCCACGTCGCCGGGGTGGCTTCTTCATTTGGTGGCCAGTGCACCAGCCACATGTTCAGGTAATCGGTACGCAAATTCTCCAGTGACTTGGCGAGAGTTTCGCGTTCTTGACCGGCAAGCTCTGGGGGGAGTTTGGTGGTCAGGAAGACGTCGTCGCGTGGGACGCCAGATTCGGCGAGTCCTTTGCCCACGTCGGCTTCGTTTTTGTACATGGTGGCGGTGTCGATGTGGCGGTAGCCGACGTCGAGAGCGGCGCGCACGGCGCGCTCGGCATCAGCAGGTTCGGACTGCCACGTGCCCAAACCAAGCAACGGGATGTCGGCGCCACGGAGGGCGAGGGTCGGAACTGATGATGTTGTCATCACTCCATGCTCACGCGGATCTGCTCCCCTGTCGACCGGACCCCAACCCGAGGGGCCGCGAATTCACGCATTCACCAACCTGGGGTGTCAGGATGAGGGATGGACAATTTGCTCACGACGACGCCGCCACCCGACACTATTCCGCGCCGAATCGGGCGCACTGCCCTGGGGCTCAGCCTCGTCTTCGCCGGCGTTGGTCACCTCACGTTTGGCCGGGAAGAGTTCCAAGCCCAGGTGCCGTCTTGGGTTCCGCTCGGAACTGACTTCACCGTGCTGGCTTCCGGCGTCGTCGAAATCGCGCTGGGTGGCTCACTCATTGTGCTATCCAAGCGACGCGTTGCCGTCGGTCTCGTTGCCGCCGCCTTCTTCATTGCTGTGTTCCCCGGCAACATTGGCCAGTGGCTGGAACACAAGGACGGCTTTGCACTTGATACCGACGGCAAACGCCTCGGCCGGTTGTTCTTCCAACCGGTTCTGGTCGCTTGGGCGCTGTGGTCCACCGGCGCCTTCAAAGCGCTCCGCAAACAGCGGGACTGAGCCGCAGCATTACGGAGCTGCGGACCTACGGAACTACATCGTGTTGATGATCAGCCCAATGTGCGTAAAGAAGTTCAGCGCACCAAACAGCAGGAAGCCCAAACCGCCCAGGCCCCACACGAAGCCCATGATCTTGGGGATCACGCCGATCCGTGCTGATTCACTCAGCGCGAAGGGGAACAGCACTGCGCCGACGCCGATCAACGCGAACAGGCCAGACATGAAGATGGCTTCCACCAGTGGGTATTCTGCGAACGCACCGCTGATGGGCTCCTGCGGTGGTGCGGCGAAGAGCTGGTAAGTCACTCCGGCTACGGCAATAGCAATCAGGGCAAGGCCAAGACCAAAGATGAAGATTGACATGGGCCGGGCTACTGCGCTCAACCGTGCAACGAGGTCCTTTTCGAGGGCTAGTTCAGCGCCGCGGCGCCACATGTAGAACGATGCGGCAAGCAACAACACACCGAATCCGAGGCTGGTTTCGCCGAAGATGATGTTGTCGAACGGGAATCCGCCTGCGGCCAATGGCCACGTCAGGGTCATGTGCAGACCCGTTGTCGACAAGATCAGTCCCAGAACCCCGAATGCGAGCGCCCAACCGTCGGGGACGAGGGGCCTACGTTTGGTGAGTAGTTCTCGGCCGAGCAGCACGAGCAGAATCAGTCCGGCGCCTGCGGCCACGGACATGATGGTGTTGTAGGTGGGCATTTGCGCCCAATCGATGGTTAATTCTTCGACGCGCATGGTGTCTCCTTGGTTAGCTGGGGGGCTTCAATCCCACTTTGCCAGCATCGCCATGGGAGCGCATCCTCAGGCCGTTAGTGCGCGATATAGAGGGTTAGCTCGCGAGGAAGAAGTGGAGGTTGGAGACGAAGAACATCAGCATCGCCACGCTGCCGGCGCCCATCGCCACCCACGCGATCACGCGCGGGGCACCCGCCGCGCCGAGGGAGACGTCGTGCGGGTTGGCTGGGTTCACATGGACGGTGAACGGGTACCCGGGTTTAATCCACCACAGGTCCCGGAGTCGTTGACCGGTGGGGTTGGTCATGAATGCGGCGATCTTTGTTTGCCGCGCCCATTGGCCATTCGGCAGCGGGTAGTCAAAAACTACCCGCTTTGGCCTGGACATGTTATTGAACTGCACAACGTAGGCGAGAACTTTAACGCGTTCTACCTTTGATTTACGGTTCAGGAATCCGGCCAAGAAGAGCACAATTCCGGGCAGCAGGAAGATCACCGCGGTGGCACTAACGGTAATAAGGCTCACAGTCTTGCCCCTCACGTTTAGTTGCGCTGAACCGCCGACGACGATATTCGATCTCGTTACAGTAACCCACCCCGTGATTGCGCGAAATAGGGATCTTCTTCGTGGAAATGACCCCCTATTTCGTGCACGGAGCAAGAGGGCTGGGGTTGGGGCAGGTCCCTTCCGTATGATCCGGGTATGACCACCGCGCAGCCCAGTTCTGAACCGTTCCACGAGTTGACCCCACTCCTTCGGGGCGCCGCCGCCTTCGCCCCTGGCCCGCACGGCGGCTTGGTGCCGCAGCGCCTACCGCGTTGGGCGCAATTCCAGCACAACGATCCGTTGCTGCGGAGCATGGCGAAGTTCCCGGCCGGCGTTGCGCTGCGTTTCACGACCACTGCGGATGTCGTCACCCTGAGGGTGTTGACGCAGACCGCGCAGATTGACGGCGCGCCCGCGCCTCCGCTCCCCCATCTCGCGGTCACCATTCCGGGGCCGACGCCAGACGACGCGTGGCAGGTGGTCAGCACGCCACAGATCCCACAGGGTGAGGTGGCAATCGTTGACGACGCCGGCCGGTTGGTGCAGCGGGTGCGTGCTGAGCCCGCGGATCTCACTATTCCGCTGCCGCAACGTGAACCGGGCACTGCCGTAGAAATCTTGCTGCCGCACAACTGCGTGGTGGAACTGTTCGGACTCACTGCGGCTGAGCCGCTGCTACCTGTTCCTGACGATGACCGGTTGCGGTGGACGCACTACGGCAGTTCGATCAGTCACGGCCTTGAGGTGACCAGCCCGGAGGCCACCTGGCCGGCCGCCGTCGCTATGAATGAAGCCTGGGCGCTGCACAGTCTCGCCTTCGCCGGTGGCGCACAACTGGATCCCTTTGTGGCCCGCACGATCCGTGACCTGCCCGCTGACCTGATTACGTTGAAGGTGGGCATCAACTTAATTAATGCCGACACGATGCGTGAGCGTGCATTGATTCCTGCGCTGCATGGCTTCTTGGACACGATCAGGGAGGGCAACCCAGCGCCCATTGTGCTGATCTCGGCGATCTCTTGCCCAGCATTAGAAGACGCTCCAGGCCCTTCTGTGAATCGCAACGGCACCACGTCCCCGGCGCATCGGAACGTGGAGTCCGATGACGGCGCGCTGACACTGTCCCGCACCCGGTCCGTGTTAGCGGAGGTGCTGCAACGGCGCCAAGAGGCCGATCCAGATCTCTTCCTCCTGGATGGTCAAACCCTTTTCGGCGCCGAGGATGCGCATCTGCTGCCTGATGGTCTGCACCCTAATCCTGCTGGGCACGAGCTCATTGCGCAGCGCTTCCCAGCACTGTTGCGGGAGGCATTGCGCGGGGCGCAGCGCGCGTAAACTGGTGTGATGACTGCCAGTTTCGGTTCAGATAATCACGCAGGAATCCACCCCGAGATCCTGGCCGCAATAGCCGCGGCCAATAGCGGGCACGCGCCCGCTTACGGCGACGACGACGTGTCGGCGCAGTTGGGCGACGTCGTCCGAAAACAGTTTGGACCCGATGCGCGGGTGTTCAGCATGCTGACTGGAACGGGCGCAAATGTGACGGCGCTGATGGCGATGCTGCCACGGTGGGGTGCCGTCATCTGCGCTGATTCTGCCCATGCGGTCACTGATGAGGCTGGGGCACCGGAAAAGATGGGCGGCGTAAAGCTACTGACGGTGCCCACTCCGGAGGGCAAGTTAACGCCGGAGTTGGTGGATCAGCAGGCGTGGGGTTGGGGCGATGTGCACCGGGCGCAGCCCGCGGCGGTATCGATCACGCAGACCACGGAGTTCGGCACCCTGTACACCGTGGGGGAAATTACAGCGCTGGCTGAGCACGCGCACTCCCACGGGATGCTGCTGCATATGGATGGCGCCCGGTTGGCGAACGCCGCTGCGGCGCTCGATGTGTCGCTGCGCGAGATGACAACGGACGCTGGCGTGGACGTGTTGAGTTTGGGCGGCACCAAGAATGGCGCGATGGGCGCCGAGGCCGTGCTGGTGCTCACTGGTGACGCGCGGCTGAGTGAGGGCGTGGAGTACCTCCGCAAGGTCAACGCCCAGTTGGCGAGCAAGATGCGTTTTGTGTCCGCACAGTTGGTGGCGCTTTTCGGCGGCGACCTGTGGTTGCGCAACGCCGCGCATTCCAATGCGATGGCGGCGCGGTTGCGAGCAAAGTTGGACGACGCCGTCGCTGATGGGGCGTTGCCAGGGCTGACATTCACGCAAGCGACGGAATCGAATGCGATCTTTGCGGTGCTGCCCGCTGCGGTGACCGCCCAGCTGCGGGAATCATTCCACTTCTACGACTGGGATGCCGCACGTGGTGAGGTGCGCTGGATGTTCGCCTTCGATACCCCGGAAGCTGATGTAGACGCCTTTGCGGACGCCATTATTGGGGCATTCGCCAACTGAAAAAGTAGGACGAGCGCCGCTCCTCATCAAGGTTTGAAGAACTGTACCGCCGTGTTGTCGTCGCCGTTGCCGAGGTCAGCGTCCGACAGCACCATGAAGCCGTCGTCGCCGAGTGACGCGAGTTGTTTCGCGTCACTGAGCCCCAGCGCATCTGGGGGCTGCTCACTCCAGACGAGTTCCAGGGTGTCGGGGTCGTAGGCCTCGATCCAGGCCTTGCCACCGAAGGTGCCAACGATGATGTTGCCGTCGTGGTGGGCAACTTGTCCGCCATTGTTGTTGAACGATGATGGGTCGAGTCTGCGAACCTTTTCACCGGTTTCGGTGTCCAGCACCACGACGAATGACGACGACGACATTGTGTAGCCTGCGATGGTCTGGTCATCGACCGAAATGCGACCCGGTGACGCGAGGTCACGCCCGTCGAGTTCGACTGGGAACTCCGTCCGCCATGCGATGCTGCCGTTGGCTACTCGCACGGTTGCTGACCCCTCTTCTTCCTTAACTGTCACCACGAAGCCGTCGGCCGTCGGCGCAATTCCACTGAGGCCGCTGACGGCATCCCCGGGAATTGTGGTGGCGTTTGTCACCTTGCCAGTTTCGACGTCAACCTCATGTGCGTCGATTCGGTCGTCATTTTCGGTGACGACCCAGATGGTGCCGTCTTCTGCGCGCACTGGACCGACGGTCATATCTGGCACTGATTGTTCGAAGGTGACATCACCAGAGCTGCTGTTGAGCCCAAGAAGCATTGGTTCCTTACCACCCGAGCCAACAATCACGGTGTCATCGGCGGTCACCATAGAGAGGCAATCACGATAGTTGAACGGCGACGGCACGCTCTGGTCTACGCTGCCGCTTTCTGAGTCGACGAACTGGAAGAGGAAGCCGTCGTCATCAACGCCGGGGACAACAATCCGGTCGGCGCCAGCAACAGCGACCCCGCAGGTGCTGTCCTGCATCGGCACGCTCCAAGCCTCTTCGCCATCCTCGACGGTGACTGCGTGCAGTTGGTTTTTGTCACCCTCGTTGTGCCGCAACTGGATCAGTGCGTGACCGTTCTGGTCCATCTGGCCCGCGTGTTCGGTGAGGTGTGTGCCTTCGAAAGTGACGCCGGTTCCGGCTGCAATGGCAGCGCGGTTGAAGTTGAAGAACGACATCGGGTTATGGATCGCTTGGTCAATTGCGGCACGTTTGGCGAAGCCGACGTCTTCAGTTGCACTGACATCTGTGATGCAGTCTTCGAGGTAAGAGCCGGTCAGGCCCATGGACGCACAGATTGCAGTTGCCCAGGCCAGATTCTCCGGTTCTTCAGCAGGGCTGAAGTCTGGGAAGTCCGGGTCATGTGTGAGTGGTTGGCCGAAGAGGTTGTCAGCTTCGGTGACCCGCCATGATTCAACGACTTCGTCGTAGAACAGTTCGGTGGTGAGGTCGTCGAAGGTCTCACCTTCCCTGGTGAAGAAGTCATTGTCAGCATTGCCATCGGCGTCGCCGAGGAGTCCGGTCGTTTCGAAGGTGCCTTCCTCGGGCAACACCACGACGGCATCGAGGGACGCGCTGTGCATGTTCAGAGTTACGGCACGGCCGTCGGGCCATTCGACGTCAACGGCATTGCCAACAAGTTTCACGATGCCGCCACTGGGCAAGTCGATTGGTGTGCCTATTTCGAGTGTTGTTGGTTCGTCGTTCACCATGATGTCGGCGATGTTCTCAGAATCTGAGTCAGCGACGATGGTGTCGCCGGCAACGTCCATCGCTGCAGCGGTGTTGATACTGACGCGTTTGCTCGTCCCGTATGGCTTTGTGCGCAGCTGGAGGCGCATGTCGTCCATGATGAACATGTCGAATTCGCCTACTGCCATGAGGTCGTGCCGGGCCCCGTCAAAGGTGGTCAGGTGGGGTTCACCCGAACTGGTTCCGGGGCGCCCCGGACGGGGATTGCCGCCGGGGGTGTTGTCTTCGATGGCATTCATGGCGTCATTGAGGACTGCGATGACCCCGATAGTTGTGCAAAACACTGAACCGACCACGACCGCGGCGGGGCCGGTGACCACGACGGCAGCAACGATGCAGACTCCAGTCAGCGCTAATCCGGTCTTGCCGGTGAAGGAGTCCTTCACGGGGAAGCCCATCATCCGGTTGACCAAGCCCGTCTGCACGATTGAGGTCTCGCCATTACGGTTGTTTGCGGTCTGGAAGATGTCTGTGTGCGTTGCGAAGCCTGCTGCGGACGCATCAGTAGTTTCTGCTTGGCCTACGGATTCTTGGGCGGCCTTGGCTGCTACGGAGTTGGGGTTGCCGGCAACGCCGCTCCACATTCCTGCTTCTAACTCTCCGTCGATTTCGATCGCAGACCATTCGACTGTTTCTGCTGCAAAGCGTGCCGCAAGGACGTCGAGCGGCGCCAGGTTCTCTTCGACGTCGGCTCCAGCGGGCTTTGCCTGCCCGAAGACGTAGTCAAGAAGCACGGATGTGTAGTCATTGAGGGCTTCAAATTGTCCGACGTTGAAGACGAGTTCGTCACCTGCGGATACGTTCGTCGCTGAGGTGGGTGCTGAGGTGACAAAGCCGAGGGTTTGAGCGCCGACGTCGTCGTGGGCGGAGCCTTCTGGGATTCCGAACAAGCCAAAGGTGACGGAGATGTCGTCCCGGATTGTGCCATCCGGGCTAGCCATGGTGCCCACGAGTTCGGGCAGCGGTGCGAAATTCAGGTCGTCCGTCAGTGCAACTGGGTCTTGCGCAGTGTCGGTGAGTTCGCTGACGACTAGGTCAATGACGCTGGCGCTTTTGCCTTCGTCGTCAACGCCAACGAGGTCGTGGAACATCCAGATGTCTTGCAACTGTTGCGCTGTGGTGGTTTGGCTGACGTCTTTGTCGTCTTGCTCCACGGTGGTGTCGGCGTCATCTTTGCTGCCGGTGCAGGCGGAGAGGACGAGGCCCAGCACTGCTGTGATCGCAATGGTTCGGAACACCCCGACCCGGTTGGATCCTGTTCCGCCACGCTTCAACAACATTGCACACCCCAAAGCCGACCGCGATTATTACCGATACGGTCCGTACATTACCGAATTAATACCTTCCTTTAAAGGGCTTTGTTGTTTTAGAGGCATCTGAGTAGAAAGTGACTATTGACATTTATAAATGTACCGGAGGGCTACTTTGGCGTCGCCACTGACAAGGAAAATTGTTGCCCAAAAGGCCGTGCTCTTTAATGCACCAGATTTTCTAGCTGATGGATTTCCGGGCCAGTGGCGCGCGCGTTGTTTGGCAAAGTCCGCCGCGCCCCCGCGGCCCTCATCCCGTTGAGGATCACCACAACTTCGGCGGCTTCGTGCACCAGCACCACCGCCGCCAGGCCGAGCACGCCAAACAGTGCGAGTGGGAACAGCACCACAATGATGGCCAGCGCCAGACCGATATTGCCCGTCATAATGCCCCGCCCACGCTTTGCGTGCGCAAGCGCTTGGGGAATCAACCTCAAGTCAGCGCCAGTAAACGCCACCTCGGCAGACTCCACCGCGGCAGCGGTGCCCGTCGCACCCATGGCAATACCCACGGTTGCTGATGCCAAG
>RCNJ01000284.1_pt1 | contig 27007 bp, 26 predicted proteins | sample 2041171 | NCBI WGS metagenome assembly RCNJ01 (sample SAMN09708213, study PRJNA481090) | feces metagenome | biome: feces | host: Pygoscelis adeliae | place: Antarctica: Rookery Lake | collected 2010-03-01 | reverse complement strand
TTGATAAACTAATCGCTGACCTTCCTCGAAGGACAGCTGTTCCTACTTATGTTCGGCGTGGTGGTCTTGGCGTGTGCCAAGCGCTCACCCGTCGATCACGTGGCGAGTCACCTGATCTCCGATCGTGACAATAATCCAAAGTGTTGAACTATGTAATAGTGAGCGTCTGGTATAGCTGTGATAGCTGCATTGGAGGTGTTGTGTTAAAAACTGATTCTAATCTTGCTAAAGCAAGATTTGCGCGTTGTGACAGTCTGAGTTTGAGAGCTGTTAAAGTGAAACAAAATGTCGATATGACAACGCAGCTACCGCCGCCTCTCCTGTCAACAGGCTTTACCCCTCAACAGTAATAAGCGTCAAATCCTGACAGACTCAGCATAACCATTCTTAATTACTTCTAGTCTACTACTAAAGTTTTTTGGCCCTATATGTGCTTGAATTTTATAAAGGTCCGCACTTCCATCAGCAGACCAAGCTCTACTCCACATTGCCTGAACGGTGGCAGGTGAAACACCTTATCTCCTCTTCTATAGCCATATAAGAAAATGAAGTAAAGGTACGAAGTGTAATAGTAGCAGCCCTGGGGCCAATAGAAACCTCATTGCCAGACATATTGGGTCATGAAGAAAAAGGACAAAAAACAAAGAAACGAAGCAGGTCAAAGATGCGTCAAGTCAGTCAAATTGGTGAGGGTCTCTCGCAAGCGATAGTTTTAACGCGTTGATAGGCTTAATTCTACTGTTCCCACATACGTCCAACTTAGCAGCGTGTCCCAACCAAAATCCTACTTCAGACTTCTGAGCGACATGAGTACCTTAGGCTATTTTCGCCTGGGTTTGAAGGAGGCGTGGTATAGAATCACTCAAACTATTCGATCAGATTCCAACTTTAATCTATTTTCGTTGTGCATCCTGTCTTAAACTGTTTTACGAGTTAATACAGACAGGCCGCCCAAAGCTAACCGGTCGCCAAGAGAAGAAACAACGAAACTCATTTCTGGGAAATTTGGACCAAGAAAAGAAAGCGGTCGTCTAACTGGTTGCAAAGGCACTATGCCACTTCGCGTTCGGGATAAATAAAATTCGGCTGATCCTTCGCGAGTCTCCTCGCATTTAATAAACCTTAGCCGCCAGTCATCCGGTCACTTTCATTGGTCCCATTCGCCTGCCACCGTATCCGCGTACAATGACCTCCTTGGCACCTACAGTGGAAGGACAGAAGTTTGTATCGATCGAGGACACAAGTTTTGCGGATGCACTCACTAAGCCTAGGAATAAAGTTCCAATCACTACTTCTGTGTGCGCACTGTAAAATATCATTCGGGATCATCCGGATATGTCCTCCCACGACGATGTCTCGTTCAAACGTCTGCTGAGTGGACAGAAGCCACTTGGCCAAGAGATTGTTCGCAGACATTATGTCTGATCATATGCGACTGTACTGAGACCACAATGTGCGACCGAGCTTTACTCCCCTCGAGACAGAGCAGAATGCTAGCCTCGAGTTTGCAACTCCCTGAAGCGAACGACAGCGGTGAATATTCTGCCAAGCATGAGCCACTTTCCAACTTCGATCTCCACCTCTTTCATGTCGATCTGAAGTGCGCCTGCTATTGATTGCAAAGCTTCTCCGAACATAACACACTTACTGTCATAAAAGCAAAGAAGATTGGGGGTAACGGAAAAACGGGTATTCTTTCTAAAACCTCTTTACGCACGCAAAGTCTTCAAACGCCTTTATCGCACCCAATCCTGCCCAGCAATTCCTTCGGATCACTATGTCCTGGCAGGGCGACTCCGCTCGAACTCGAGGTCTTCTTTGGCCCCTTCCGTCTAGCTGCGTTGATGCGGTTCTTGAGGTTGATTCCTTCTACGCCGACCTCTTCTACAGGCACCTGCCCATTTGTCTCAGGCTTCTCATCCTCATCCTCCTCCTCTTCGTCGTCACTTCTCACATCGTCGGCCTTTCCTCCTTTGAGCACCTTGACAGCGACGTTGCAAATGAGCCAAAACCACATGAGAGTGAGGCCTTGCAAGAACAACAGGCCGGATAGGAAGCCCCATTTGATGGTGTGGTTGAAGCAGACGACCCCTGCTGGGTCGCGGAATGGCTCCAAAAGATGGCCAAAACGATCCGTTGGCTCAAAGGGCCCCACAAGCTCGCCCTTCTTGCCCTTGTAACAGCCATACTTCGTCTCGTTCGGGATATCGTGCCACACTGAGTAACAGACAGCCATGTACAGCACATGCCTCGCAATGACCCAGGTGACCATGAAAATGCCGAAGATAACGTCACAAATGGAGCCGAATCCGAGATACTTCAGGCATTTGGCAAGCTGTCAATTGGTTAGCGCATGTTGCTGAAAGTGTCTCGAGTCACTCACAGGAAGGAAAAGATCAACTACGTCCATCAGAACAAGGATAACGTTGGCGACCTTCGTCTGGTGATAGCCGTAACTGCAGAAGAGCAGGCCACATGTGATGATATGATGCGTGAACATCTGAGCGTAGTCTTTCCTGCGCTCTTCAATGTGGACCACCACGATTTGCTGCAGCCAGAATGCGAACTGGACAAGGATATAGAGCTTCAAACTGCCGCTGATTTCCCTGTTTGGCCAGTTTCTCCACAGCATCTTCATATTGAGCCAATAATCCGAGTTGTACATCACATACTAAACCACCATTAGTCTATGTGTCTGCGACTCTTAAACACAGCTTTAACTTACGATTCCGATCGGGACGAAAAATATGTAGTACACCAAAAGCCAAGCTTGTTCAGAGAAACGAGTGAGGTCCTTCTTCTTATGAACGCCATACCACTCGGCAAAGGGTGAGAGCACGTAGTCAATGGTGGCCGCTCTCAGTCCTGAGAAGAGGACGATCCAGTGAAAGACAATGCATGCATCGTTCCACCCGATCGTATATTCTTGCGACTCCGGGTTGAAATATGATAGTTCTAGGAACTTGCGAGTGTGCCGGCGCGCTCGGGGAAAGCAGATGTGTGTTAAGCCGAGCAAGACCAAGAGGTTGACAGACAGTCCTTCACAACACGTTAGCAGCTGTCAAACATGTCAGATGGCACTGATGCCTGCCTGACGTACCGATTTGGTGCTTTGCGACCCATTCAGTGACCAATGAAAGATGTCCATCATCCTTCTTCGTATCCTTCTTCCTCGTCTTGAGTGGCACTAGTGTCGCGACCTTGTAGCTTGAGACGGCCTTAAGAGGCGCCTCTTCTGGTGCAGTATCTTTGCGCTCCAATGTGGGCGCATCTGCAGTTGATCCTGCAAACTTCGGCTCGTCTCTAACAGACAATTCTACAACACTGGAACGGTGTATCTCATGCATCGCGGCGCGCTGTCAATACCGTAGTATGTCGCTTCGAGCTGCGACGACCAGCCTTGAAACAATTGCGATTGTTTTCGTGCTTGGAGCGTTTTTGCCAAGTCGAGGTCGTTTAGGAGGCGGTAAGAAGCTTTTTTGCTGTTATATTAGGCGGAAAGTGTTAGGATAACGAGTGTAGAGGTTGATGTTGTGAGTCCTAGGTATCGTAAAGGAGATGCACGAGGGGAAGGTTGTCTGTCCTATTGTGAACTTTTCTGATCGGTGATGTGAGAGCTCGAGAGCTCCTGACAGCAAAAGGAGGTGCGGGAGGGAGTAAGCCACTTTGTTGACCTGGACGTGGCGGAATAAGCGTGAAGCAAAGGGTGTTTGTCGTTCCAATTGATGGAAAGGTTAAAATTGAGTTTCAAGTCTTGAAATTGTAGAGACAGTTTCTAGGTGAGAGTGGTGTCGGGTATATTGGACACGACAGCACTACTGGCCCTCTGGTACTGACATTATTCTGACAGAGGGTCCAATACGGGGACCTTTCCTCTAAAGTTTGCGTGTGGGGAGCTCTTAAGCCGCCAACAAAAATAACGGAGCGGCTCAGTGGCTGGCCAGGGCCGGTAGCGAGAGCCAGTGCGGATCTTGAATTCGGCGTGGCCTGCAGCCCAGTTGTGCAAGGCACGAAAAGCCACAGAACCCTTATATGCTGGAATCGATTGGCCGCCGCCTGAAGCCGCCCCTTTGCGCCCTGCATGCTCCTGCTTGGTGGGAGACAAAAGGGGCAATGGAAAACAGCATCATCTGATCGCAAAATACACATCCTCGGCCAAGTCAGTGCTTGGCAGTTGATGCTGGGCCGTGGGTAAAGGGGCCAGACAAAGCTGACCGTGAAAGGTTTTATCCACCTACGCTATGAAGTAAGGCCTGGAAACGCCTCATGCTGAGACACGAGTTGTTGACGACTTCGACAGATACCGTACAGCGACTGCACAAACAGGCAAGCTCAACTGTTCCCGTTGCCTGACAACATCATATGCTCGAACACTGTCCGCAGTGTGATTAATTGAAAAAGCCATGTTTCGTACACCATCAATTCCATGCCTAACACTTGATGGCCGCCAAGTAAGAGATGGCCACTTGTAAGCCTTTATCGATATGATAATTACTTGATATTACATGGTCATAGTATTCAGTATGGGCATTTGCATGAGCCTATGCCATTTGTCATCGCTAACGAGCAACGCTATCTCAAGACGCAGAACAACACCACTTCAACCAGTATCAGTCTGTTTCTTATCGTCTCAAACCTACGCACCCCGAAACCTTAACGCCATGTTGGTGCAATTTCCTGTGTAATCTCAACTATTTAGTTATTCTGCTGGCTGTTAAGAATGCGAAGAATCGCGAGGAATAAATTGAGAATATCAAGGTACAGGGAAATGCTAGCCTAGAGAAGAGTTAGTATGAAGTTCCAGTACGGCATCCTTTTCAGATAACATACAGCAATCTCCTCCTCCACATGGTAGTGGCGCATCACCAGCTGGGTGTCCACGAGGATGTAGGCGGAAAACAGTAGAGCTGCAATGCCAGAATAGACAAGTTCAACCGTGCTGTTTCCTGGGAAGAACATCGCCATGAAGCCAAACAGGATCAATGCCCAGAGTGTTCCAAAGAGGTATGGCATCCATGAGGTGAAGTCGTACTTCGTCTGGCATGCGAATAGAGTGAGTCCGATGAATAGACCAGCGGTCAAAAGAACAGCCTGCAAGACAATCTTCGACTCATAGAATGAGACGATGACGGATATGGAGTAAGCCTCAAGGCCGGTGAAACCTGCTAAGAACAACAGATTGGTAGGATATGACTTCCTTTTCCAAAAGGTGAGGAGCAGAAAGCCTATAGCACCAAACATCTAGCACGAAAAGTCAGTGATGCTCTACCTATCATGGATGGTGGGTAGACGTACTGAAGTCCACATCATCCACTGGTTGGTCTGAATCCATTGCTTGTAGCCGCCGTGGAAGAACGACACCGAGCTCAGAATAGCCGTCGAGAGTAACTGCACAGTGCTAGGAAAGGCCAGTTAGTGGTTTCGCCGCTTCTTGGGACAGTATATCGTACAGGATAGCATAGACTTTTCGGATAAATTGCATGCGGATGTCAAGTGTTGCCTCTGCCACAGAGCCGCCGAACTACATGATCATTAGTATACGCCAGATACAAATTTATTTCTGGAATTACCTTAAAGTCATCAGGAACATTGTCTTCGCTGCTACGAGGTCCACCAAGTAGAGTGTCCTGATCACGGCTTGCACTACTGGGCTCGTTTTGATATGAAGGCGGGGCTTGAGGATAGTGAGCAGCGTCATCAACGGAATCGCGCTGAGGCGTTGCGGTATATTTAGTTTTGCTGGTCATGATATCGTTCGTGCCCACTATATTCAACGTTTGTACGTATGCAATCAAGAGATGAAGTTGTACAAATATCGTAGCCTGGCGGTCGGTTTGCGAGGTCGTGGATGAGGATTGCGATGATGGTCTGGCCGATGATGCACCATGGGCTTGTAAAGCGGTACGTGGTGGGTTCAGGCCCCTTTGGTACTAGTGGTTGACTGGTCGAACATTCATGTCGTGTGATGATTGGCTTGCGGAAGCATTGACACCGCCTAGTCCACTTAGTGATGGCACTGCTCTCCGCGCGGCTGAGTCCCACCATCCAAAGTGTGCAGGGGAAGCTGCAGCTGCTCGAGACGAGAGCAGGTCTACGTCAGCACGAGCACTGACAAGCTTGAAGTATTAATTAATCTTATTACAATCGTAAAAAGATATGCGATGTATATAATAAATTATGTCTGACCACTTCGCTGATACCGCCAAGACTGTGTTCATTAACTTGCCCTTGAGCATTACCATCACTACGATCACCAAATTTAACAAGAGCAATGGTAGGATTTCTTGTTTTAGACTCTAAATAGTGCAAGACCATCGTCCAATGTCCGTGTCGTATTAATACCATGGCTCCGGGCAGGTGAACCGAAGACCATTTATTTGCAAATAAAACGCAAAGAAAAGAGATACATGAGGTTCAGAGGACCAAATTTGCCCCTATAATAGCAAGACATGCGCGCAGAGGTATCGTTGAAGCGACCGTTCGCAAGCAGAAACCAGCCTTTCGCCGGCTGAAAAAACAAAACTGGTTCCACATTTACTCGTCGTGGTGGCCCTGGTTCTGCTGGCTCAGGTTGTGCTGGTTCTGGGCCTCCAGGTGAGCGCTCTGCTCGCGGTGCATTCTAGCCTCAATCTCCTTAAGCTGGCTCTCGCGAGCAAGAAGTTCTTGCCTCTTCTCGTTGATCTCGCGCTGAACCTTAATCTCGATCTCCCTCAGTTTCTCCTCCTCCCTGCGGAGCTGCTCCTCCTTGAGTCTCACAGACTGGGATGCCAGATCCTCCGGGTTCATTGACGAGTCACTGGAAATATTAGCTATCTGGAATATGAAACAGGCAGGCTTGTAAACGTACGCTCCAGCACCTCCGTCAACACTCTTGCTGAGCTTCTCGGTACGGTAGTTCTCGTAGAGGAAGTCGTGCGTGATCTCCTTCAAATCTGCCAAGTGGCTGTGCAAAAGGGCGCTGCGAATGGCGAGGAAGTCGGAGTGTCTTGGGTTGTCGACTTCTACGAGACCCCATGGATATTGGCGCGCTCTGACTTTGCGGCCACCAATATCGACAGTCTCCTCGGAACCGACAATAGCGAATGGCATCAAGCCGCGAAGCTCAGCGTTCTCCTCGACGGTATCCTCATCATCCTCCTCAATGTCGTATGGGAAGTTGTAGACTGGAATGCGATAATGCTCGATGTCCTCCATGACAAGCTTCTTCGACTCAGCAAGCTCAGCTGGGGTCAAAGAATCGGCCTTCCCGATGACTGGGATAACGTTGCACCTTGGGGACAAGCGCTTCATGAGCTCGATGTCAAGCTCACGGAGACTAACCAGTGTTAGCGCGGTCTAATATTTCAGTTTGGTGAAGCTGCTCACCCATGGCCCGTTGGGGTGATGAAGTAGAGGAGGACGTGAACGCGGTTATCACGGAATCTTGGGTTACGCTTGATACGGGATTCCTCTGCAAGAATATCGTCGTACTGTCTCTCGAGGTATCCGACAATCTCGCTGAAACTGGCCTCGTTGTCGATCTGATCTCCGAAACCTGGTGTGTCGACCACGGTCAATGAGATACGGGTTCCTTCCTCATCCAACTCGAGCTCTATACCTCAGTCAGTGCCAATCTAGCGATGGTCGTGAATGAGTATGCTCACCAACTGTGATAGGCTTGATCTTGACACCCTCCTCAATATGTGCGTTTGCTGCGTCGTCATCGTCCTTTCCTGGCAAGACCTTCTTGTCACAAAGGGTGTTCACAAAGGTTGTGCGTCCTATCTCCGTAAGCTCGAGTTGCTATTGTGTGCGTTAATGGAGCTCACCAGAGCCAGATGCGCCGACAACCATAATACTGAATTGAATTCCCCTTTAAAACAAATGCGTTAGCCAACTGTCGCATCGTGAGAGTTGTTGATTGTTGTTGCATACTTCTTGACATTCTTCTTCTTGCGGATCCTGATCTGGGACATCTGACAGTTAGCATATGGTTCCAGCGGACCACTGCCGGTAGCACTCACTGCACCAAGAGGGGACGACATGGCTGTCAGATTTTGTTTGTGATTACAGCTTAGTCGTGATTTGAATAAGGTCGTTTAATTGTTGAGCGTGTTCAGAGGTTCACGCGCCGGAATGATCAAGAAATGTTATGGCTCTGTCTCCAGTATGAAAGTTAGGGGCTCCTGGTACAGCGAATTTCAGGCAAGTCCAACTGAGGTTGCTGGGGGGGGCAAATGACGCTAGGCCATATCTGTCAACTCCCCTGCAGGGCGACGAGGCTGACGGCCACTTGGCAAGTTAGCTCCATCTTGACACTTCAGGACAGCAACCTTGGGGACTTTCTGGTAGCCTTGTCTCCCGAATCTCATCGTCGCAGACTTCTTGTAAACCTCTACTTTCTCAACATCTATTAATAACACGAATCCCATGTCCTAGAGCATCAACAAGCTTCCTAATCACTATATTCATGGTTCTTACTTCAGATCGACGATGCTAAGTAGATAGAAGAGATCAGGGTGTAGTGCGAGCACTTTGACAGGTGATGGCGCTCCCGAGTGGTTGAGATAGAGGCAAGGCTAGGAAGCTCAAAGCCACGACTGACCATATTCGACCTCAGCATTCTTCACGAAACGTGCCCCCTACAAACTCTTTTGTTAACTTGTATTGCCCCTACTATTACTGCTGCTCCGCCTCATCTCGCTTCCTCACAATAAACATAAGAGCTCTGATGGAGGTCTCTGCTAGCCGGTCGGCTTTGTCGGCAGTCTTCAACCAAGATGCAACATGTTTCGCTGTCGGACTCGAGACGGGTTTCTGCAGTAGGTTGAGTTACCAGATCGTTCAATATATATAACTTACATTGCCTCAGTATACAATACAGATCCGTGTCAGCTACGAGTTTCTCGAGGTTGATTACCCTTTCTAAACAAAAGCAGACCAATCCTAACGAACTTAGAATTCAATGCTGGCATCGGAGAAGTTGAGATGCTAGGAAGAGCAAATCATATTGCACTAGTTGGGGGCGGGAAGCAACCTACGTTTCCTGTCAACAAGGTCAAAGCTTTCCGCGATGTCTTTTGGTTCTGTCTAACCTCGTACAGGTTACTATATGGGACGATGCTAAGCAGAAGGTCGTCATCACTCTAGAGTTTAGAAGCACAGTCCGGCGTGTTCGGCTGTCACGTAATCGTATAGTTGTTGTACTGAACAACAGTGTTCATACTTACGTCTTTTCTTCGCCACCAGAGAAGCTTTCTATCTCGGAAACAGCGAATAACCCGCTCGGACTCTGTTGCCTAACCCCAAAGCTCCTTGCTTACCCAGGGAGAACTGCCGGCCAAGTACAGCTGGTCGAGGTAGAAACTGGGAATGTCAGGATCATTCCCGCCCATACTTCGCCATTGAAAGCACTTGAAATCAGCCCCAATGGCGAGGTCATGGCAACAGCAAGCGAAATGGTAAGTTGCAGATCCCACATCACAACCGCCTGCTAATCAAATCAGGGAACATTGATCAGACTTTTTGCAACGAGCACGGGTGCTCGTATTGTTGAACTGAGACGAGGTGTTGATCAAGCTTCTATATTCTCCATTTCTATATCGCCATCCAGCCAGATGCTTGCCGTAACCTCTGATAAGTCAACCTTGCACATCTTCGACATTCATCATCCAACAAAGGGCTTGGATAAGAATGTTAAAGGCTCAAATCAGCGTCTAACATCGATGGGGAACCGCGGCGCCTCTGCCCTCACAGAGGACGTCTCTAGCCAGAAGTGGGGGATACTGAGCAAGATACCACTCATGCCCCGGGTATTCTCAGATATTTATTCCTTCACCTCGGCACCCATTGAACTTGGAGAAGACGCTGGCACTGGGCGCAAAAGCATGGAGGTGTACGATAATATGCGGCGACCACAAAAAGGCGTCATTGGCTGGACAAGTGACCACAGTCTCGTAGTCGTAAGCGCAGGCCGAGAAGCGTGCTGGGAGAAGTTCATAATAGCCGAGGGAAAGGATAACAAGCGGTATTGCGTTCGAGATGGGTGGAAGAGGTTCCTGGGGTCTTCATAAAGTCTCGATGTCTAGTATTGTTTTCGCGAGGATGAACGGCAACTGTCTCGACAGTGGACCATCGCGTCCTATAATTGGCAATGTGGTTATTGTGGAAACAGCCACGTGGCTCAAAAATTCGGGAGCTCGGGGTGCCTTCGTAGCTTGAGGTGACTTTGGCTTCATTCAGCTCCAGCGGCCGCGGGCTACCTACCCTGTAAAGAAAGGTCCTTTCGCTTTGCAGCTTATCTTTCGTACTTGGAATCATATTTGTGGCGATCGTCTCTTCGATGCTCTCTCTTGTATTTCTCCGGCGAAGAATATGCCTCGGACCTTCGTTGGGGGTTGTGATCATCAACATTGCGTAAAGAGTGATCTTGCCTCTCAGCGCTTTGCGACCTTGAATAACGGCGACTGTGCCGCTTCTCTGGGTTAGGTGAATGGCGGCGACGCCTCTCAGGACTCCTCGACCTGGTGTCACAATCGCGACGACGACCCGCCAGATTGAGCGATCTCGAATCCCCGCGCCGATGGTGTCTTCGGTGACCATCTTTTCGGTTTCGGCCCGAGTCTTTGCCCCTCGCAAGCGCAGCAGCAATTTCTTCTTTCTTTTCTTGAATGAGGTAATCCTTCATTGGATCGTCATCGTCGTGGTTTTCCATTAACGCCATAAGCTCTCTCTCCTCCTTCAGCATCGGTCTTGCCGGCCTTTGCGGTTCGATAACTCTGTCCGCTGCTGTCCCGGCTTCTTCCCTCTGCAGTATCTCAGGTTTCTCATCTTTCTTCTTGTAACTGGTGTGATCGACTCGTAACGTCCTCTTCATTATGGTGACCCCTCCCAAATTGTCGACGGCGAGATCCGTACTGCGTTGGTCTTCATATTTGAGAAATGCGAATCCCTTAGACTTCCCAGTTTCCTTGTCGCGTACCAACTCGACAAACGTAGGTTCTCCGTATTGTGAGAATATGGTGCTGATGTCGCCTTCGGAAAGCTCGAATGGTAAGCCGCCTATATAGATATATGCAGTGTCCCTGTAATCCGCGTGCCATGAAGCTTCTGGAGACCTGCAGTGTTTAATGTCAGACTTATGTTTGGATTTAACCGCTTCATGATGAGATTGTGTAACTAACACGCCATTTTCTAGTTCTCGCCTATTTAGTTCCTGGATTTGCCGTATACTATTCATCTCGAGAGTTATCGTTCTGGTGAGTTGGGAACTGTAGGCCTCAAAAAGTGCCATGGATGTGTCACAGATCAACATGCAAGGCTGAAATATACCCTGCCGCGTTTCAGGAGCTATGGCAGCTCGGCCTCTTCCTAGCCTCACGGTTACTTCGTAGATCGACAACAATCGCAGAATCAAACACCGTATTCCTCTAAGGCTTGAGAAGCGTTTCTGTTTCAAAGTTTGTGGATGCTGTGAGGCAAAGACCAGATAGCTTGCGATTAATTGACTGCGTTCAAGGACACACTAACACCTCAACACATCAGCATATCAACAACGTACAATATGGCGACCTATACAGCAAACCACAGATATATGGATGAGGACCGAAACAAATTATCAGAGTCAACCGAACGAAACATATGGTCTTCTATGCTGGAGAACGTTGCGAGTGGGAAGAGGCTGCCTGAGAAAAATGTTCTGGTGCTAGGTGAGCAATGATCAGTGCCAACCGGGTTGTGCTTTCAGAACTGATTATGTTCAGGAGGATCTTCCGACAGCCAGAGAGAGTTTCTTGAAGCTCTATCTTCGGAACCTTCCACGAAGAGAAACCAAGGCCGGAGCTGGACCAAGAAACCCCCCGTCGCCAACGATTTCGCCCTGGGTTATACCTATCACGATGTGCTGGACGCCGACCATGAGGGTATGCCATAAGTCGCACTCCGAGTATGGAACAGTTGCTAAATATCACAGATATTCTAGCTCGACTCTCCGTTTACCTACTTGGTGACCCGTCACCCGTTTTCACACCACTCTTACAGTCTCTTCTCACACCAGACACTATACCGAACACACTTATTGTCGTATTACTCGACTGGGCAGAACCATGGCTGTGGCTAAGTCAGTTAAAAGACTGGATTCGAATGCTACGCATCCTGTTACAGTCTCTGAGCCACGAGTGCAAGAGCAAGATGGAAGAAGTTATGCTGCGCTGGAGGGACAAGGGTAAGAGCTCATCGGAAGGGAGCTCTGGCAGCGACGGTGACATTAGTCTGCCCTTAGGGCCAGGAGAGTGGGACGACGCACTTGGTCTCCCATTGTGCGTAGTCTGCCAAAACGTGAGCCATTTTGCATTCAGAGCGAGATATTAAGCTAACTTTGCTCAGTCCGATCAGATTGAGTCTCTCGAACGAGAGCGTGGTTGGAAGGAAGAAGAGTTTGACTTTGTTCTGCAGTCACTCCGCACCGTGCTCCTGAAACGTAAGCCCCTGGATTCGATAAACAGCCAAGCTGCAGACTACTAACGCCTTTGTAGACGGCGGCTCTCTCATTTACTCTATTCCTTCTGTTTCCAATCAACTTCAAGCCCTTATCCATTCTTCTTTGGCGGTGCAGTCGGCGGTGAAGAGGCCACAGCTAAAGCACAATGTAATTGACAGGGACAAGGTCGTGATTCCTCCCAACTGGGACTCTTGGGGCAAGATTCGTGTTCTGAGAGATGGGTTCGATGTTGAACAAGTAAGTAAGGGCTGGGCATTGGACATCTCAGAAGATTTCGATAGCTTCCAGGACGGAGCCCTCACAGCAGGCGCAGTTGCACTATACGAGGAAATGATCCAGGACTCTAGAACTGAGGTGGCGGCAACTCTGGCCTCACAATCCACCGGCTCAGCGCTTGAGGTCAAGAGCTTGGATCCGCAAGACTTTTTGGCTGGACAACTCGAGGTTTTAGAAAAGCTCAGGAATAATGGTGTATCATCTTCACGTGAAGGAGCAGTCAGAAGAGCGGTAGTGCAGAATGATGGAGAAGAGGATGGCAGTGTCGTCAATGATGGGCGTGTGAATGAGCATATCGGACCAATACAGTTCAATATGGGCGGCATTCAAGTCGATGCGGAGGACATGTTGAAGCGTCTCAAGGTAAGCTTGTTTATTTATGCCTGGTTCTGAGCTCTCTTACTAACAGTACGACTACAGGATCGGAACAGTCATCAGACCCCGGATCCAGAAAGCCCAACAACTGGGGCAGATGGGAAATCTCAAAATGAGGCTCTAGCGTCGTTCTTTGCAGGCCTGGTCAAGAGAGGTGGTGGAAGTACGACCAACAGTCCAAGACCTAACGTCCCTTGAGCAAGTTGATGCGTCATGCGGGAGATATCGGGTCGCTCAAGAAATGACAGCTCGCTGATCTTACCTGCTGGCTTTGTATTATACCCTTTTACATTAGATATGCATTATTAAAAAAAAACAGTATGACTCGCAACTTTACATATGAAATCTGTCAACATTTATGACTGCGTGAAATGTGCACATTAGCATGCATATTTAAGAGCTTCTAAAGCCAGTGGCACATAGGACGGCGCACTTTTATCTACAAACAAAAGACGAAACATTATCAAATATGCTCATGAGTTGAGCCAACCATAAGATATACACTGGAATCGTATCTTGAATTCATCGAAACAGTTAAATGGACGTGAAAATACGAGGATTTTGTAAAGTTTATTAAATTAGGCTGCATTGTTGTCTTGTTATCTGCTTTTGGCAGAATGCTTTCTACAAATCCGATTAAATGGTTGAATTTCTCCTGGTGGATAAGAAAGTGTGCATAATGATGCCCGTTTGTGAGTGATCATGTTTAATTTAACACGCCAAAAATGAGCACTTTGACACAGCCGTAGACATTGGGGTACATCAATGGGAACCCTTCAATAAATATGCTCAAATTGGAGTCGTTTTTGAACATGAGTATAAAATAATTGTCCCCCCAATAGCTTAAACTTAAACTTTTACATCATTTGTCACGGAAGGACTGTTGTAAGCTTTAATTTCTTTTCAATGCATCATCGACTATACATTGCGACAAACTTGAAAGACACAACTTGGACACAATTTACCATTATCAGGCTAACATAGACTATTCTATCCCATCCTCATACGCCGACCCAGGTTGAAGAATCAAGAATGACCATTACTCCTGCGACTCTGGCGTCTCCTCGAAAAGAACGAGAACAGTGCCGGCTTTGCAGATGTCCCCCGACTTGTGAACAAGTTTAGACACAACACCCTTATGTGGAGATCTGATGACTGTCTCCATCTTCATACTCTCAATCCTATCAGACGGTAGTTAGCATCAAATTCATTCGTGGGAGATTAAAGATCACTTACACAACAAGAGCCTGGTCCTTGTCGACCACGTCGCCCTCCTTCACTTCGTTCCTCAACACCTTGCACGGCATTGGCGCGACGACACTGTTCGATGATTCCTTGATGCCGAGTGCCTTCTCAAACCATTGTGGCTGCTGAAGCTTCAAATTAATCTTCTTCCCCCGCTGGAAGAGAGTCAAACTGTCGCCGTCAATGACGACGGTAGACTTAACGCGGCTGTGTGGGAAGAATGAAGTGACCGAGTCACCCGTGGCTTCGCAGATGACATTTGAGAATGACTCCTGGAGGCCTGCTCCTTGAACGTCAATATCGTACGTGTTTCTCGATGACTGCTTGATGGCAACGGTAACCTTAGCTGCGGTGTCGGATTCTGGGGCAAAGGTGAACTGCCTCTCGCTGATGTAGTTGAACCCAGCACTGTCACCGTGTGGGCCTCCTTGGGAGGATGCAGTTGCAGTCTCCTTCGCTAATAAAGCCAGAGCAGCCTGTGCATACGACTCCTTCTCGATCGTCTCGGACGAAAAGAGCTCATCGTGATGCTTCTTGATGTAACCAGTCTCAACCTCTCCCTTCATGAAGTCAGGGCTCTGACAAATGCGCTTCAAAAACTCGATGTTGGTGCTCAAACCGACAACCTCGTAGTCTTGCAGAGCATTGTACATTCTGCGAAGCGCTAATTCTCTTGTTGGCCCACTGACGATGAGCTTTGCAATCATTCCGTCGTAGTTAGACGACACGGTGTCGCCCTGCACGAAACCAGCATCAATACGGACAAAGTCGTTCAACTGAGGAGTGCGGAGGTGCAACAGCTTTCCGGAATCTGGCATGAAATCCTGGTCTGGGTTCTCGGCGTAAATTCGGGCCTCGAATGCCCAGCCGCGCTCTGCGATGCGTTGAGCAATTTGCTCTTGAGTAAGTGGCAGTGGCTCGCCAGATGCCACCTTGAACTGCCATGACACCAAGTCCTCTCCAGTGATCTCTTCGGTGACTGGATGCTCGACCTGAAGTCTGGTGTTCATCTCCATGAAGTAGAACTCGTTGGTATCATTGTCGAAAATGACTGCAACATGTTAGCACGGCCTACCTTTAGGATTAGGGTATATCTCACATTCGACAGTTCCAGCTCCCTCATATCCTACTGCCAATGCTGCGGCTCTTGCCTTCTCCCACAAATCTTGCCTGATGTTCTCATCTAAGTTTGGTGCTGGAGCTTCCTCAATGATCTTCTGATGTCTGCGCTGCAGACTGCAGTCTCTCTCACCCAAAGCAACGGCATTGCCATGCTTGTCTGCGAACACCTGCACTTCAATGTGTCTTGGTGTGGTGATGTACTTTTCAATCAGCATCTCATCATCGCCAAAAGAGTTGCGGCCTTCGCTCTTTGCACTCTCAAGCTTCTCCAAGAATTCACCCTCGTTCAGGGCGACTCGCATACCCTTACCACCACCTCCACGAACAGCTTTCGCCAGCACCGGGAAGCCCATCTTCTTGGCCTCTTCCAACAAAAACTCTGGATCTTGGTTCATGCCGTGATATCCAGGGATACATGGGACGCCAGCTCCAATCATGATATCTTTACTCTTGCTCTTATTTCCCATGGCCTCAATCGCCTTCCACGGCGGACCAATGAAGACTAATCCCTCCTCGCCGCATCGTTTGGCGAATTCTGAGTTCTCACTCAAAAACCCATATCCTGGATGAAGTGCTTCACAACCTTGCTCCTTCGCGACGCCGATGATCTTCTCGCCATCAAGATATGCGCTCGGTGCGCCCAGGTTCACCGAAAATGGACTACTGAGGGCGTGCTGAGAGTTGGCGTCTGGGTCTGTGTAAATAGTGGTGCACCTGACACCGAGCTCTGAGGCTGTGCGTCCAACACGAAGAGCGATTTCTCCACGGTTAGCAATTAAGACCGAAGTGATTTGCTTTGCTTGGACCGATCGAAGGCATGCCGAGGAATGAATTGGTCGCTGGGGAGGCACTGTGAGTGCGCGCGCAATGGCGCGGGATGTACGTGCTGAACGCATAGCTAACGGGGTATAGGAATTGGTGCAAAGCTAAAACGAGTATATACTAGGAGGGAGGGAGAGAGGAGGAAGAAAGAACGGATGGATGGATAGTTGATCTACCATCAAGGTTGGTGCATAGTGTTGCACTTTGTTTCGGTTGCGGTCACCGCTCATAGCCGGGGGAAAGCGAAGATGGGGATTACCCCGCACTCCGCAAACCCCATGCCAGGATTCCCCATCTAGATCTGACCCCTGCTTCCATCACATCTTTTGAAGATCTTGGCAGATGATGAGAACTGTGAACCGAGGCCATGTATCACCTTTTTCAGGATTCACTATTGCCACCGAAACAGACGTGATCGTCATCTTGGTGAATATTCATCTGTCTGAGTGCTGTCTGAGTGATGTTGCATCTGCTCAATTATCCATCAGGTCGGAGAATACACCTTCAACGGCCGGCCCCACCAGCCTGCATCTTGAAGCGCTCTTCTGCCGCTCGTGCTCGACGCTCGCGTTCAAGCCTCATCCTCATTTCTGGAGTCAATCCTTGGGCCTCTTCTTCTCTTTTCTCTTGTGCCGTCTTGTGTGCGGCGCCTAGAGCCAGAGCCCTTCCTCGACCTGCGGCTTTTCCCAGCGGTGCGGAATCGCTTACCTTTGGGCCTTCTGCTTTCAGGCGCTCCATCTCTGCCTTACGCCTTTCATCTTCTTCACGCTTGGCTTTTGTAGTCTCTTCTGCCTTTCTTGCTTCGATGTCTGCCTCCGTAAGCGCATCAGGAACATGAGCGCTGTCCCAGTCCCAATCGACAGATGACCCTTGTGCTAGCAACTTTGACCTGGCAAGTCGGAATGCGTCGCGAGTTGGTCGATCTCCTGCAAGATCATACGCAGGCTTGTCATCTCCATTGAGAACAGCAGGATCAGCGAGAGCTTTGACGATGAGCCCCGTAACAATAACGGGGCTGTTCTGACTTGCTGCGAGGTGCAGGGGCGTCGGGGCGTGGAAGTTCTGAGGGGAATCGTTTGGATGAAATCTAAAGTTTGGATCCAAATAATTGTCTTTAAGATAGGCGAGAAGTGCTGGTAATTTTGAGCGACGAATCAAAGCGTACATCTGCATGGTGTGCGAAGCTGCGATCTGCTCTTCTTCCGACTCTTTAGGCATGGAGGATGGAATCGGCTTCTCCTGGGCACGTTTGGCTTTCTCGTTGGCCGCTTGTTCTGCGGCGTGAGCTGCAGCTATAGCTTGTTCGTCAACTTCCTCGACCTTCACACGGGTAAGCTCTATAAACGACCGCATAAGTTCTTTCTGCGTCGCACGCCTGGTGTTGAATGGAAAGCTTCTCATCCTGGAATCGTTCGAGTGCAAGACCTGTCCGTCATACGGTCCAAACAGAGTTCTGCGATTGGTAGTACCAGATGCACGAACAAATTGCGATTCCGATGTGTCGATTAAGCCTTTCCAATCTACCAATAAAGCCCGAACTTCGTCATTTAATGCCGCTTCGTTGTATCGTCTTATACCTGCTCCTGCAGAATGTGCGGCGCCCTTAGAACTATCATTGGCGGATTGGGATCCTCCTTGCCTTCTCCTAGTCGTGTATCGATGAAATGTTTTGTGGGCAACCACGACGGCCTCCTTGGCTAAAGGTCCTGCTGTCGATGATTTGTTGACCTTGGCCGCGAGCGCAACAATCATCGCAGCAAAATGGCCACCTCCTATCATACACATAAAAATATGAGGTCCTACATCCTGTTCGCGGAGAGTCAAGATTTGGTTTATGTCTCCCACAGCCTTTGGAAACGATCTTGGTGCAAGCTGTTTGCGGCGCACTACGTCGGCGATTGCACCAGGTTCTTTCAGCTCCCCGGAAGAAAATATTGCTCGATATACGCCCAGATAGGTATTAGGCGGCAATGAGGCACTCGTGAACCACACCAGAGGTTGCTTTCCGGGGCCTGTTTTGCGTCGTTCATTTTCGTCCCAGTCATCGGTTTCGCGTCTGGATATGGTTGCCTGCTTCTTGAGCAAATTGCTGATTACTGTTCCACTAGAACTATCGTCCTCACCCGAGCTAGAATCATCAGAACCGGAAAGACTTTCATCCAGATCTAGGTATAGCGTTAGTCGTGCATCATTGCGACGCGCGAGAAGAAAGTACCTTTGACAAGAGATTCAAAGTCGTTCTCAGAGACAGGCAGCGCATTTCGCATTCTCTGCTTCAGATTATAGTTGTGTAGATCTGAGCGCACATGGCTTCTTTGTTCCTCCACAGTAGAGTAGGACTGATTGCACAAGGAGCATGATCTGGACGAGTTGGATGTGCTCAAGTCATTGTTCTCTGTTGCAGACGATGAGATCCTTGAGCTAGTACTCTGGACTGATACGACAGGTGTGTTATCTTCCTTCAGCTTTAGAGTCGCAAGTAATTCTGTGGGAATATCGTAGACTGAGATCAACACTGGTTAGCATAAGAGTGAATCACAGGCCGTCAAGCACACATACAGTACATTGGCCTTCTAGACATTTCATCCCGGCGTGCGTCCATGTTGAGCGTATCTTGAGTAAGGGCGCTTTTCTTCACGTCAGATATGCTGCGCGGCTTTTTAATTATGGGTGTTTCTAGAGCCTGTTGGGCGCGAATCTGACAACTTTCTGGGGCGCATACCACAGGGTCTGAGAGGCAAACACAGCAAACTCCTATGTCACAAAAGTCCCACATTCTCGATAGCTCCTCTCACAGCCTTGTCAATCTGGTAGAGTAGAGCACCGGAGCCTTGTCCTGAACGTAGCCTTGATGGAACCAGATGACGTCGACTTCGGGAGTGAGAATCAAAGGTCTCAGCAACGACTTCCGGCGCCAGACACTATACAAAGTACGTCGCCACTTCTTAGATCTTTCTTACCTTTTGTGCAGCGCAAGAGGTTAGAGGTGAGGGAGGTAGCTTGAGTACAAGGCCGTGGCGGACTTCATTTGTCTTGTTACGGGATTGTTACAGCCGCAGGGCTCATCCTCATTAGGACTCATGCGGTAATGCCACAAATTGCCTGGCAAATCCTTTCTAAGTCAGCTCGAGCTCGATCCTTTGATCTACCAACCAGAGCTGTTGCAGCTCAACTTCAAGCTTAGCTCCTCCTGCTTTGACCAATAAAATCAAGATCCCGTGCGTCACGCTTCACAACGCTTCACAACCTCGCACCAATCTTTCGACCTTGGACAAGTCTTGCTTTGACAGCATCCTCTTCACCTCTTCACCTCTTTATTTAGAAAACAGCAATTGCTGCTAGTGAAGACAGTCCTCTGAACTACGTCTTAACCTTTAGGCTCCTTCGACATCAGCAAGAATGTCGTCCTGCTTCGGTTCCCGCAAGAAGAGGAGCTCAGAAACCGAGCCTCTCCTCCCCCAGTACAATGAGGACACCACTCTTCAATGTCGCTTGCACCAGAAGCTTCATTCCTATCAGATGCTTCGTGCCTTGGGCAAAGGCTACATGCCTACCACCGATCAGCTTGTTGTTAACCTTCGCACTCTTCTTGCCTCTGATGTCCTCAACCCCTCGACCGCAGGCTTGAGCGATAGCGGACGCTTACTCATGAAATACTCGAAGCAATGGGTCCAGGAATTCATCGAGCTTCTGCTTCACAAGAACGATAAAAATCAGATCCAAGACTTCATTTGGTTCTTGATGCACGCCAATGTCCACTTAGATGCTGCAGATCTTGCTAAGAAGGCGAGCACCAACAAATACAAGGCAGATGCCTCCGCTGGTAAGTGCACGTCAGATTGACCATGTAATTACCACTAACTGGAGCGGCCTATGAGAGCATGAGAACCATTGGCAACTTGCTTCTTACCAACTCTGACTTCAGACTATTTTTACAGGATCTGAATGTCCTTGGCCGCCAGGTTTTCGCTGATACGGTATTCCGAGTCCCTACCTATTTGTTTATCCTTGTACTAAGTGATAATAGGCGAACAAGCTCTCTGAAGTGGCAGAGAACGCCGCGAACAAGGTTGAGCCAAACCCGCAGGAAACGACGGCAATTCAGCATCCAGGAAGCGTAACTGGCCCAGCACCAACCACGGACGAGTTAGCCAATGAAGCAACTGAGGTCACAGACATTGTTGTCGACGGACTGAAGGCCACCACCCAGGAAGCCGGACACAGCCTACAAGACAAGCTTTCAGGAGATGAGAAAGATACTCTGATGTTGCGCCTCAGGGTTGCGGTGACGAACTTGAGCAAGAAGAGAGACTACAAAGACTCGGTGTCCACAATCGGGCTCCTCATTGAGCGTTATGCAAAGGTCTACTCGCGCGCCGTCGACAACACAATCGAGGCTGTGCACGAGGACGTGGAGACAAACAAAGAGCTTGACAGAGCTGTGAAGAATGTTTGGTCTCTTCTGAGCTCTTTCGGCGACAGGCAAGCGTGGGAGGAGCTTGAGAGGCGGTTCAATAAGGTCATGACACATGGCCAGAAGGACCCAGAGTTTGAGCATCTCATGGGGGAGGTTGCCTCCTCCATCCAGAAGATGTTCACAGACCCAGATTTCTTCAAATCAACCAGTGACACGGTCGAGGTGCTGAAGGAGAAGTCTGAGGGGGTTGGAAGTGGTTCTCCTTTAAAAAAGGACATTGAGAGCCTATTACAACAAGCTCGTATTACCTACGACTCTGTCGTCGAAGACAAGGACGTTTACAAGATCCTCCGCAGCACCATGAACATCTGGAGTATCTTGTCCCCTGTGCACTCCGCCGCCAACCCAGAGCTTCTCGTGGATACTTACAGTGTTTTCATTCCACTCCTCATTCAGGCAATCCAATACATCCCTATTCCACGTCTTGAGGTATCGGCCCCAGAGATGGACCTTCTCCTTGAGAACTTGATACTTGAGCCGGGACGGACTATCAACCATAGTTCATTCTTGCCTTTCAAGCTCAATATCAATACAAACAACGATCTGACGATACGCAAGGGCCGTCGTGGCACGATAGCCTCTAACATAACCACTCTTGTCACGATGAATATTCAGGGAATGTCCATCCGTGCCGACGATGTTGGCTTCTGGTTCCGTGCTCGCAAGGGTCTTTTCCGCTTGATGGACGAGGGCATTGCCTCATTCGAACTCGATGACAGAGGAATCGACATCGCCATTGATTTCGAGGTCGGCAAGGACAGACTCGAGAAGATCCTTTCTTTAAGAAAGGTTAACGTCAAAGTCCACCATTTGAGCTACAAGCTTCGCAAGTCCAAGTTCTCCTGCTTCGCGTGGGTCCTCAAGCCTTTCATTAGACCAATCATTCGTAAGGTCTTGGAGCATCAGATTGGCAAGGCTATCGAGGATGGCTTGCACGCCACCAATCGCGAGCTTGTATATGCTCGTGAGCGTCTTCGTGCAACTCGCATATCCGAGCCAAAGGATGTTCGCACTTTCGTCAAGGCTATCATTACTCGTCTCACCCCAGAAGATAATGCAGACCTTTACACCAACGTTGGTATCACAGGAGGGGCCACCGAGAGAGGCAACGTCTTCACTGGAAGATATGCTCCAGGCAGCGTCGTTAAATTGTGGCAGGAGGAAGCCCAGCAGGCGGGTGAAAGAGTTGATGACAACGAGATCGACAGCGGATGGCGCAATGAGATCTTTGACGTTCAAGCTCGTGCTATGCAGCAGTAAATTGCATATGCTTGATTTACAGCGGTTTCTTCGGTGGAAATGAAGGCATATGAATTGATGATGGGTTGAACAGGTCATTAGGAGTCATCGGTGGCCAATATCATAGCGTCAAAGTAACGACTGGTTAACAATGATGAATAACACTTGAAAGTTTGCAATTTTGAGATTACAAAAGATCGCAGTAAATATATGACCTTGATATATAAGCCATGGCGTCAGCCTTTGCTGTATGAACTGTCTTATTATGTTTGTTGATAAAACCGCCGTGCCTCTAATCCCGAGCCTCATAATTCGGGGTCACAATACAACCTGATTCTCCTCTACTTTTTGACCGCTTGTCTCCCTTACCAACGAGATTTGTTGGTTAAGCATCTTGGTTGCTTACACCTGCACATAATTCGCCGGGAACCTACCTCTCGTCCCATTCAACTCTCCATCCCACCAATCGTCCAGGCTTCCGGTCCTTTTCACAACCTTGATCCTGTCGCCTTCTCTGAAACTCAGATCTCCACCTTCCTGGCCATCAAAATCATACAAAGCTGTGACGAACTGGTGCTGAGCTGATGGTATCCTCTTCGCCGGCGGTGGTGGCGGCGGTTTCTTCTTGCCAATAACCATTTGGCTGCTTACACTTCTAAGAGCTTGCGGCCTCTCTTGGTTGTTGACATTACTTCCCTGGAAGTAGTCCTGCACTGGTGCAAGATGGGTTTGTTGTGATGTGTATTGCTGCGAGTAAGTGGCTTGGTTCTCGTTCTGACTGCTGTACTGTGGAGATTGTGCAGGGTCCGACTGCTGCTGATTGTAGGATGGTCTTCTCGACTCGTTGATCGGTGGGCCACCGGTTGGTGTTCGTGCCCCAGAATGCGTTGCCGACGCAGTTCTACGTGACGCCAGATTGTTGCGGAGGTTGAATCCTGTAAGGGTCGATCCTTGGCGACCACCAGCATCTGCTGATGGATGCAGCGGCGTATGAATGGTCTTGCCTCTGGCAATTGTTGGCCAAGATTCTATTTCCTGCTGAACTTCCGTGAATTCATGCTGCCATTCAGTCACCACATCTTGAACTGGTGGCGGCGGTGATGGAATGCCGTAATCAGTGCAGAAGTTGTGCAGCTTTGTATAGTACTGAGCAAGAAGGGTATTCTGAGTGATGGTGAGCGCTGCGAGAAGGTGCGGCAGAAGCTTGAAGGCGGCTTGGATAACTGGGGGCAGCGTCTCACGCAGATGGGCGTCTGCGTACTGAAATTGATCTCCAGATCTTGCAACGTCCTGCTCCAGTTTCATTACAGCCTGCTCATCCTTGTCTGACTTTGCAGCTTTCCGTCTGCTCTCTAGCCTGTCTTTGAAAGTTTCGTAGTCCAATCGCTTGTTTTCGCGGGCCTTAATAGTATTCTTGATCGGCTTAATGAATTCTCTCGCATCGTTCGCCGGCCGGATAATTTTTGTATCCACCATTTGAACTTCGGTCATAAGGTCTGTTCTTAGTTCCGCGTATGCTTGCTTCAGATTTGACGTCCTGTCCATTTTCGACTGAGGCGTGTCAACCGGTTGGTGCTTAGTGGAGGTCTCGCCTGCTGTGCCAATTATGGGATTGTAAAGCTCCTCGAATGCTTCAATCATTCCAAGCTGAGCAGTCAAGGTCGAGATCCAAGACTCCCTCCATGTTTTGGAAGACTCGACTATCTGTCAAATGGTTAGTATTGCTCTTGGCTATGAGGTAAATGTGAGCTCAACTTACGCTGGTCAACACCTTTTCCGCGTTAGCATAATCTTGCAGGAGAACGTTGACTTTAGAGTCGTCCTCTGAGCTCTTGTGCGTTATGCGCCCATACTGGCGGTGCATTGCCTGCATTTTGAAGGTATTTGCGGAAAGTTGGGATCTTGCGGTGGATGACGCGGCACTGATGATTATTTTGTTCCAGTTCCACCTCGAGATTGGATGAGTAGCTGAAGGAGAATTATTTCTCCAAGCTGTGCATATATGACAGACAATCGACCTTCGAGTAGATGAGAGACAGTGCGAATTTACGACGCTCCTGGGGGAGATTCGGTCGATTGAACAATCGGTGAAATGTGGAGCAGTGAACGGATGAAAGTTGCCAGGCTTTATGAATCCGGTCCGGGGATCTTGATTTACCAATAGCTCGCAGGGTGTGCGAAAAGCCAGCTGTTGTAAAGAGGTACAAAATAGCAGGAGAATAACAGTCGGAAAGGAAATGTTAATCTCAATAATGGAGTTAGAGACGCCAATAAGTACGATGACTTACCTTGAAGACTGAGAGTCTGAGACGGTCCATAAGCTGCTCAGAGAAAGAAGTCGGGGCAGCTGTGCCAATAACCATCAAGGTTGTCCTCCCGTGCGCGTATCAGTTCACGCCATTTTCTATGGAGACACCTCCACGCACATGGAACACCAAGCTATCAATAAGAAACGACTGAGGACTGGCACTGTCTAGGTCACGCTGAAGGAATGAGACACATCTGGCACGAATCGCGCGAGTGACGTCGGAAGGTTAGGCTCTTCATGTCATGAAGATGTGATCGCGTCGACTTGTGAGAAAGCAGAATGCAACAGAAAGTGAGATTTGGGATGCGCTTGCTGGGCCTCGGTACTCAAAACGCGCGCCGCGACCATTTCCGCTGGCATGTCATCTCCCCACGTTTCCCCAGGGTCGACCTCCATACAAAGACAACTCTCTTTTGCCTGGTTCATACTCGCTTTTGCGTGCCCTAATATTATCTCCGATATCCATAGGTCACATCGCTTTTAACTGATGGAGGACGACCATTCACAGGATAAGGCTGTTGCGCCAGCGCAGGCGCCTTCATCGCCCTCGATTCAGCCTGCACTTCCTCCAACACCACCTTTGTCTGCATCTGACCCGGCAGATGCGCAACCAAGAGTGAGGCATACTGCACTAGAAGATGACGACCGGTTCTTTACAACCCACGAGTCAACAAAACAACAGATACCGGGGACACTACAATCATTACCACCACAGTCCACACCATCACAGCCTCAACTGGTTGGACCGCCTCCTTCTCACGCTCCACCTAAACCAAACACCAAACCCTTCTCTGTGTCGATGCTCAAGCCGAAAGAGCTGCTTTCACTGTACTCAGACTTCGTCACCAAAAATGCCTCATCTGTGTCACAAATCGAGTCCGCTCTACGGTCCTTAACATACATCATTCCCGGGCGCTTTCGCGATGCCGAGATCGCATCAGAGTCTCTGCACTCATCGGTCCAGCTGCTATCGCTTTACCACGATAGTCTCCTCGCGCGGGCAGTATCGAAATTGCCAGGAATGCCAAAGATACAGAGTCCACATATCCGATACACGAAATACTGGACTGTCAATAGTGCAGTCTATAGAAAGGTCGCGCTGCTATTACAATGCACGCAATACACAGAGTTATTGTGGGAGATGGCTGCAAATAGGCGAGGTGAAAGGGTGCGTTGGAGAGTCGTGGTACTGATCGAGGCTTTGAAAGCGATATGCCGACTATTGCTGCTGCGGATTACTGGCGGACGAATGGTTGTACCGCCACTTCCAGATCGAGAGCCAATACCAGAAGAGGCAGAAGAGGGAGAGGAGCTCGAGTTTACAGATGACGGACATCTCTTCCCGACAGAGGTAAAAAAGCCGAAGGAGTGGATTATGCCACGTACTGGTCTCACTCTGCCCGTGCTACCCAACCCGAGCGACATCTCGAATTTCTTGATGCAGAAGGTCTTGACTGCAGACGATATCAAGCCGGCCTCGACACTGCTATCGAAGATCTCTGGACCAGCTCATCTGGCTGAGATCTTACATACTATCAGACCAGTTATCTACGCAGTGGCCATGGCACGGACAAAGAACAAGAAGTCGTGGAAGCCATGGATGATTGGCATTGCGATCGAGCTTGCAGCCCGCCAAATCAGATCAGAGAGAGGCCGCAATGATGAGAGAGAATCGGCCATGGAGAAGGAGGAGTGGAGCCGTAGACGATGGGCCATGGGGTGGTGGACTCTCAGAGGTGCATTCTACGAGAACGTCACCAAGGGTTGGGTCGATGGTCTGGTGAACGCGAAGTACATGCCTGGATTGGTCGGTGGCATCCTTGAGGATTACGCTTTCCTATGGGACGAGTACCATTTTGCTTCGGATGATATGTAAAACTGGAAAGCAAACACGTTGGATTGCCGTTTCTTGATTGTATTTTGAGCGGGATTTAATTGTTAGGCGAGTGTAGGATTGGAAGCATGATGATTCATTTGCTGTTTTGCATGCGGCGGATGACGAGTGAGTATAGCAAATTGGTTGGCTCTGAAGATGTGCGTGGCGTTTGGTGCGGTGGTGCCTGTAAGAAACAACTCGAAAGACCTCAAAATAGGCGTTTGCGAATATACATACAATGGAACACTACGCACCTGCCACTAAGCCGATGGCAGTTCGAGATACCACCTGTGGCAAATGGTCCTCAAGACTCCCCATTTCTAAGCTATCAAGACCTCACGACTTATGTTGGCGATGGGTGGCATGCTGTTCTTCTCAACTGGCTAGAAGTTGGCTATGTTTCCTCGCATAATCGTTCTCCAAAACTGGATATCGTGGTCTCTCCTTCTGACTACCTATCATCTTGGGCGGTTTGTTTCCGACGAGCTTATGGAAGAATTTTATACTAGGCTCCTGGAAAGACGTCTCGTGCTTCACTACCTTAACAGATATGAGACTAGCGCTTGGTGATATATTCTGCTTCTTACGGGCCCATAACAGCGGCTCCGGCTTTACACGTACGATTACTAAGGCAAATACTCATCAACACCGAACGAATGATTAGATTCAAGTGTACTTACCGCCACCCTCTCGAAACGAGCGACGACGGCTTTCAACGCCCTCGAAACAGTTCGCACACACTCCACCGAAGTGAAGATAACAATGACACGTTCCACGACGGCACGAACT
>RCNJ01000293.1_pt1 | contig 27020 bp, 26 predicted proteins | sample 2041171 | NCBI WGS metagenome assembly RCNJ01 (sample SAMN09708213, study PRJNA481090) | feces metagenome | biome: feces | host: Pygoscelis adeliae | place: Antarctica: Rookery Lake | collected 2010-03-01 | reverse complement strand
CGGGAACGCGGATCCGTTCGTTGATGCGGGACTCGCTGATGTGAGACTCCTCAGATCGTCGATTTCAAACAGAAACAGGAAAGGCCCCCATCTCTGCATACACAGGAGGAGGCCACCACTGAATCCGCCATTGTCGACAACGCAAATTGCCGCCAAACACACGGAGTAAAGTTCACACCGTGCCACGGACCGGAACCCGACCTCTGTCGCACGTAAACTCGAAGTTTCCGTGCAGTTGAAATCCGGGTGGGATGTTCTCCTCTTGCGTGCCACACGACTTACGAACCCACTGGTGTGTAGGCACAGTCGTACGGCCGGTCAATTGAAAACTATAGCACGCCAGCCAGGCCCGCTTGGCATGTGGTGCGGTCCGCAAAGATTGAATCTGCAGGACCACCTCCCATCGCCAAGTGCCACATCGCAAAGCGCACTAACTTGAACGACTCCATTTTTGGGGCTACTCTGTTCTGATGACCATTTCGCAGATCTCCACTGTAGACGCGGACGGCGACATCGCGCTGCTACGCGCAGCAGGACTGCGGGTTACAGCTGCCAGGCTCAGTGTACTGCGCGCACTGATGTCGTCGCCTCATGCACCAGCCGAAACTGTTCTGGCCATTGTTCGTGACGACATTGGCACGGTGTCCACACAAGCCATCTACGACGTGCTCCATGCACTGACGGCAGTAGGCCTCATTCAGTGCATTGAACCTGCTGGCCACCCAGCGCGCTATGAACGCCGAACCGGTGACAACCACCACCACCTCGTGTGCCGCACGTGCGGCGCAGTGGCAGACGTTGATTGCGCAGCCGGCAACACCCCGTGTTTGGACCCCATCAGTGCCCGTGACTTCACAGTTGAGGCCGCTGAAGTCATCTACTGGGGCACCTGCAAAACGTGTGAGGCAATCCCCAGCTGATCCGCCGCATCACTGACCGTAAATGATTCTTGAAATTCTATTCCCCTGGGCAATGTGAGTTGCCCAAACGAACAGACATGCCAATTGGCATGTTCACACCAAACATTGTGAGGAACCCCATGACAGAAGATCATGCCACCACGTCCCAGACCGGATCACCCATTGCGAGCGACGAGCACTCCCTGACGCTTGGCGACAATGGCGTCGCAGCGCTGCATGACCGGTACCTCGTAGAAAAGTTGGCCCAGTTCAACCGGGAGCGTATTCCCGAGCGTATTGTGCACGCCAAAGGCGGTGGCGCCTTCGGCACCTTCGAGGTCACCGAGGACGTCTCCCAGTACACTCGGGCGGCCGTCTTCCAGCCAGGAACTAAGACGGAGACGCTGCAGAGGTTCTCTAGCGTTGCTGGTGAAATGGGCAGCCCCGACACCTGGCGCGACGTCCGGGGTTTCTCCCTGAAGTTTTACACCACTGAGGGCAACTACGACATCGTCGGAAACAACACCCCGGTGTTCTTCATCCGCGACGGCATCAAGTTCCCTGACTTCATCCGCTCTCAAAAGCGACTCCCAGGTTCTGGGCTGCGTGACGCGGACATGCAGTGGGACTTCTGGTCCCTCTCGCCTGAGTCAGCGCACCAAGTAACCTACCTCATGGGCGACCGTGGCTTGCCGACTTCTTGGCGTGAAATGCCAGGATTTGGCTCACACACCTATCAGTGGATCAACGCCGCCGGAGAACGCTTCTGGGTGAAGTACCACTTCAAGTCTCTGCAGGGTAACCAGCACCTGAGCGGCGCGGACGCCGAAAAGATTGCTGGCGAGGACGCAGACTTCTACCGCCGTGACCTCTACGAAGCGATCGAAGCGGGCAACTTCCCGAAATGGGATCTCTTTATCCAGATCATGCCGTACGAGGACGCCAAGACATACCGGTTCAACCCTTTCGACGTCACCAAGGTGTGGCCGCACGCGGACTACCCGCTCATCAAGGTGGGGACCCACACGCTGAACCGCAACCCTGAGAACCACTTTGCGCAAATCGAGCAGGCTGCGTTCTCACCCGCGAACTTCGTGCCCGGAATCGACAGCAGCCCTGACAAAATGCTGATGTCACGAATCTTCTCTTACCCCGATGCACAGCGGTACCGCGTTGGCACGAACTACAACCAAATCCCAGTCAACGCACCGAAGAACGCTGTCCACACCTATACACAAGATGGGGCACAGCGCCACCACTTCAACGCTGCCTCAGCACCCGTGTATGCACCGAACTCCTTCGGTGGCCCCGTCGCTGATGAAGCGGCAGCCGGAGCAGGTAGCTGGGAAAACGACGGCGAACTGGTCCGTGTGGCAGCAGCCCTGAGATCAGACGACTCAGATTTCGGTCAAGCCGGAACCCTCTACCGAGATGTCTTCGACGACGCTGCGAAAGCTCGTTTCCTGGAGACAATCACCGGTGCGATTAGCGGAGTCACCCGGGATGAGGTCCGCGAACGCGCCATCTGGTACTGGACCCAGGTGGACGAAACACTCGGAGCCAACTTACGCAGTGGTCTCGAGACTGCAGCGCAGAGCGCAAACGAGGCGGCAGAGTACGTCGGTGTCGCGGATAACTGAGCCCTCGCGCACAGTGAGAAGTTGATGCACTAAGCAAAACAACGGTGGGGTCGGAACTTGCGTTCCGACCCCACCGTTGTTTTGAGGGACAATAGGATTATGACTTCTGAATCAACCACGTTTCCTGACCCCGCTAGCACGTCCGAAGCTAGCCAAGCGGTGCGGGATATCGCCGATGTTGCGGCCATTGAAGTGATCACCACTGCGGCAGTGCACCTGATGAGCGCCGCCGCAGTAAAGTGCGGCCTGTCTGAAGGGACAGCAGCCGAAGAGCACCTCGACCTTGATGAAGCCCGCAAGCTCATCAACGCGCTCGCTGCTTTGGTCACCACGTCGGCACCCGACATTGGGAACCAGCATGCACGTTCCCTCCGCGATGGGTTGCGCAGCCTGCAACTGGCATTCCGGGAAGCAAGCGATATCCCAGATGCGCCAGGTGAGGGCCCAGGCGAAAAACTCACCGGCTTCGTGAGCTAACCCCACCAAGGCTGTGGACCTGGCCTGATGCTCGAATCAGGCGGTTCTGACCCGCAATTCCAAAGAATCAACCCGGTCACTAATGACATCTGACTCAGCGAGCGTGGTGTTCACCGCGGTCAGCACAGCGTTCAACCGCGCGCGATCCAGCCCTGGTGCTAGACCAAGCACCACCGCCACTTCTGCTGTGCGCCCTGGTTCCGCTGTCACAGTTTGGACGTGTTCGACGCTTCCCACGGCATCCGCGATCTCGGCGCTCACTGCAGCATCAACCACACCATCTGACACCGCTGGCACCCATGGCCGTGACTGTGCAATTGCCCAGACCGCCGGCCGCGGAATCAAAACTGTGATGGGCCCTCCGGGGTCAACCACCAACAGTGCCCAGTCTTCAGCGACTGCAGACAGCGCTGCCCGGACGCTCTCAACGGGGACAGGTCTGGCATCGCTACGCCACGTAGCCATGGCTGCAACACTTGAAAAGACCGGTAGGGCAAGTCTGCCGTCAGGCGATTCAAGCGCCACGACGCCAGCTGAGGCTTCTTTATCAACCTGCTGACCGAACTCTCCCGCACCTGAAACATCCAATTCCGCAAGGATCGGAATCAGCACTCGTACCGGCGCAAGAGCAGTAACAACGCGCAGCAGATGTGGCACATCTGGCGAGGAGTTGTACTCCCCTAGTGCCGCGGCCAGGGCAGGTGCTGCAGATCCATCATCGCCTGCAAACGGGTTCGACTTCATCTCCCGCCCTGCCCACGGCACCCCTGCGGAATCAGCAGGAAGTTTGGGACCCGAGGTCACGGACGTCCCGCGACATCCAGCGCTTCAGGCAGGGTGAACGCCCGAGCGTATAGGGCCTTACCGACAATTGCTCCTTCTACTCCGGTGGACACCAAGTCGCGTAATTCACGCAGATCGTCCAGCTTTGCGATGCCACCGGAAGCGATGACCGGAGCGTCGGTTTTGGCTGCAACCTGCGCAAGCAGTTCGATGTTTGGACCGTTGAGCATTCCGTCTTTGGTGACGTCAGTGACGACATAGCGCGGGCACCCGTCGGCCTCAAGACGGTCAAGAACCTCCCAGAGGTCTCCACCTTCTTTAGTCCAGCCTCTAGCCGCCAGGGTGGTGCCCCGCACATCAAGCCCCACCGCAATCTTCTCTCCGTACTGGGCAATGACTTTGGCAGTCCAGTCCGGGTTCTCCAACGCAGCGGTACCGAGGTTGACTCGGGCGCAACCAGTTGCGAGGGCACGTTCCAGAGACTCGTCGTCGCGGATACCACCGCTGAGTTCAACCTTGATGTCGAGTCTGCCCACCACATCGGCTAGCAGCGCGATATTCTCACCGCGACCGAAAGCGGCATCGAGATCCACAAGGTGGATCCACTCAGCACCTCCATTTTGCCAGTCAAAAGCTGCGGACAACGGGTCGCCATAAGACGTTTCTGTTCCAGCAGCCCCCTGGACCAGGCGCACCGCCTGGCCATCGGCGACATCGACGGCGGGTAACAGGATAAGACGTTCAGACATATTTTCCTTTCACAGGTGGCGCTTGGCGACCACAGCAACTCGGATAGCGGCGGGTGCGCTTCAGCGCAGCGTTCCCAACCAGTTGGTCAACAGTTGTGCACCGGCATCACCGGACTTCTCAGGATTGAACTGCGTTGCAGTCAGTGGACCGTTCTCCACTGCGGCTACAAAAGGACTCTCTTCCCCTGACCAAGTCACCTGCGGTCGAACAAAGTGGCTATCCGCAGGTTCGTCCTGGCCGAGAGCAAAAGATTGCGCAGCGTAGGAGTGCACGAAATAGAAGCGTTCTTGTTCTACCTGCTCAAACAAAGCCGTACCTGCAGGGGGACGCACAGTATCCCAACCCATATGCGGTACGACCGGCCCTGGCAACTGTTGGACTTGGCCGGGCCACTGCCCGAGCCCGTCGGTGAGTGCACCATGTTCAGCACCAGAATCAAACATGACTTGCATACCAACACAGATCCCCAATACTGGCCGGCCACCCGCCAAGCGACGTTCAACGATTTGATCGCCGCGCACGGTGCGCAGTCCCCCCATTACCGCAGCGAACGCGCCAACCCCCGGCACTACAAGACCATCTGCGACTTCGGCCAAGGCGCGATCAGCGGTCAGTTCCACTGTTGCGCCCACACGTTCTAGCGCCCGCACAACAGATCTGACGTTTCCGAAACCGTAATCCAACACCGCAACAAAAGGAGACCGGGTCACAGTTGACAGCCTTCCGTCGCTCAGGACTTCTTGGCTTGGCGTGCAATGGCCGCCAGTTGCCGAAGCGCTTTAAACCGCGAAATGCCGACGCTGGTCACGACGTGCTCGACGTCGGCGATGGAGCTGGCCTGTGTCAACAGGTCCTCCATCACCTCAGGGGCACCATCGAGGACAAGTCCGGCGGGCAGCTCGGTTTCTTGTTTTCCAAGTTGCCAACGCGACGCAGTTAACTGGCCTTCACGGCGTTCAATCAACACGACTGGCACGTCCTTCACCAGTTCAGAGATCGCTTTCGCGGCGCGTTGCGGCCCCCCGTCAGTAAGGTCTCGGCACGAAGCAATTGCTCCGATCTCGGTGACAAATGCATCAACCGGGACCTTTGCAAGCGCGCAGGCAGCTGCAAGTGGCTCAGCGGCGGCAATCTGCGTAATGATCAACGCCACAGATGGGGCACTTGCGGAGCCCGAGCCGTCGATCAGCCCCGAAATGTCATCAGGTACCTCGAAAGAATCGGGAAGTTCCGACTCGCTCATAGCGCTCCCTTAGTGGAGGGGATGCCCTCAACGCGAGCATCGGGGGCAACGGCAAAGCGCAATGCTCGCGCCACTGCCTTGAACTGCGCCTCGACGATGTGGTGCGGATCCCGTCCCGCCATGAGGGTGACGTGCATACAGATACCAGCGTGGTAAGCCATCGACTCAAAGACGTGCCGAGTCAGCGAACCAGTGAAGTGCCCACCAATCAGGTGGTACTCCTGTCCCTCAGGTTCGCCCTGGTGAACCACGTACGGCCGGCCAGAGACATCCACCACAGCCTGTGCCAATGCTTCGTCCAACGGAACAAGCGCGTCACCAAAACGAGCAATTCCGGCTTTGTCGCCTAGCGCGATGCGAAGTGCGTCACCAATGCTGATAGCGACGTCCTCAACCGTGTGGTGCGCATCAATGTGGATGTCACCCGTTGCCTGGACGTCGAGGTCAATGAGGGAGTGCTTACCCAGCGCGGTGAGCATGTGGTCATAGAACGGAACGGTTGTCGAAATATTCGTCTTACCAGTTCCATCCAGGTTGAGCTCTACAACGACGCTGGACTCGGATGTCTTGCGCTCAATCCGGCCTGTGCGTAACGCCTTCTTCTCGGTCACAGTCTTGCTACCTCCACCAGAGCGGCTTTAAATGCCGCCATGTCTTCACGCGTCCCGATCGAGACTCGTAACCAACCCTCTGGACCAGTCTCCCTGATCAGGACACCACGATCCAAAAGGCCCTGCCAAATGCTATGCCGGTCCGAAAAAGAACCGAAGAAAATGAAATTAGCGTCCGACTCAGCAACTTGTAGCGGCTGACCGTCGAGCCGTTGCTGTCGCAGCCAATCGGCTGTTTTGTCGCGTTCCCGGCGCAGGTCACCAATACGCGCCAATAACGTGTCCGAATGGGCCAAAGCCGCCCGGGCAACTGCCTGTGTCACCCCGGATAAGTGGTACGGCAGCCGTACCACTCGAAGCGCATCGACGAAGTCACTAGAAGCCGCCAAATAACCGATCCGCGCACCAGCAAGAGCGAACGCCTTCGACATCGTTCGGCTCACGGCCAAGTTCGGGAACTCACTGAGTAGTTCCAGAGCGGATGGAACACCATCGCGTCGAAACTCCCCGTATGCCTCGTCAACAACCACCACAGCACCAGCGCCGTCAATGTCGACGTTAAGCGCCTCCTGGCAAATCGCAGCGACGGTCTTCGCCGGCAAAGCTGTTCCGGTGGGGTTGTTCGGACTCGTCAACAAAATGATTGCAGGTTTGTGTTCCGCAATGGCCGCGCGTGCGACCGCAAGATCAATCGTGAAGTTACTTTCGCGTTCCGCAACGGCCCAGTTCGTATGTGTGTCCCTGGCGTACTCGGGGTACATCGAATAGGTCGGCGTGAACGACAGTGCAGTCCGCCCCGGTCCGCCGAAAGCCTGCATGATGTGCAGCATGACTTCATTTGAGCCATTTGCCGCCCAGATCTGCTCGGGTGGCACCATCACGCCGCTTTCCTGTGCCAGGTAGTCCCCAAGGTCAGCACGCAGGCCGAGAAAGTCGCGGTCTGGGTATCGGTTTAAGCCTGCTGCAACAGCGGCGACATCGCTTGCGATAGCTGCAACGACCCCGTCATCGGGTCCGTATGGGTTTTCGTTCACATTCAATAGATGCGGAACGTCCAATTGGGGCGCGCCATAGGGAGCTATCCCGGCAAGTTCGGGACGCAGTGGCAGCTGGGATGAACGTCGGGAGGCAGCAAGAGTCACGCGTCAAGTCTAGTCGGTCCAGTTCTGCGCCATTTGGTGTGTCCGTTCACCGGTCAGATTCGCATCACAGAACCCGTAGCGCCGTCCCCACCCTTGGGGTCAGTTGGTGCATCAGTCTCACAGTTCCCTAGGCTGAAGGTATGACGGCGCCGGAACACCCCACTTCGCACACCCCTCAGGATGACTCCGCTCCCGAAGAGTCGTCCCAACCCGCAGCAGAAAAAGCTCCCGCTCCACCCCGTGGGGAAAAACGCTGGGGGGTCGAGCCCGACTGGTCGAAACTGCCGAGTACGCCGCGCCGTCGGCAACCCATCGACGTTCCTGAATGGGGTGCCTCCTCCATAGACGCCCGAAACCTCGTGAGCGCAGATGGCAACGCCAATCAAAGTTCGCCCCAGGACGCCGCGCCAGCCTGGCAAACCCCCGACTTTCAAGAAATGACCCGGCCCGGAGCAGAACCTGTAGTCGCCGAGGTCCACAAGCCCGCGGCCCCTACTCAAAGCGCCCCCGTTGCATCCGCTGCCGTTGCACCAGACACCGTTGAAACAGAGTCAGTTGGACCCGGCTCGGATGCGACTACCTCGGCACTCATTAATCCCGCACAGAACAACGGGGGCATCTCCACCACCGAAGAACGTCCGGCGGCTTCCCTAGCGACGCAATCCAGAAGTGCGTCCTTATCCGACTTCGACGATCTACCCTTCTGGGACGAAGAGCCGGACGACCCGTACGACGGTCTTCACCCATCTGCCTCGGCCACCGCTCCACGTTCCATCACAACGGAAAAAACCGCAGCTACCGAGACAACGACTGCCAAGGACGCCGCCACGGACCAAGCAGATTCCTCGGAGCAGAGCCCGGACGAGCCGAACCACGAAAACCTCCGCGACGACGCCGAACGCATTCTCAAACGCCTCGTCGGCCGGGACGATGTTGCTCTCCGCGAAGACCAGTGGCAAGCAATCGAGGCGCTCGTTGCCCGAGCACAACGCGTGTTAGTCGTACAACGCACCGGTTGGGGCAAATCCGCCGTCTACTTCGTGGCCACCGCAATACTGCGCGCCTCCGGAAGTGGTCCGACAGTCATCATCTCCCCGCTGCTTGCCCTCATGCGGGATCAGATCGCCGCAGCCGAACGCGCCGGCATTCGGGCTGTGACCATTAACTCCGCCAACGTCACCGAGTGGGACCACATCCACGAGCAGATCGCGCAGGGAGAGGTCGATGTCCTGCTCTGCTCCCCCGAGCGCCTGAACAACCCGGACTTCCGCGATCAGGTCTTGCCCAAATTGTCCGCCAGCGCTGGGCTCGTCGTCGTGGACGAAGCGCACTGCATCTCCGACTGGGGTCACGACTTCCGACCCGACTACCGCCGGATACGCACTCTGATAGAAGAATTGCCGCCACGCATTCCGGTGCTTGCCACCACAGCAACAGCAAATGAACGCGTCACTCGGGACGTGGCCGAACAACTTGCCGTCACCCACGCTCAGTCAGTGCCAACGCCTCAGGTACTGGTGCTGCGCGGCTCCCTGGACCGGGAATCACTTCAACTTGCTGTACTGCCCGTCACCGACCAGCCCACTCGAGTTGCGTGGTTACTCAATGCGCTCAGCACCCTGCCCGGGTCGGGAATTGTCTACTGCCTCACCGTGGCTGCAGCCGAACAGGTTGCCGAACAACTTCGCGCCAATGGTCTGCCGGTGCAGGCATACACGGGACGCACCGACCCAGCAGAACGCGAAAGTCTGGAGGCAGATCTCAAAGCCAACCGAGTCAAAGCACTCATTGCTACCTCCGCGCTCGGAATGGGCTTCGACAAACCAGACCTCTCCTTTGTGATCCACCTCGGGGCCCCCTCATCCCCCATCGCCTACTACCAACAGGTGGGCCGTGCGGGGCGTGCTGTCGACTCCGCAACAGTCGTGCTCGCTCCCGGGGTAGAAGACCAGCAAATTTGGGACTACTTCGGATCCCTCGCTTTTCCGGACGAACCCAGGGTGCGAGCCGTGCTCGATGCACTAAAAGCACACGGCACCCAGTCGGCCGCAAGGTTGGAAACTCAAGTGGATCTGCGCCGATCCCGACTCGAAATGATGCTGAAAGTTCTGGACGTCGACGACGTCGTCCGTCGTGTACGAGGTGGTTGGGAAGCCACGGGCAAAGCGTGGGAGTACGACGCCGAACGCTATGCACGCGTCGCTCGGGCACGCGAAGACGAACAGCGCACCATGCTGGAATATGAGGCGACCCCGCAATGCCGCATGGCATTCCTCCGTGCAACGCTCGACGACCCCGTACTAGAAGAGGGCTGGCGTTGTGGCCGCTGCGACCGGTGCACGACACCGTCCCTCCCAGCGCTTCCGGATGCCGACGCCATCAACGCGGCTCGCTCCGAAATGGATCGGCCCGGGGTCGAAATAGCGCCCCGACGCATGTGGCCCAGCGGCATGCAAACCCTCGGAGTAGAACTCTCCGGGAAGATCGCGCCCAGCGAAGTCGCAGAAGCTGGCCGGGCGATTGGCAGACTCGACGGACTGGGCTGGTCCGCCCCCCTACGAAACCTCTTCGCAACCGAAACTGCAGACGGTCCAGTTCCGGTTGCCCTGCGCAAAGCCGCTGCACGAGTCCTGGACGACTGGGAGCAGGAAGCGCAAATCGATGGGATTGTCTGGGTATCTTCCAGCACGCGACCCGTGCTCGTAGAACACCTAGCGTCCGGACTGGCAAGCTACCTGGGCAAGCCCGTCGTCGGCTCCGTAGAGCCGCGTGCCGGACACGAGCCAGGTCGGCACGACATCAACTCCGCAATGCGACTTGCGGGAGTCTCGAACCGACTCGATCTCAACCTCACCGAAGCCGCCGCTGCAGGACTCCCAAGTCGAAATATTCTGCTCGTGGACGACTTCACCGATTCCGGTTGGACACTGACCACCGCGGCTCGGCTCATACGCAGAGCTGGCGCTGCCGGAGTACTGCCATTCGTGCTGGCAATCAGATGATGGACGTGTGAGGTGAGGGACGCGGCCGTCGGGCCACGTCCCTCACCTCACACGTTGGTTCGCCTGAACTGCGACGCAGCATAGAAGCCGACGCCTAGAAACGAACTCGGATCGCTTCACCGTGCGCGGGCAAGTCCTCAGCTTCAGCAAACGTGACAATCTTGTCGGCGATTTCTTCGAGCGCGCTCTTGCTGTACTCAATGACTTGAACAGCGCGCACGTAACTGTGCACGCCCAAACCACTCGAGAACCGGGCGCATCCTCCGGTGGGCAACACGTGGTTCGAACCAGCCATGTAGTCACCCAAGGGAACCGGGGTGTAGGGCCCCACAAAGATTGCGCCCGCGTTCGTGACCCGCTCCGCCACAGCAGCCGCGTCACGCGTCTGGATTTCCAGGTGCTCCGCGCCATAAGAGTTCACGACGGCCAGGCCTTGAGCAATGTCATCAACCAGCACAATTGCTGACTGTGGTCCGCTCAAAGCTTCCTCGACCCGAGCAGCGTGTTTAGTCTGCTGGGCGTGCTGGCGGACAGCTTCAGCAACCGCATCGGCGAGCTCCGGCGACGGCGTGACCAGAACTGAAGCCGCGAGCGGATCGTGTTCGGCCTGGCTCACCAAGTCCGTTGCCACGTGCTCAGCGTCTGCCGACTCATCAGCGAGGACTGCGATTTCGGTGGGACCGGCTTCTGCGTCAATACCTACAACGCCAAGCACCAATCGCTTTGCCGCAGCCACGTACACATTGCCTGGTCCGGTCACGACATCGACCGGTTCACACAGCACGTCACCGTCTTGCGGCTCTGAACCAGCAGCGCCATAGGCAAACATTGCCACCGCCTGGGCACCACCAACGGCATAAACTTCGTCCACACCCAGTAGGCCACAGGCCGCAAGGATTGTTGCATTGGGAAGGCCATCATTCTCGGCCTGGGGTGGGGACGCAATCGCCAGTGAGCCCACGCCGGCCTCCTGCGCTGCAACCACGTTCATGATGACCGACGAGGGGTAAACCGCTAGACCACCAGGGACGTAGAGACCAACCCGCTCCACCGGGATCCAGCGCTGACGCACCGTGGCACCGTCAGCGACCTGCACCGTGAAATCAGCTGGTTTTTGCGCAGCGTGCACACGCCGCACACGGTCAATTGCTTCCACGAGCGCGCTGCGGAGGTCAGGATCTAGACCAGTGAGGGCCCCATCAATAGCTGCCTGTGGAACGCGTAAGTATTTTGGACTGACACCGTCGAATTGTTCGGCAAACTCCCGCAGCGCAGCAGCCCCACGGTGGCGCACCGCGGCGATAATCGGCGCAACCGCGCCAACCGCCTCTTCTACGCCAAGTTCAGGCCGCGGAAGAACCGCGGTAAGTTCACGAGCTGACAGGGAGCGACCTCGCAGGTCAAGGCGATTCATCACGGGCCACAGTCTACGCCGTCGCCCGCGGCCAGATCCAACGAATAAGGATTCGCCCCAGACACGGTGCAGGACGCACACTGGGAAAGTGACCACAGTGAATATTCAGGATGACAGCATCCGCCTCGGCCAGTTCCTGAAACTCGCCGACCTAGCGGAATCCGGCGCCGACGCACGGTCCCTCATTGCCAATGGCGACGTCTGGGTCAACGGCGAAGAAGAAATCCGGCGTGGCCGGCAACTGACGACCGGCGACACCGTCCTCGTGCGGTCCCCACTGGGAGAAAAGCGCGCCACCGTAGCCGGCGCCGATAAGTCCTAGGAACTAACGCGCCATGTAGTCCGAGCTCATCACGCGTTCGACCTCGAGCATGAGAACGACCCGCTGTGGATCTTCCTCCGGCGCACGGTAGCGAACGGCATACCTGCGAACCGCTTCAGCAATCTCATGCGGGTCTGTTTCCACACGCAGCGTTCCCTCAAGCGTGATCCATCGGCCCCCATCAACCTGACAAAGCGCTGCCCTGGCCGGTAACCCTTGTTCCGTCCATGCCAGCACGTTGCGTACCTTCATCGAACTTACGTGGCTGTTGACTCGTGCCAGGCCGGCGTCCTGGTCCCAAGTGAAACCAACCGGAACCACATGCGGGCTGTGATTCTGGCGCACTGTGGTGAGAGTGGCCAAGTGACGCTCGGTCACAAAGAGTCGTTGCTCGGGAGTCAAATTCTTCACAGTTACAGAACACCAGCGATCTGAGTGGTTTTGGGTGGGTAACGGAAAGTTCAGTGCCGGTTCACTGCGGTAGACAAGATGAGCCCAACAATGCTTTGAGATCACCGAAGAGGGAAGGCGACCTCTCAATGCGGAGTTTGTCCTCAAGTTGCATGATGGTGGCCCGGCCCGGGCTCGTGAGCCGCAGGTGGACTGGGGTGCTTCCCGGATGGGTGGAGAGCACTTCTCGGATTCCCTCGACGGTGCCCTGAGTGCAGCGTGATGTAGCCAGACTGACGACCAGCGGTGCATCTGAACCAGCCGTCACATCTGGGAGCGACACCTCAATTGCCTGCAACTGCATCGTCTCATCCCGGCGTCTCACCCTGCCGCGGACCGCAACGATCTGGTCTTCCGCCAAGATCGTCGAGTACGCCAAGTAGGTTTCACCAAAGAACATCACCTCAACGGCGCCCTCAAGGTCCTCAACCGTGACCGCGGCCCACGGGTTGCCAGCTTTGGACATTTTGCGCTGCAAAGACGTGATGAGCCCGGCGATCACCACAGTTGAGCCATCCGGACGCGCCTCATCAGCGATCAGGGAAACAATTGAAATCTCGGCAGCACGTGACAGCACATGCTCCAAACCGGACAACGGGTGGTCAGAAACATAGAGGCCGAGCATTTCGCGTTCAAAAGCCAAAAGCTGCTTCTTATCCCAATCTGGCAGGTCGGGCACCTCAACACTGAAGTTCATCGAATCATCAGGTTCCGGCCCACCTAGCCCGGCAAAGAGATCAAACTGGCCCTCGGCTTCTTTACGCTTCACTCCAATTACCGAGTCCACCGCCTGCTCATGCACGACAACCAGCGCGCGTCGAGCATGGCCCAGCGAGTCAAAAGCACCGCCCTTAATTAACGACTCAATGGTGCGCTTGTTGCAAACCACCGCCGGTACTTTATCGAGGAAGTCTGTGAAAGAAGTGAACGCCCCCTTCGTCTCCCGGGCCAGCACAATCGCCCCCACCACGTTCGCACCGACGTTGCGAACTGCGGTGAGACCAAAGCGGATGTCCTTGTCGACAGCAGTGAAGTTTGCCGATGACGAGTTCACATCCGGTGGCAACACTGTGATGCCCATCCGGCGGCATTCGTTGAGGTACAGCGCGGACTTGTCTTTGTCATCGCGCACGCTCGTGAGCAGCGCGGCCATGTACTCAGCTGGGTAGTGCGCCTTCAGGTAGGCAGTCCAATACGAGATAACACCGTAAGCGGCGGAGTGCGCCTTGTTAAACGCATAGTCTGAGAAGGGCAGCAGCACATCCCACAACGTCTTCACCGCAGCTTTGGAGAAGCCCCGCTCCAGCATGCCGTCGGAGAAACCCTCGAACTGCATATCGAGTTCGGCCTTCTTCTTCTTACCCATCACCCGGCGCAAAATGTCCGCTTGCCCCAGGGAGTAGCCCGCCACCTTCTGGGCAATTGCCATCACCTGCTCTTGATAAACAATCAGCCCGTGCGTGGCGCCGAGGATCTCATCAAGGGGTTCAGCAAGCTCAGGGTGAATCGGGGTGGCCTCTTGCAAACCGTTCTTGCGCAGGGCGTAGTTTGTGTGCGAGTTGGCGCCCATCGGACCAGGGCGATACAGCGCGCCCACCGCCGAAATGTCTTCAAAGTTGTCGGGGCGCATCAGTTTGAGCAGGGTGCGCATGCCGCCGCCGTCGAGTTGGAACACCCCGAGGGTCTCCCCACGCGACAACAACGCGTAGGTCTCGCGGTCATCGAGTGGGAGCGCCTCTACCGTGACGGGTTCCTTATGGTTGAGAACAATGTTCTCCAACGCATCGTCGAGAATCGTCAGGTTTCGCAAACCCAGAAAGTCCATTTTGATGAGCCCAAGTTCTTCACACTTGGGGTAATCAAATTGAGTGATGACCGCGCCATCCACCAGACGGCGCATAATCGGAATGATGTCAATCAGCGGCTCACTGGACATGATGACCCCAGCGGCGTGCACACCCCACTGGCGTTTAAGGCCTTCGATTCCCTTAGCTAGTTCCACCACCCGCTGGGCGTCCGGGTCAATTGCGTGCAATTGCCGGAATTCCTCAGCCTCGCTGAAGCGTTTGTCCTTGTCATCAAAAATACCGGTCAGGGTGATGTCTTGGCCCATGATGGCCGGTGGCATCGCCTTCGTAAGTTTGTCACCCATCGCGTAGGGGAAGCCAAGCAGCCGAGACGAGTCTTTCAGCGCCTGCTTCGCCTTAATTGTGCCGTAAGTAACGATCTGCGCGACCCGGTCTTCACCATATTTGTCACTGACATACCGGATGACTTCACCACGGCGTCGCTCATCGAAGTCCACATCAAAGTCCGGCATGGACACTCGGTCTGGGTTCAAGAACCGCTCGAAGATCAAACCGTGCTTCAGCGGATCAAGGTCAGTGATCCCCATGGCGTAGGCGGCCATTGATCCTGCGCCCGAACCACGCCCGGGGCCGACGCGGATGCTCTGGTCCTTTGCCCAGTTGATGAAGTCCGCAACGACCAGGAAGTACCCGGGGAACCCCATCTGCGTGATAACTTTCGATTCATAGTTGGCCTGTTGCCTCACCTCATCAGGGATGCCCTGCGGGTACCGCAGGTGCAGGCCGGACTCGACTTCTTTGACGAACCATGACGTTTCGTCTTCACCTTCCGGGCAGGGAAAGTTCGGCATGTAGTTCGCAGAAGTGTTGAAACTGACTTCACACTGCTCAGCGATGAGAAGCGTGTTGTCGCACGCCTCGGGCAGTTCAGACCACAGCGCCCGCATCTCTTGGGCAGACTTCACGTAGTAGCCGTCCCCCTCGAAGGCGAACCGGTTGCCACCCTGTGCATACGTCGGTTCAGTCAGAGTCGAGCCAGAGTTAATCGCCAGCAATGCTTCTTGGGAGTAGTGATCTTCTTGCCGAACGTAGTGCAGGTCATTCGTAGCGACTAATGGTGCGTCAATTGCTTTAGCAAGCCGCAGCAGATCCAGTCGAACTCGCTTTTCAATATCGAGATCGTGATCCATGAGCTCGACGTAAAAATAGTCTTTGCCGAAGATGTCTTGGAACTCGCCGGCAGCCTTGACTGCCTCATCGAACCGCCCGAGCCGCAGCAGCACCTGAACCTCACCCGAAGGACACCCCGTTGAGGCAATCAAGCCTTCACCGAAGCGACTCAGCAGGTCCCGGTCCATACGCGGCCATTTGCCCATCTGTCCCTCAAGAGAGGCGTAAGAGCTGGCGCGGAACAGGTTGTGCAAGCCGGTGTTGTTGCGTGCCCACATGGTCAGGTGCGTGTAAGCGCCGCGGGCCGAAACATCGTCCCTTTCCTGTCCCTTGTCGCCAAAGCGCACACGGGTCTGATCAAAACGGCTGGTGCCCGGCGTGAGGTAAGCCTCCACACCAATGATCGGCTTGATGCCTTGAGCGGTCCCCTGCTTCCAGAACTCATAGGCCCCGAACAGGTAACCGTGATCTGTTGAAGCGATCGCGGTCTGACCGAGTCGTTTTGTCTCGTCAAAGAGGTCCTTGATCCGCGCTGCGCCATCGAGCATGGAGTACTCGGTGTGCACATGCAGGTGGACGAAGTCTGAATCTTTCGATGAAGTTGAGGAAGCCGCCGACATACCTACGAGTCTAGGCTTCCCAACTGACGCTCAAGCACGAAGTCAGAAACACCCGCGCGCCGGATGGCTTCAGTTGCCTGTCACAACCTCAAGAGCATGCGCCAGGTCCGCGGGGTACTGACTGGAGACTTCCATCCACTGCCCCGATGACGGGTGGTGGAACCCCAGCCCCATCGCGTGCAACCACTGTCTTGTGAGCCCAGTACGCGTCGCAAGTGTGGGATCCGCACCGTAGGTAATGTCCCCCACGCAGGGGTGGCGCAGCGCAGAGAAATGCACCCTAATTTGATGTGTACGCCCTGTCTCCAGATCGACTTCCAAAAGGGACGCCGCGGGGAACATCTCAAGAACTTTGTAGTGGGTGACAGAGTCCTTGCCATCAGCTGTGACCGCGAACTTGTAGTCCGCGGTGGGATGACGCCCGACTGGAGCGTCAATGGTGCCCGTGGTTGGTTCAGGATGACCTTGAACAAGGGCGTGGTAGGTCTTGGAGACCGTGCGTTCCTTGAAGCCCCGCTTGAGGCTGGTGTATGCACGTTCGCTTTTGGCGACAGCCATGAGCCCGGACGTGCCCACGTCGAGTCGGTGGACAATCCCCTGCCGCTCAGCAGCGCCCGAGGTGGCGATTCGGTAGCCGGCGGCTATGAGACCGCCAACGACAGTCGGACCCGTCCACCCAGGTGAAGGGTGGGCAGCTACTCCGACGGGCTTGTCGATCACTACGACATCGTCGTCTTCATACCGAATAGCCATTCCTGGAATGGGTTCGACGTTGATCTGTGGCTCAGATTCCTCGGCTGGGAGTTCAACCTCAAGCCAGGCCCCAGGCAGAAGTCGGTCAGATTTATTTACTTCACGTCCGTCTACGCGCACACCACCGTCCGCTACGATCTGTGCTGCTGCGGTTCGTGACAGGCCTAGGAGACGCGCAACACCTGCGTCAACTCGCTGCCCCGCAAGGCCGTCCGGAACAGGCAGAGATCGCAGCACAGTCAGTCCTGGTCCTCTGCTGTTTCCACATCAGAGCGGTCATCAGCTTCGAGCGGTTCGACCGTCGCCGTGCGTAATCCAGAGATGGGGATACCGCGGATGGACAACCACACGATGAACACCGCGGCCAGAACGATAGCGATGTCTGCAACGTTGCCGACGAAGAAGCCCGCGTAGTTGATGAAATCGACGACGTGCCCTCGCGCAAAGCCAGGGTCCCTCGCAAAACGATCGATTAAGTTTCCGATCGCTCCACCAAGTAACAGGCCGAAAGCCAGTGACCAACCCAATGATCCGATCCGGCGCGAGATGCGAATCACAACCGCAACCACCACCACCGCGACGAGCGTCATAACCCAGGTCATTCCAGTGCCGATTGACAGCGCTGCGCCCGGGTTGAAGATCAACTTCCAGCCCAAAAGGTCCCCGAGGAACCACTTCGTGGGGGTACCTTCCGCAAGGTGGTCCAAAGCAAACAACTTTGTGAGTTGATCGAGCCCAGCGATCACAACAGCGAGACCGACGATCAGCGTTGTGAGCCTGCCAGGCTGTTGTACTACGGTGCTGTGCTCTTGCGGTCGCTGCGCGCGACTGACCATGGGCTTCCTCTGTTCTTCTGATCTCGATCAGCAGTGTCCCACGTAAGGGCCACAGCACGCCCATCCAGTCGGCCGTGCCAGCGAACTAAGTTCAGCGGCGTTCTTCGCGCTGCTTACAGGTGACGCATAGAGTCGCGCGCGGGAAAGCTTTAAGCCGAGCCTTACCGACAGGCTCTGAGCAAACTTCACATGTTCCGTACGTGCCAGCACCGATGCGCTGCAATGCACGGTTATTCTGCTCAAGCAGATCCCTGGTGTTGTTCACTAGGGTGAGCTCTTGTTCGCGTTCTAAAGCGATCGATCCGGAGTCAGCTTGGTCGTCCCCGGAGCCTTCTCCGGGGTGTCGCAGCAATTCAGTGAGTTCAGCGTCTGCGGCCTCAAGTTCCTTCTCCAGCCGCTCGCTCTGCTCGATCAGTTGAACGGCGAGTTCCTTGACCTCTTTTGTGGTCCAGGCCTCTTCGCCGTCACGCACTGGGAAGCCTTTGACGTCCTTAGCAAAGCGCGGGAAACGCTCACTGAATGTCTGGGGTGTGACCTTATCTTGGATCGACATTGTCGAACCTCTCTGCTCGGAAAGACTAGTAAAAAGCACCAATGGCCGATGCGGGCAACACGTACTAACCACTGTCATAACAGGGGGTGTGTCACACGCATCGGCCGAAGACGATGTTAACGAACCTGCTTGACCCCGTGGGGTCAACCGGAGGTTAGATCCCTGGTCGGGACTGACCGTTACCGCGGTCTGGCAGAGCAGCCCCGCGGTTATCTAGGTCACCAAGGAGTTGTTCTAGGTAACTTTGCAGACGAGTGCGGTAGTCACGCTCGAACTGTCGCAACTCGTCAATCTTGCGTTCCAGCAGCGATCGCTCCTTCTCGAGTTGCTGAAGGGTACGATCGGAGGTTTCTTGGGCCTCGCGCACAACGCGTGTGCCCTCCGCCTTCGCCTCGCTGACGAGTCGTTCGCCCTCTTCCTGACCGGACCGAACGTAGTCGTCGTGCAACTTCTGAGCCAGTTGCAGCATCCCTGTAGCGGATTCTGGTTCGTTGCTCCGTGAACTAGGCGAGGTAGCACCGTGGTCAGCGGACTGGGACCGAGATGGCTGCTGGTAAGCAGACTGCTGAACCGGCTCTGGGGTCGGTTCTGGTTCTGGCTCAACCTCGGGCTCGGGCTCGGGTTCTGGAGCGGGCTCAGGCTCAGGTGTGGCCTCGGGCTCAGGCTCAGGCTCAGGCTCAATTGTGGGCTCTTGGGCCGCTGGTGCTTGACCTGAGGCGCTCGCACGGCTCAGTTCAGCGATGCGCTGCTCCGAAGCACCGAGCTTGGCCTTCAGGCCTTCGTTTTCTTCCTGAAGTTCCCGAAGCGAGAAAAGCACCTCGTCTAAGAAGTCATCGACCTCGACGACGTCGTAGCCTTCACGGAACTTAGTTGCCGTGAACTTCTTATTCAGGATGTCGTCTGCTGTAAGCAGTGCCATCGTGTCACCTCAATGCGTTGCGCGGGTCGATGAGTCGAGGACGCCTAACGACGGCCAAGCCTCACGCTAGCGGAAAATAGGACAGACGTGCCGAGACACGCGGATAGCTCTGGGGCGAATTTTCTCGATCCAGGGGTTCTTCTGTTCAGTTCAGTCCCTGGGCAATAGCACCCAAGACGAACCTAATCGTATAGCAACCGAGCAACAAAACGAGAAAAGCGAGATCCAGGCGCACCCGTCCGATCGTTAGCGGCGGGATAACCCGGCGCAGCCATCGCAGTGGTGGATCTGTGACGGTGTAGACGCCTTCACTCAAAACCAGCGCGATCCCTCTCGGACGCCAGTCACGTGCGAGAACCTGCACAAGATCAATGACCACTCGGGCAAATAAAATGAGGATGAACAGCCATACCAAGAACTGTGCAGTAGCCAAGAGCAGCATCACAGTGAATCGTGACTCAACTCTGGTTGTAGAATCCGGCGCGCGACTTGCCGTCAGAGCCGGCCTGCTCCTCGCCCGTGATTTCGACACTTTCAGGCGACAAGAGGAAGACCTTGTTTGTCACGCGTTCGATTGCGCCTCGCAAACCGAATATGAGCCCTGCAGAGAAGTCGACGAGACGTTTGGCGTCGGAATCGTCCATGTCAGAAAGGTTCATAATGACTGGTGTTCCTGCACGGAAAGCATCGCCGATGACGCGTGCATCGTTGTAGGAACGCGGGTGCACTGTTGTGATGCGTCGAAGGTCACCACCGTGTGGAGTTCGTGCTTCGCGTTGGGCAACAGCCCGGTTTATGGGCGTGACCTGCGCCGGGTAGTCATGCGTCATCGCACCCTCCACCTCTTGTTCCTCACCGTACGGCTCGACGTATTCGTCGGCGTACTCCTGCTCGCCCCGATCGTCGGCGAGGCCTAGGTACAGCATGGTCTTGCGCAGTGCTCCGGCCATTGGCCTACCCCATTCTTTGTCATACTCGTAGGTTCACGCTAACTGGAAAAATTGATTCTGCTAGGTAACGACACGCGAGAACTGACTCAACTCAGCGCAAGCACACCGGCAAATCGCCCGGTGGGGCTGTTTGCACCACCAGCACCGCGATAGGAGTAAAAGTCAGGTGACTCTATGGTGCAGATGGCGATCTGCTCCACGTTTAGCACTCCAGACTCCCTTAGCACGGCGGCTGCTCCCGTTGGCAAGTCAAGGGCTGGTGTTCCGGAGTTCGTGTAGCTGACCGTCTGCGGGATTTGTGCCACGACGTCCAACTGCATTTCTTTCGGGACTTCGTAGCACCGACCACAGGCTGCTGGGCCGATAATCGCCTTCATCACTCCGGTCTCAGCGCCCCGCAGAACCATTTCTTGCACCGCTGCTTGCAGCACGCCCGCGATCAACCCTGCTCGTCCCGCATGGATCACAGCGCCAATTCCTGCAGCGGCATCAACGACAAGAACAGGCACACAATCTGCAACCAGCACGGCAGCAGCAACGGAACTTCGAGTCACAATAATTGCATCAACCGGGCCACAGTGGACTTCGGTTGATGTTGTCCGATCCGAAGTGAACTCGACCGAGGTCAACTCTGGGGAAACCCCGACCTCTGCCCCGTGCACCTGAGCGCCGAAAGCTACCGGTCGCCCTACCGCTTCCTGCAGCAACTTGCGATTTTGCAGCACACGAACGCGATCGTCCCCTGTATTCAGCCCCAAGTTGAATTCGCCCCACGGTGGCAGCGAAACACCCCCGTGCACAGTAGTGAAACCAGCCTGCACACCGGGGCCAAAGTCACACGCGTAGACAGACTTCTCAGCTAAGCGCAATGCGCAACTCCTATTTGAGGAAGTCTGGGATGTCGAGTTCTTCCGTGCGGCGCCGGGTGGGCTCCTCATCGAAGATGCGTGGCACGTCTAGACGGTCCTGTTGCTGGTTTTGCTCGTCATCACGCTGCCCATCCTGACGCTGGTCATCCTGACGCTGCCTATCCTGACGCTGCCCGGCCTGACTATGGTCATCGTGGCCCTGACCATCCGAAGAGCGAGTGGTCTGCTGGTACCGACGGTCTTCTGACGAAGCACTTGGCTGGAACCGCGGGGCCGGCTGGGCCGAGTACCCACGTGGCTCGTCATCCTCGATGGGAAGCACCGGGCGCGCCAGCGAGTGAGCTCCAGTTGTTGCTGCCGGCTCAGCTGCGCGTCGCGCCGATGGGGCTGAAGGCGCGGACGGCACAGCGGACTGAACGGGTGCCGCAGGCGTTGTCGATGAGCCGCTGCCCTCGACCTGCCCCAGCCCACGGCCATCCTTGCGGACCTGTGGAGTTCCACCGTCGAACCCGGCAGCGATCACAGTAACGCGAACCTCATCGCCAAGTGCATCGTCAATGACGGCACCAAAGATGATGTTGGCTTCGGGGTGCGCAGCCTCATGCACAAGCCGCGCGGCCTCGTTGATCTCGAAGAGCCCCAAATCGGAACCGCCCTGGATCGACAGCAGAACGCCGTGTGCGCCGTCAATGCTCGCTTCAAGCAGCGGAGATGAGATTGCCAATTCAGCGGCTTGGATGGCGCGGTCGTCGCCACGAGCAGAACCGATGCCCATGAGTGCACTTCCCGCACCCTGCATCACCGATTTCACGTCGGCAAAGTCGAGGTTAATCAGACCGGGGGTCGTAATGAGATCCGTAATGCCCTGAACGCCGGACAAGAGCACCTGGTCAGCCGAGTGGAAGGCATCCAGTGCCGACACGTTGCGGTCTGACATCGACAACAAGCGGTCGTTGGGGATCACGATAAGGGTGTCGACTTCAGCACGCAGCGCTTCAATTCCAGCGTCTGCTTGATTCGACCGGCGGCGTCCCTCAAAGGTGAAGGGGCGGGTGACAACCCCGACGGTCAAGGCACCAAGCGATCGGGCCATCCGGGCGACAACGGGTGCGCCACCGGTTCCGGTGCCGCCGCCCTCACCCGCGGTGACAAAAACCATGTCTGCGCCGCGGAGAACATCTTCGATCTCCTCGGTGTGGTCTTCGGCAGCTCGCTTTCCAACCTCTGGGTCTGCACCTGCCCCTAAGCCACGGGTTAATTCGCGTCCAACGTCGAGTTTGACGTCGGCGTCTGACATGAGGAGTGCTTGGGCGTCAGTGTTGATCGCGATAAACTCGACCCCTTTGAGACCCACCTCAATCATGCGGTTCACGGCGTTGACTCCGCCGCCGCCGATGCCGACCACCTTGATGACGGCCAGGTAGTTCTGTGGTGTTGCCACGGGAGTGCCTCTCGATCGATTACGGCCAACGCTGCCAACCTTCACCCTCAGGTAGAAGGTCAGAGTTATGTCAGGTTGTGTTACTCACAGACGCTAAGCGGCGTACTGCCGATCGGCAACGACCACCAACGCGTGTCGCAATAAAACTCTAGAAAGAGACCCAAAAGTCATCTGGTTATCGGAGCGTTCGGCGCAGAAACGTCAAACACTCTCGCTCCCTTCGTTTCCTTCGCGCTACGCAGCACCTCAAAAACCCGCACCTTGAGATCCGCATCCGTCTGATTCCCCCACAACACCGTTGCCCCATCGCGCAGTTTCATCTTGACCGCGTCAGGCGTTTTAGCGGAAATGCTCTTAATCTCTTGGTGCAGATCTGCTGGAATCGCGTTCAACATGAAGATCGCAGCCTCCAACGTTCGGGCGGTATCGGACCCATCTGGAATCTTAATCACCGGCAAGCCTTTGGGAACCTTCTTTGCACGCCCGACCACGTCACCGACGTCGTCGCGCAAGGTAAACCCGGTCCCATCGGGGACTGCCGCAACAGGTTCTCGAGCAGTAAGTTCAACACTCAAACCATCTGGCCACTGCCGAGTCAGCGCCACATCCCGAACTCCGGCGACCCGCAGAATTCGGTTACGCAGCCCAACGGTATCCAGCAGTGTCAGCGGCGTGCCCACTTCAGATGTGACAACTTTTTCTACCGCCCCCGGTGCAATGACCGCTCCCTGGCCCGTGATTCGCACCTGCTCCGCTGAGAGTCGGAATACCGAGGAAAAGAAGAGCAACCACGCAATAGCAAAAACCAGCAGCACAACAAGGCCAAGAATCGAGATCCGATTCCAGCGTCGACGACGTTCTGCCTTAGTTCGCTCATCGAGCCGCGCAGCAAAACCGGTCGACACCGAACTGCTCGCAGGGGCAGTCCTGTGCGACGGGTCGATCGTAGACGCAGCACGCGACTCGCCCCGTCCACCCACGTCGGTTCCTGTCCCCTTGCCAGTGGAAGGCTCCTTGCGGACGACTTCGTTTGCTCTCAGCGTTGGGTCCGACTCCTCAGCCTGTGGTGCGGCTAAGTTGTCACCCTGTTGGGCTTTTCCCCGCACCGTTCGCGTCGGGGTGCGCTTCTGTGCCGGACTAGACCCAGCGGGTCGCGCCTGGGCTGGTTTCGCCTGAGGTCGTGGGCTGTCCTTTGGGGGCTGAGGCCGTGGCCGAGGTGGCGGCCTCATTCGCGGCCACGAGCCAATGCTGCAAGCACAGTTGGCACTGCCCCGGTAACGTCCCCCGCGCCAACTGTGAGCAATAGGTCGCCAGGCCTAGCTTGTCCAGCTAGCCAGACCGCTGCCTCATCAAGGTCTGCAATCTCCACTGCGGCACCGTTCATGTGGTTCACGATCGACGCTCCCGAAACTCCAGTTTCTGGGTCTTCACGCGCAGCGAAGACATCCGTCACCACAGTCAGATCAGCCGAATCGAGGGCTTGCGCAAACTCCTGCGCGAAGAGTCTGGTCCGCGAGAACAGGTGCGGCTGGAACAACACCAATACTCTGCCTCCGTCCGCCACCGGACGCGCCGCGGTCAACAGTGCGGCAACTTCCGTCGGGTGATGAGCGTAATCGTCCACTACACGCACACCCCTGATCTCCCCGCGGTGTTCAAAGCGGCGGCCGGTGCCACGGAACTTTGCCGCTGAGGCAACCGCCAGTTGCGGTGACACACCTAGTACAAGAGCGACGCCCAGCGCAGCCAACGCATTCACAGCGTTGAAAATCCCAGGGACAAGTAACTCAAATTTAAGGCCCTGGCTGCCTCCAGACCACTCAGCGGCAGCTCCCAGAGCAAGCTGTAGGTGGGTGCTTAACGTCACAGTGCCTGAACTGCCGCCGGTGTCCGTCGCGGCGTAGTTACTCAGTTGGACATCACTGTCCGCGCTGGTGCCGTACAGCAAAACGTTCCCCCCGGTGCTCCGGTGGGCCTCCCCCAATCGCCGGGCGTCCGCATCGTCGGCGCACACCACTAACCAGCCCCCTGATTGAAGTCGGCTGGCAAAGTCGACAAACGCCTCCTGGAAAGCCTCGGCAGAGCCATAGTGATCCAGGTGGTCAGGCTCAATGTTGGTGACAACGGAGATGAACGGCGCATAGTTCAGAAAAGAGCCATCTGACTCATCCGCTTCTGCCACCAGAACATCGCCGCTGCCGAGGTGTCCCCCGCTCAGGGCGCCCTCCGCGGTCAACACGGATCCCCCAATTGCAAATGACGGGTCAAGCCCCGACTCACGCAGTACAACCGCGGTCATGGCCGAGGTCGTGGTCTTGCCATGCGCCCCCGCAACGGCGACCCCACGTGTTCCGGCCATCAGAGCAGCAAGAGCTTGAGAACGGTGCAAAACACGCACCCCCGCGGAGCGCGCTGCAACCACCTCCGGATTATCCGGACGCACTGCACTTGAGACCACAAGGGTGTCCACATTCCGCACCTGTGAGCCATCGTGACCAATCCAGCACTGAATTCCCTCTGCTGCCAAGGCATCAGTTGTTGCGCTCTGACGAGAGTCCGATCCCTGCACGTCAACCCCACGTGCTTTGAGCAGCCGGGCAACGACAGACATACCGGCTCCGCCGATACCGATCAGGTGCACACAACCGAAGTCCTGCACTGCGGAAACAAGTCGGTCAGTCGAAATCGGCATTTAACGTCCTTCTGAAATCGACTCAAGAACAAGATCAGCAACGAGTTTTGCACCATCTGGGCGTCCCACCCTCGCAGCCGAGCGAGCCAGAGCCTGCAATTCAGTAGGATTCTGCAACAGTGGCAGGACGCGGCTGGCAATCCACTGGGGTGTCAGCTTGGCGTCCTCAACCAGCAAACCACCACCAGCGTCAACCGCTGGCTGGGCATTCAAACGTTGCTCGCCATTGCCAATGGGTAGCGGAACGTACACCGCGGGGATGCCCAGCGCGGTAAGTTCGGCGACGGTGCCAGCTCCGGCACGGCATAACACCAGGTCAGCTACGGCAAGAGCCTCCTGCATGTCTTCGGCATACTCACGAACCTGATACCGCTGCCGAACCGATTCATCCTGGGCTGCCACTGCGGTCTCAACCAACGCTGCTTTTCCGTGACCAGTCAGATGCAACACCTGCGCAGGACTATCTACCAGATGCGACAGGACGCCCACCATTGCACTGTTGAGGCTGGCTGCTCCCAATGAACCACCGGTCACAACCAATGTTGGCAAGTCAGGGTCTAAACCCAGGGCCTGTGCGGCCCGAGCCCGCGTGGCCGGGGCGTCTTCTAGGCGTTCCCTCACCAACTGGGCAATCTCACGCCGAAGAGGGAGACCAGTAACGCGACCGCCACGCAGCGACGTGCCTGGAAAAGATACGGCTACCGCGGTTGCCCATCGGGCTCCCAGCCTGGGCGCACGTTCTGTTCCTGAATGACAACGGGCAAACGTCGTTCGAGTGCCGCCAGGTACGCCGGAGTCGATACGTAACCGCCAAAACCGACGACGACGTCGACCCCGTGCTTATCCATTGCTACGCCCGCGGCCTTGATCGCTGCTTGTAACCGCAGGGGGAAGACCAACCAGTCAAGGCTAATGCGACGCGGCAGCGGAACACGTGGAATAAGGGTCAACTCATAGCCGCGCGCAGGTACCAGGTCAACTTCCAAACCACCGTCTGTTCCCAAGACAATGATCTTCGTGTCGGGATCTCGTTCACAGAGTTCGTCCGCAACGGAAAGCAACGGATTGACGTGGCCTGCGGAGCCACCGCCCGCAAGCAGAACAGTTCTAGCCACGCCTCATCGTTCCCTTCTCAGTTGAACGCGCACTCGAGGATGTCCCCCGACGTGTCGTTGTACTTTCTTCGCCATTTCGCACCCGTCCAATAACAGCAAACGACCGACGCACCGGGCCCGCCCGAGCTGCCAGTGCCTCTCGCGCGCCAGGCTCATCACGGGCAAAACTCACCAACACCCCGATCGCGGCCATAGTGGTCACCAGAGCAGACCCCCCTGCGGAAACTAATGGCAGTGGCACGCCGATCACCGGTGCTAAGCCGATGACCACGCCAATGTTGACCAGTGCCTGTCCGACGATCCACGCAGCAAGGCCGGCAGATGTGATTTTCACAAAGGGGTCCGGGTGCCGAACCACAATCCGTGACATGGCGATCGTCAGGACTGCGAAGATCACCAGCATCATCAAAGTGCCGAGTAACCCTAGTTCCTCACCGAGGATCGCAAAGATGAAGTCGTTGTGTGCCTCCGGTAAATACAGCCATTTTTGTGCGGAGGCTCCGAGTCCAACGCCGCCCCAGCCACCTGAGCCCAAGGCCCACAGCCCGTGCTTCGTCTGGT
>RCNJ01000283.1_pt1 | contig 27157 bp, 21 predicted proteins | sample 2041171 | NCBI WGS metagenome assembly RCNJ01 (sample SAMN09708213, study PRJNA481090) | feces metagenome | biome: feces | host: Pygoscelis adeliae | place: Antarctica: Rookery Lake | collected 2010-03-01 | reverse complement strand
AGCACCGGATCGGCGCGGACATCATGTTCGCCTTCGACGAGCTGACGACCTTGCATAATTCGCGCGGCTACCAGGTCGAATCCCTGGAGCGGACCCGGCGCTGGGCCGAACGCTGCATCGTGGAACACTTCCGGCTCACCGACGAGCGCGACCCCAAGCCCTACCAGGCGCTCTTCGGGGTCATCCAGGGCGCCCAGTACGAGGACCTGCGACGCAAGGCCTGCCGGGACCTCGGGGAAATGCCCTTCGACGGCTTCGGCATCGGTGGCGCGCTGGAGAAGGAGAACCTGGGCACCATCGTCGGTTGGTGCTCCGAGGAGCTGCCCGAGGACAAGCCCCGGCACCTGCTGGGGATCTCCGAACCCGATGACATCTTCACGGCCATCGAGAACGGTGCCGACACCTTCGACTGCGTCTCCCCCACCCGGGTGGCCCGCAACTCGGCGTTCTATACGGCCAACGGCAGGTTCAACCTCTCGGGACGCCGGTACCGCGCCGACTTCACCCCCTTGCAGGAAGGATGCGGCTGCTACACCTGCACACATTATTCCCGCGCCTACATCCACCACCTGTACAAAGCCAAGGAACTGGTCAGCCACACCCTGATCTCGATCCACAACGAGTACTTCGTGGTCTCGTTGGTGGATCGGGCCCGCGAGGCGATCGAAACCGGCACGTTCGCCGAACTGAAGGAGTCCACGCTGGCCGCCTACTACACCGGCGCCCCCGACCCCCAGGGCCTCTAGGCCGGCTGCCGGAGGTACGTTCCGGCGAACCATCCGGTCGGCCCGACGCCCGCGGCGACGACGAGCAGCACGACTGGGACCGAAGCCCCCAACACTGCCAGAGCCATGGGGACGACGGCGATGAGCATCAGTTCCAGCCCGTGGACGGCATGGCCGAAGAGCGGACCGGCGCCCCGGCCGAACATCTGGCGTTGCATGACCGCATCCCAGTCCAGTTCGGGACGGTAGGCCAGCCGCAGGGCTCCTCCCGCCACACCGATCCCGCAGAGCGCACCGATTCCGGCCAGCAGGATCCAGTGGCCTGGCGCGCCCGGTCCGGCCAGCGCCCAGCCCAGGATGGTCCCGGCCAGCCCGCCCCAAACACTCAGCACGATCGCTGGAAGCAGCCCGTGGGCCCTGCGCGCGGTGACCGCGTCGATGGGCAGCAGGGCATCCAGCCCCGGCACCCGGGCCGCCTCGGTCGCCGCGGCTCCGGCCGCCTGACCGGCCAGGGCCGCCGCCACCGCGATGGCCACACACAGCACGACGGCGGTGCCTCCACCGTGGGCGGTCACGGTCCCGGCCAGCAGGGCCAGGCTGATGAGCAGTCGTCCCCATACCGAACCGGTACGCAGCAGGACCAGCGTTTCGGCCCGCAGCAGCGCCCGAACCGGGGAGCCGGTGAAGCGCACGGGCATCACCCGGGGCCACAGGTCGCGGACATGGCTCCGTCGGCGGGGGCCGCGGGCGAAGGACCCGGCCAGTGACCGGGCATCGAGCAGGGCCAACGAGTTCCCTGCTTGTCCGCTGATTCCGCCGGCGTCCAGCAGTTCCGACGTCGGGATCCGCCCCAGCAGCGGGCGCACCACCACCCACCCCAGGACGGCCACCAGCAGCAGGATCGCGGGGATGGACCAACTACCCGTGGACGGCCACGCCGACGGCAGGCCCGCCCACATCCCCGGCGTCAGGAACCGGGCCGTCCCGGCGGCCCGGGAGATCGCATCCACGGCGTAGGCCAGCACGACCAGGACGCCCATCAGACGCAGCCCCCGCCCGATCACCCGGCGCACATGCAGGACCTGCCCGGCCGCCACCAGGAGACCGACCAACACGAATTCGGCGCCCAGGGTGACGCTGCCTGCGGCCAGTTCCCCCAGCGGCGGACCGGAGTATCCGTACCGTGAGGCGGTTCCGGCGGAGAGCCCCAGCGGCAACCAGAGGACGGCTCCGACGACGAAGACCCAACCCAACCGGTTCCGCAGTTGCCGGGCGAGCATCGGAACCCGGTCCACGGGCAGCGAGAACCACCAGAGGCCCTGGGCCCGGTCCACGGCCACCGGCCCCAACCGGCTCAACAAGGAGGCCACCGCCAGCAGTGCCAGCAACAGCAGTGCCGAACCGGCGTCGGCCTCCGGGACGACGGCGATGCCCTCACGCACCAAAGATTCGGCTGCCGCCTCGCGCAGACCCTGGGCCAGGAACTGGACCAGTCCCAGCGCGAAGGCCAGCAGGATGACCACCCCGAAGAGGGTGATGTAGATATCGCCCCACCGGTCGTACCTCTCGGCCCACCGATGCTCCCTGCGTAGCCGATGGGTGGCGCGGACCGGGTCGAAATCCGATGCCGGACCGTCCGGCACCCAGGTCGGCAGGGACGGTACCGGCCCCGCGGGGTGGGTGCTCATGCCCCGCCGATGGCCGCGGCGCCTTCGGCTGCGGTGGCGAAACGCAATCCGTCGTCGACGATCAGGCACTGGTCCACCACCGTGGTGAGCAGGATGGCGTCGTGGGTGACCAGCAGGACGGCCCCGCCATCGTCGATCCGGGCACGCAACCGCACGGCGAGCTTGGCACGCATCGGCGGGTCCAGGCGTTGTTCGGGCTCGTCCAGGACCAGCAGCTCGCTGGGTCGGATCATCCCGGCACCCAGCAGCAGGCGGCGGCGTTGGCCCGAGGAGAGCGCCCCGGGCAGGGCGTTCCTCGCTGCGGTGAGTTCGAAGAACTCGAGTTCGCGCTCCACCGCTTCCTGTCCGTCGGGGACGTCGTGGCCCGAGGCGATGAGCTGCAGGTGTTCCTCGACGGTGAGCGAGTCGAAGAACGCGTCTTCATCGAATACTGCGGAGATCATGCGTCGGTGGATGTGGGAGGTGTCGTCGGTGAAGACACCGAGCACCGAGGCCCGGCCGGCGAGCGGGGGCTGGCGGCCGATGAGGGTGCGCAGCAGGGTGGACTTCCCTGCGGCATTCAGGCCGACGATGCCCAGGGCGTCGCCCCGATCGAACACCAGGTCAAGGGGTCCGCAGACCTCGAATTCGCCATAGCCGGCGACCAGTTCCCGGGCGGTCAGCAACGGTGCGTCCTGCGTATTCATACTGCCCAGCGTACCGGCGTCTCCTCAGGTCCGGGTCTGGCCGTAGGTCGGCTCGTGGCGCTTGAACCAGCGGATGACCAACGTGGTGATCGGCACGAAAAGGAACTCCACGCCCGTCTTGTAGACGAACCCGACCAGCACGTAGTTGATGAAGTCGCCGGCGTCGGCGATACCGATCACCGACGCGGCGATCGAGCAGAAGATCAGGGTGTCGGCGAACTCACCCACCCCGGTGGAACCCATCAGGCGGCCGACCAGTCCCTTCTCACCGAAACGGTCCTTCATCCGCACCAGTACATACGAATTCAGTGTCTGGCCGACCAGGAACCCGCACAGCGAGGCTCCTACAATCCGCCAGACCGGGCCCAGGGTCCGCTCAAGCTCCTCCTGGCCGTGGTAGAAATCCGCTGCGGGAAGCATGATGATCACCCAGAAGCAGAACGTGGCGAACGCTGCCAGGAGGAAGGTGATGATGATCGCCCGGCGGGCTGCCTTGAAGCCGTAGACCTCGCTGACGACGTCGCCGAGGATGTAGGCCAGAGGGAAGAGGAAGAAGCCCCCGTCGGTGATGATCGGCCCGAAGGTCACCCCCTTGGTCGCTCCGATGTTGGACAGGATGACCACCACGGCCATCAGTGCCAGCACTGCTGAGAAGTAGGGACTACCGGCGGAGGCGAAGACGGCTTGGCGGGCGCGTCCCCCCGTCGGTTCGGTGGGCAGGGTGGTGACGGAGTCGCCTGAGGTGGCGCGCATGAGGTTGTTCCCCTTCTGGAAGTGGTTCGCCAGGCAGGGTGCTCCGGGTCGCCCCGGGTCCGCCGCCCGCTGTATTAGCACTTGACGCCTTCCATTCTCCCATGTCTGCCGTTGAAGGGCTGTTACCTCAGGAATACACGGTGACTAGCTATTTTGAACGTGTTCAAAACTTGCTATGGTGGGCTGGATACCGGCGATGGCGAGGAAATGATGGAACCGAAGACCAATAAATCGGCCCTCACCCGCGCACGGATCCAGGATGCCGCCCTCGCACTGTTCTCCCGTGACGGGTTCCAACGCACCACGATGCGCGCCATCGCGGCAGAAGCCGGGGTCTCCCCGGGCAACGCCTACTACCACTTCGCCTCCAAAGAGGATCTGGTCCAGGAGCTGGCCCGCGGCCTGATCGATGAACAGTTGCGGGCCGCCCGGCCACTGCTGCTTTCGGGCAACAACCTGCAGGACAACATCCGGATCGTACTGGATGCGGCGTTGGACGCCGTGACCCCGTTCCACGATTTCGGCTCGGCGCTGATCCGCGCGGCCATGAGCCCGGATACCGCCACCACGGCGGACGTCACCCGGGCCAAGGAGTTCGCCCTGTGGCGCCAGGCGGTCGCCGCTTCGCTGCCCCGTCCGCCCCTGGCGATCCGCGACGATCTGCCAGAGCTGCTCTGGCTGGTCCAACGCGGCCTGATCATCTTCTGGGCCTATGATTCCTCGCCCGGCACCGGCCGCAGTCGTCGATTGGCGGCGAACGCCGCGGCATTGATGGCCCGGCTCGCCATTCTGTCCCGGCTGCCGGTGGTTCGGCACATCATCGATGACGTGATCGGGGTCGTCCGCAACGTGCAACGCGACGAAACAGCCTAAAATAGGAGTATGACTTCCACCCAACAGCATTCGTCCCCGGCCATCACGCTGACCATCGCCGGCTCCGAAGCCACCGGCGGGGCCGGCGCGCAGGCCGACCTGAAGACTTTCCAGCAGCTGGGAACCTTCGGGATCGCCGCACTGACCTGCATCGTCTCCTTCGACCCGAAACAGGGATGGGACCACCGCTTCGTCCCCGTCGAACCCCAGGTGATCGCCGACCAGCTCGAGGCCATCCAGGCTTGCTATTCCGGCCAGCTCGACACGGTGAAGCTGGGCATGATGGGCAGCCCCGCAACAATCGACACGGTCGCTGCCGCACTGCGCTCACAGGACTGGAAGAACGTCGTGCTCGACCCCGTATTGATCTGCAAGGGCCAGGAGCCCGGGCACGCGCTGGATACCGACCAGTCGCTGAAATCCACGTTGTTGCCATTGGCCACGTTCGTCACTCCGAACCACTTCGAGGCCGAGTCCCTTTCGGGTATCACCATCAACAGCGTCGAGGACCTCGAGCGTGCCGCGCGCATCATCCACGAAGCCAGCGGAGCCGCAGTCTTGGCCAAGGGTGGAATCCGCCTGGCCGGTACCGACGCCGTCGACGTCTTCCACGACGGAACGACCACCGAGATCCTCTCCGCACCCAAGATCGGTGAAGTCGCCGTTTCCGGCGCCGGATGCTCGCTGGCTGCTGCCGTCACCGCAGAGCTGGCCAAGGGGGCCACCCCGCTGGAAGCCGCCCGGACCGCCAAGGCCTTCGTCACCGCAGGCATTGAGTACCGGATGGCCTCCCACGCGCCGTTCGATGCCCTCTGGCAGGGTGGCATCACCGTCTGACCAGCCCCGAGGAACGCTCGTGGCGACGACACCTCGTCGAGGAGTCGTCGCCACGTTTTTTTGCTGCGCTGCCCCTCCATCCGACGCCGATTCACGCCATGCTTTCCCCGTAGTCCACACGGATTGTGGCCTCATGACAGCAGCTTGTTAAAAGTTTGCGATCCGTCTCCCTCGGACCCCGCCGTGGCGACCTGCCGGAGGTGAGCGTGTCATAGGTCCACCCCTGATACCGGACAGTAGTGTCCGACGCGCCCCCGGGTCGCGCCTCGCACCCCGGGTTCTTGACACGAAAACCGCGCCAACAGCGCGGTTCCGGCGAAGCAGAAACTCTAAAGCAACTCCTTGACTTGTGACGACAGTCACTTAGGCTATGGCGTGGGGCGCTCAGGGTTAACAGCCCCGTTGGTGCCCCGAAGCCGCCCAATCGGTTACAAGGAGCATCATGAATCACTCGCATCGGCCACGGCTGGCCCGTTCCGTCGTGGCTGCGGTCTCAGGCATAGCCCTGGCTGCCACCATGTCGGTTCCGGCCAACGCCGCACCGAAGGACATCAACTCAACCCCCGGAAGCCAAGCACAGGCCTTCGGGGGTTCTTCATTGGATCAGCAGGACATCAAGACGCTGCAGGACCTGAAGGTTTCAGGCCCCATGGTCAGCAAAAAGGGCGAGGTCACCGCCTACGTCCAGTTCAGTGGCGAAGGCGCCTTCGCGGCGACCCAGTCCTCGAACGTCGCCCGGAGCAAATCGACCCCGGTCAAGAACAAGACCAAGGTCAAACAGATCCGCAAGAACATCGAGTCGCAGGGTGCTTCTGCGGCGAAGGCCTCCAAATCCAAGGTCGTCTACACCACGACGAACGCCCTTCCCGGCGTCGCTTTGCGCGGTGACGCAGACGCCCTGCGCGCCCTTTCCAAGCGTTCCGACGTCGTGAAGATCACCGCCGTCGTACCGAAGTCCCCCACCAATAAGGGCTCGGTCATCGACACCAAGGCACTCAACGCCTGGTCCGGCCTGGACCAGACCGGCGAAGGGGTCACCATTGCCGTACTCGACACCGGCGTCGACTACACGCATGCGGACTTCGGCGGGCCCGGCACCGTGGAGGCCTATAAGAAGGCACAGGCCTCCAACGACCTGCCCGCTGCTGGCTCGGGTCTGATCGATCCGGATAAGTTCATCGGCGGCTGGGACCTGGTCGGCGACGACTACAACGCCGATCCGTCCTCCCCGACCTATCAGCCCGTCCCGAAACCGGACGCCAACCCACTGGACTGCCAGGCCGCAGGCCATGGCACCCACGTTTCCGGCAGCGCCGCCGGGTACGGCGTGGATGCCAAGGGCAAGACGTTCGACGGCGACTACTCCAAGCTCGATGCCAAGTCCGTCTCCTCCATGAAGATCGGCCCCGGTTCGGCGCCGGAAGCCCAGCTCGTGGGCATCCGCGTCTTCGGCTGTGGAGGATCCTCCTCCGTGGTGGGCCAGGCCCTGGACTACGTGCTGGACCCCAACGGTGACGGCGACTTCAGCGACCGCGCGCAGGTCGTGAACATGTCGCTCGGTTCGGATCACTCCCCCGTGGATGATCCGGAGAACGACATCGTCGACGCGTTGGCCGAACTGGGAATCCTCTCGGTCGTCGCTTCCGGCAACGCCGGTGACGTGACCGATGTCGGCGGCTCGCCGGGCAACGCCCGCTCCTCGCTGACCGTGGCCAACACCGTGGGTTCGAAGATCACCCTCGATGGCGCCAAGGTCCTGGCTCCCGAAGATGTTGCCGGCACCGCTGCCGGCCAGTACTCGGCCAACTTCGACTACACCTCCGCTTCCGAGGAACAGCTCACGGGCGAGGTCGTCGTCGCTGATGCCTCGAATAAGTTCGGTTGCGACGCCTTCCCGGATGGAACCGACTTCAAGGACAAGTGGGTCTGGATCCAGTGGGAGGAAAATGGTGACTTCCCCTGTGGCTCGACCACCCGCTTCGACAACATCGAGGCCGCCGGCGGCGCCGGCGTCGTCCTTGATTCCCCGCGTAGCGTGTTCGATGCGGGAATCGGCGGCAACGCGACGATCCCGGGCATGCAGCTGAATAAGGACTACTCCAAGAAGCTGCGTCCGGCCGCCGAGGCCGGCACGCTGAAGCTCCAGCTCGATAAGGACCTCATCGGAACCGCCTCCGGCGAATCCGGTGCCTTGGACACGCTGAATTCCAGCTCCTCACGCGGGGTCCACGGTTCCAACGGCGTCGTCAAGCCAGACGTTGCTGCACCGGGCACACTCATCGGCTCGGCAGGCGTGGGTACCGGCAACGGCCCGGCCGTGATGACCGGCACCTCGATGTCCACCCCGCTGACCGCGGGCATCGCCGCCCTGGTGGCCGGTTCCGGCAACTACAGCGCCTACCAGGTCAAGTCGATGGTGATGAATACGGCAACTGCCGACGTCACCGCAGCTAACGGCGAGACCTTCGGCCCGAACCGCGTCGGCTCCGGCCGTGTGATCGCCGATGCGGCGATCAAGACCCCCGCCTACGCGTTCGCCACGGATGCACCGGATCTGACGACGCTCTCGTTCGGCGTCGTGGAGATGGGCAAGAAGAAGATCAAGAAGACCAGCTCGATCACCGTGCAGAACACCTCCAAGTGGACCCAGCACTACCGTCTGGACTACCTGCCCTCGACCACGATCCCCGGTGCTTCATACTCACTGAGCACCGATAAGGTCAGCATCCAGCCGGGCAAGTCCAAGAAGGTCAAGGTCACCCTGACCATCAACCCCAAGAAGTTCGCCAAGACCATGGACCCGACGATGGAGAAGCAGCAGCTGGGCCTGAACCGCCAGTACCTCGCCGACGCCACCGGTCGCATCGAACTGCGGGCCAAAGGCCAGCCGGCACTGCGGGTTCCCGTCCAGGCGGCTCCCAAGGCGGCCAGCAACATGTCCGTGAAGGGCAACAACATCAAGACCAAGAAGGGCAAGGTCACCGCACCGGTGAACCTCAAGGGCAAGGGCCTGCTCACCGGCAACGGTGACGAGCGTGTCCTGTCCCTGGTCTCGGCGTTCGAACTCGGCGCCACCAGCAAGAAGCTGCCCAAGGCCATCGACGAGATCCCGGGTGCCCGCTCGATGGATCTGCAGTATGTCGGTGCCGCTTCCGATGCCCCGTCCAACGGGATCTCCGACGGTCTGCTGAACTTCGGGATCAGCACCTACGGCAACTGGGCCCATTTGGCCGGCGGCACGGAGATCAACGTGGAAATCGACACCGATGGGGACGGCAAGCCCGACTTCGTCACGTACAACTCCAATGTCGATGAGCTCGATCTTGATCTGGCGGCAACGCAGGATCTGAAGACCGGCGAGCAGGTCGACCTGTGGCCGACCAACGGCCTGACCGGTGAGACGGACTCCAACACGTTCGACACCAGTGCCGTGAGCCTGCCGGTTTCGCTGGCTGCCCTGGGACTGACCGCGGATTCCTCGGGCCAGGTCCAGTACCGGGTCAGCACATGGAGCCAGTACAACGCCGATGAGTCCGGGGCCCAGGTCCCGGTCGATACCACCGACTGGATCGCCTACAACACGGTCGATCCTGATCTCTGGTTCGAGGGCGCCGGAACCGGGACGGCTTTTGCCGACCTGCCGGGTCAGAAGCTCACGGCACATGTCCAGGACTACTCCAACGCCTTCCCCAAGAAGATGGCGATGGCGAAGAAGAAGGACAACCAGGAGCAGGGCTTGTTCCTGCACCTGCACAATAAGACAGCCAAGAAGTCCGAGGTCGTGACCTTCACCAAGCGGTAACGACTCCCACGAAGAAGAGGCCGGCGGATTTCGATCCGCCGGCCTCTTCTTTCATGGGTGAATGCTGTGTTGCGCGGTGTCCGTCTCCCCGGCGCTACCGCCGGCTGCGGGTCCCTCAGAGGCCCGGGCGCCAGCCGAAGGCGGGATCACGGTGTTCCAGGAACGCAGCGACCCCTTCGTCGATATCGGGGCCGGCGGCCATTTCCGTCCAGGCCGCTTCCCAGGCTCCGGCCAGTTCCGCCGGATCCGTTGCCGGATCGGCAGCCTGGTCGATGAGCTCCTTGGTGGTTTGCATCGAGTACTGCGAGCGTGCGGTGAGCTCCGCGAACAGTTTCCCGACCGAATCCTCGAAGCCGTCGGCGGGCACGACCTCGGCGACGAGTCCCATCTCCCGGGCCCGCTGGGCCCCGAAGGTGCGGGCGCTCATCAGCACGTATTTCGCCGTTGCCGGGCCCAGCAGCCGTACCAGGCGGTCGATGCCGGCGCGCGGGTAGATGATGCCCAGTTTGGCGGGAGTGATCCCGAACGAGGCATCGGTGGAGGCGACGATGAAGTCACAGGCCGAGGCCAGCTGCCATCCCCCGCCCATGCAGTGCCCCTGCACGACCGCGATGGTCGGTTTCGCGACCCGTGCCAGCGCCTGGTCAGCCGCGGTGAGATGGTCGGTGGTCCCGTCGTCGTCCAGGATGACGTCGCGCAGTTCCCCGATGAACACCCCGGCGCTGAAGGTTCCTCCGGCCCCGCGCACGGCGACCACATCCACGTCGATGCGGGCGTCCAGCTCGGCTGCGGCGGCGGCTATGTCCCGGCACATGCTCCGGGTCAGCGCGTTGCGCTTGGCGGGGTTGGCCACCATGATCGTGCCGACCCCGGCCTCGACGCTGACGCTGATGTCGGGGCCGGCCGGCGCGGATGCCTCCTCGGGGGTCTTCATGACCTGGTTCGAGCCGGGCGCAGCTTCACATTGATCTGCTTGGTCTGGGTGAAGCCCTCAAGCATGCCTTCCAGCGAGACCTCGCGCCCCATGCCGGACTGCTTATAACCACCGTAGGTCTGCCCGACGACCTGGCCTCCGCCCTGGTTCACCTGTACCCAGCCCGCTTGCAGTGAATGCGCGGTGTCCAGGGCACGATCCAAGTCGTGGCTGAAGACGTAGGCGGCCAAACCGAAGTGGGTGTCGTTGGCCATCTCGATGACTTCCTCGCGGGTGTCGAACGGGATGGCCATGAGCACCGGCCCGAAGATCTCCTCACGGGCCAGCCGGAAGTCGTTGCGTCCACCGCCGAAGACGGTGGGCACATGGTAGAAACCACGGGTCAGTTCGCCCTCGGAGGGTGCGCTGCCGCCCAGAAGCGTCTCCAGTCCGTTCAACGAGCGCCCCTCGTCGAGGTACTCGGTGATGCCGGCATGCTGTTTGGCGTTGATGACCGCACCCATGTCGCTGGTCTCCTCGAGCGGGTCTCCTACCTTCATGGCGCCCAGTCGCGGCACCAGCTCCGAGAGCACGTCGTCGTAGACATCGCGGTGGATGAACAGACGTGAGCCGGCGGTGCAGCTCTGGCCCTGGCGGGCGAACCGCGAAGCGAGCAGCAGCTGGTCGATGAGCTGGTCGTCGACGGCGTCCGGGAAGACGATCGAGGGGTTCTTCCCGCCGAGTTCCATGGACATGTGGGCCAACCGCTCCCCTGCCTGGGCGGCGACGCCGCGGCCGACTTCGGTGGATCCGGTGAAGGAGACCTTATCCACCCCCGGGTGCTTCGCCAGCGCATCACCAATGACCGCTCCGCGGCCGGTCAGGGCGTTGAGGACGCCGGCGGGCAGGTGCCGGTTGCAGACCTCGGCCAGTTTCAGGATGGTCAGCGGGGCGTCGTCGGCGGCCTTGAGGATCACGGTGTTCCCCGCAGCCAGGGCCGCGGGGATCTTGAAGCCAGCAATCATCAGCGGGGAGTTCCACGGCAGGATCGCGGCGACGACCCCCAGTGGTTCGCGCCGGGTGTATTGCAGCTGGTCATCGCCTGCGGGCAGGGTGGTGCCCTTGGATTCGCCGGCCACACCCGAGAAGTAGCGGAACAGGGCGACCAAGGTGGCCACCTCCGGACGCGCCTGGGTGCGGATGGCATTGCCGGTGTCCAGGGCGGTCAGCCGGGCGAACTCCTCGGCTTCGGCTTCGATATCGTCGGCGATCAGCGCCAAGGGGCGGGCCCGCTTGGTGAAGTGCTGGGCGGCCCATCCCCCGAAGGCCCGGCGCGCGGCATTGACTACTCTTTCGACGTCGTCCACCGTGGAAGCTGGCACCCGGGCGATCACCGAATCGCGCAGTGCCGGGTTGGTGACGTCGCGCCACTGCCCGGAGACCGAGTCCACGCGCTCACCGCCGATCCACTGCGGCCAGTCAAGGATGTCGACACCCGTGGAGCGCGAGGTCGCCACGGAGGTACCTGCCGCCTCGTTCGTCGCCGCGCGCGCGGCCGTCTGGCGGTCGGTCTCGGTGGAGCCATTCGTTGCGTCCCTGTTGATGTTCTGGCTCATGCTGCGCCTCCGGTGGTCGATGTGTTCTGGTCGGCGGCACTGCCTTGATGGGTCCCGTCGACGAGCTGGACGATGGCCGAGCAGTCCAACCCCTGCTTCCCATCCTGCATCAGAGTCGCAAACATTGCCGAGACCTGTTCGGCCAACACCAGCGGGGTGTTGGTCTGGCGGGCTGCTGAGAGGGCCAGATTGATGTCCTTATGGGCCAGCTCGGCGGTGAAGGTGGGAGCGAAGTCGTTGTTGGACGCTGCCGTGGGCACGACGCCGGGCAGCGGATACCAGGTGCGCAGCGCCCAGCTGTCCCCGGAGGAAACGCTGGCGATATCCCAGAAGACCTTGCGGTCCAGTCCGAGCCGGTCCGCCAGTACAGCGCCCTCGGAAGTGGAGGCCAGGTTGATGAAGAGCATGAGGTTGTTGCAGATCTTGGCGGCCTGCCCGGTGGTCGGACCACCGGTGGCGATCACGTTCCCGGCCATCGGCTCGAGATAGCTTCCGGCGTCCTGCACGGCGTCATCGCTGCCGCCGACCATGAAGGTCAGGGTGCCGGCTTCGGCTCCGGAGATGCCCCCGGAAACGGGGGCGTCGACGAAGCGGTTCCCGTGGGCTGCGGCGGCTTCGTGCAGGGCCTGCGCGGATTCGATGTCGATCGTGGAGGAGTCCACGAGCAGGACATCGGTGGCGACGCTTTCCAGGATGCCGCCCTCGCCGAGGTACACGGCCCGGGCGTGATCGCCCTTGGGCAGCATCGTGAAGACGACGTCGACCCCATCGATGGCCTCGGCAATGCTCTTCACGGTGGCCACGCCATTCGCCGCTGCGGCCGCCATCGCCGCCTGATCGAGGTCGAAGCCACGCACCTCATGTCCTGCCTTGATGAGGTTGGCCGTCATGGGCCCTCCCATGTGTCCGAGTCCGATCCATCCAACGGTTGCCATGGCCTGTCTGCCTTTCACCTGTGAGTCAGGTGGGATCCCCCACCGTCCATGACCAGCATCACATGCTGCTAAGGTGCACTCAAGCACTAAAAAGGCATAAGTGTTGTGCAACGATGCACATTTTGAATGGATATGAGCGCCATGAACAGATCCCCGAGTCCCGATGATCTGCTGATCCTGCTGACGGTCGCGCGATTGGGTCGCTTCACTGCGGTGGCGGAGGCTCTGGGCACCACGCACACCACGGTCTCCCGCCGCATCGTCGCATTGGACCGGCAGCTCGGTGGCCGGACCCTGGATCGGACCTCCACGGGGTGGGAACTGACCGATCTGGGCCACCACGCACTGCGGGCCGCCGAAGCTATCGAGTCGAGCCTGACGGCACTCAAATCGGCAGTCAGTCAACGCGGGGAGGCGGTGTCCGGCGTAGTCCGTGTCCACGTCTCCGACGCCTTCGGTGCCTATATCGCCGCACCGGCGATCGTGCGGCTCCAGCACGAGCACCCGCGGTTGAAGGTCGAGCTGCTCAGCGCCACCCGCCGGGCCAGCCGCAACCGTTCCGGGGTCGACCTGGAGGTGGTCGCCGGACGGGTGGAGGATTCACGTGCCGAGGTCATGGTCCTCACCGAGTACTTCCTGAGATTGTTCGCCAGTCCCGGATACCTGCAGGAAGCCGGGAAACCCTCGACCTTGGGGGATCTGGACCGCCACCGTTTCGTCTCCTACGTCGATTCGGAACTGCAGGTCGCGGAATTGGACTACCGCTCCTCCGGTCTTCCGGTGCCCGCAGCAGCCTTCCAGGCCACCAGCATCTTCGCCCAGCTGCAGGCGGTGCGCGCCGGTGGGGGCATCGGCATGCTGCCCTCCTACGTGGTCCATCAAGACCCGGGATTCACCCCGGTCCTGGCGGACACCTTCGAGCGGCGCATCACCTACTCGGCGGTGGCTCGCTCGGAGTCGCTGCGCTCGCCCGGCGCGCAGGCGGTGGTCGGGGCGTTCATGGCAGAGACGCGGGACCGGCGCGAGGCGCTCTGGTCCTGACACGCCCATGGCCCCACCCCTCATCGGGTGGAGCCATGGCACGAGAGGTCGTTGCAGCAGTGGCGGCTACCGGTTTCCGGCTTCCTTCTTGATTGCGGCTGCCTGCAGTGCGGCCGTGCCATCGGCATCGGCCTGGTCGATATCCTGCAGCGAGACGCCGCGGGTTTCCTTCAGCAGCAGCACCGATACAGCGGTGATGGCACAGGCGATCAGCAGGTAGATCGCCACCGGCACGGAGGAGGAGTACTTCTCCACCAGCGCGACGGCGATGATCGGTGCCAACGAGCCGGCGATGATCGAGGTGACCTGGTAGCCCAACGAGACCCCGGAGTACCGCATGCGGGTCGGGAACATCTCGGCCATGATCGCCGGTTGTCCGGCATACATCAGCGCGTGGAAGCACAGGCCGATGGTCACCGAGGCCAGGATGATCCAGTCGTTGCCGGTATCCATCATCGGGAAGGCGAAGAAGCCCCAGCTGGCACCGGTGATGGCGCCCAGCAGGTAGGTCGGTTTGCGCCCGATCGCATCCGAGAGCCGTCCGACCTGTGGGACCACGAAGAAGTGCACGACGTGGGCCAGCAACAGCATTGAGAGGATATGTGAGGTCTCGATATCAACGATGACCTTCAGGTATGTGATGGAGAACGTCACCACCAGGTAGTAGAGGATGTTCTCCGCGAAACGCAGGCCCATGGCGGTGAAGACACCGCGGGGATAGCGCTTGAAGACCTCGATGACTCCGTAGCCGACGTCCTTGTTCTGCTCGATCTTCTTCTGTTCCTCCAGGAAGATCGGAGCATCGGAGATCTTGGTGCGGATGTAGTACCCGATCAGCACGATGACCGCCGAAAGCCAGAAGCCCACGCGCCAGCCCCATCCGAGGAAGGCCTCCTCGCTCAGCGCGAAGGAGAGGAACAGCAGGACGCCGGTGGCTAGCAGGTTGCCCAGCGGAACGGCTGCCTGGGGCCAGCTGGCCCAGAAACCGCGGCGGTCATCCGGGCTGTGTTCGGCCACGAGCAGCACGGCACCGCCCCATTCGCCGCCGACGGCGAAGCCCTGGATGAAGCGCAGCAGCACCAGCAGCACCGGGGCGGCGTAGCCGATCGCGTCGAAGCCGGGCAGGCAGCCCATGAGGAAGGTGGCGACACCGACCAGGATGATTGAGAACTGCAGTAGTTTCTTGCGTCCGAATTTGTCTCCGAAGTGACCGAAGACGATGCCACCGATGGGGCGCGCGATGAATCCGACCGCGTAGGTCAGGAAGGCCTTCATGATGCCGTCGAGATCGGAGCTCGAGTTCGGGAAGAAGAGGTGGCCGAACACCAGCGTCGACGCCGCGGCGTAGAGAAAGAATTCATACCATTCCACGACGGTGCCCGCCATCGAGGCGACGACCACCTTCTTCAGGCCGGATCCCAGCTGTTGTTGACCGGCCGGCTTTGGTGCCGCCATGTTGATGCTCCTCAGATCGACGCGATATGCGATAACGAACGACAGGACACGCATGTGATGCGCAACACAATCGGCCGTGTCTGAGTATTACAGCGTTGTGCACAAGGAGCAACGAACATTCCCGTGCAGCGTGTCTGCATTCCTGCACGTCGGTGCCCGGCAGGCAGGCCGCGGTTCTGGTCGGAATCGACCTTTGCGACAGGGCATTTCGGCACCCTCCCGCCGAGCGGAGGTGGTTACCGACCCATGGGGTTCGGGTTAGCCGTCCGAGTCCTTGGAGTTTGTCAGGACGTCACCGCTGGAAGCGTCGATCTGCACCTCGTGTTTGGCGCCATCTTCGTCGATCAGGTCGCCTTCCCAGACGGTCGTGCCCTGCTCATCATCGAGGCCGAGTTCGGTGATGCGGGCATCGGGAACGGCATCGCGGAACTTCGCCGCTGCTTCCTTGAAATCCACCTTGGCGGCATCGACACGATCCTGGTGCTTCTTCTTGTCCTGGGCGTCATCGCGTTCCTTGGAGTGCGATCTGATCACGCTGCCGTCATCGGCGGAGATGTTGACTTCGTGCTCGGTGCCGTCGGACGTCACGACCTGCACTTCCCACTGCGTCTCGGTTACCTCGGTTTCAATGGAGGTCACCGTACTGTCGGAGACCTCCTTGAGAGCCGCATCGCCGGCGTCCTCCAATGAAACGCCCTGGCTGTCGGATTTGCTGCTCGAAGATTCCGCTCCGCTGCCGGCGTCCGAGGACTCCGACATGGCCGCCTGACTGGAGGAAGCCGTTTCCGGACTTGGCGCACTGGAGCTCTTCTCCCCGGCGCCATCACCGGAACAACCAGCCAACGCGAGCATCGTGACGGCCGAGACCGCGACGAGCTGCCGGGGCCCGCGGAGCCGTACCGAGGCAAGCGGTGATCCGGTATGTGGGCTTTCAGGATTCTTGGACATTTTTGCCCTCCACTACTCAAGGTGCTTGAACGGGTCACCGTACGCCGCCTCACCGGCCAATTTCCACCTTTTCCACTATTGGCCTGAGTTTCCCCCGTATCCCTAGACCGGAAGTTCCCCCGTCCCCTTCAGGCTTTTCATCACGATCGTCGACGTCAGCTTCTCCACCCCGGCCAGCCCCACGAGGACATCGTCATAGAACTGCTGGTAGCTGGGGAGGTCCGAAGCCATGACTTTGAGCAGGAAGTCCGGTTCGCCGAACAGTCGCGAGCCCTCCACGATTTCGGGGATGGCAGCCACCTCGTCCTCGAAGGCGTACATGTTCTGCCGGTCCCTGAGGGTCACGAACACCAGGGCCTGGAAACCCAGTCCGATCCGGGGCGCGTCGAGGATCGCCCGATAGCCGGAAACCACTCCCGCAGCTTCGAGATCGCGAAGACGACGATGACAAGGCGCAACGGTCAGACCCACCTCGGCGGCCAGTGCCGTGACGGTCATTCGCCCATCATGTTGGAGCAGGCGCAAAATATTTCTATCAATATCGTCAACCACGCAAGAACCATATCGCACGACGCGTTGTTTCCCAGAAAAACGGTAAGCACTTTTGGGGTGGAGTTTCCTAAGCTTTCCCCAAGAACAACAACACCACCCAGGAGCGCAACATGGACCCCCAGCTGATCCTCGGATTCGCAGCCATTTCCGTCGCCTTGGCCCTGACGCCGGGTGCCGACTGGGCGTATGCAATTTCCTCGGGGCTCAGCGGCCGAAGGATCGCTCCCGCCGTGGGCGGTTTGCTCAGCGGGTTCGTGGTCCACACCCTGCTCATCGTCGCGGGGCTCGCGGCACTGGTCATTGCCATGCCCCAGTTGCTGGCCACGCTGACACTCATCGGTGCCGCCTACTTGATCTGGCTTGGTATCACGACCACCCGGTCCTGGCGCGATGCCGGATACACCAGCGCCGTCGAAGGCGCCCAGCCATCACCCGGGAACGGCAGCAGCTTCCTACGCGGTCTGGGCACCAGCGGAACCAACCCCAAGGCCCTGCTGCTCTACCTGGCGCTCATCCCCCAGTTCGTCGATTTGAATGCCGGCCTGCCGGCGCCGATCCAGACCGGCATCCTGGGAATCTCCCACGTGCTGGTATCCGCCGTCGTCTACACCGGCGTCGCGCTCGGCGCCCGGCGGCTGCTCGCCAGCCGGCCCGCCGCAGCCCGCATCGTCACCCTGGCCAGCGGAGTGATCATGCTCGGCTTGGGTGCACTGTTGCTCGGCGAGCAGATCGTCACCCTCCCGGCCGACTAGACGCGGCTCGGCACCGGCACTCCGAGGTGCCAAGTGACAGGCACCGCGGATGAGACGCCAGTAAGGGCGACTAGTGGACTACTGCCTCAAGTCAACACTCATAGATTGACGAGATCGACGCAGGGCCCTCGTTTTGCGTGCGTCTATAGACGTTGGATTCACGCTGCTGCAGTGTCGTGACGATCAGCGGTTTCGCGCAGCTTCTCCGCGTAGTCATATATCTCGTCCAGCGATGTGATCGGATGTCGTGTCTCGGCCTTGTTTTCGTCGAAGACGCCTAGATACTTCTGCGACCTGTTGAAGTGAAGCCTTGCTATCGTCCGACGGTTATTGTCATCAAGCAGAACCGCGAAATACGATTTCGCATCCCTGTACACCACACGATGCGGCTTGACGTTGCTGCAAACGATGGCCCTGACGATCTGAAATCCCTCGAGTTCCTCGAAAGTCGTTTCGATGCCGTCATCTGACAAATCAGCCTGGACCGCTTCGTCGCTGGTCACCGACGCCGCCAACTCCTCTTCCGAAGACAGGCCATTGGACGTGTCCCTGAGGGCTGCCTTGAGCCGGTCGTTCACCTGGTCACTAAGGAACTGCCGGGAAGCCTTGTTCACGAGCCCCGTGAATTGTTCCCGAACCCTCGCCGTGAACGCACCTTCGTAGACCTGTCCAGTGAGGAATTTGAGCCAACTTTCGTCGGGATCGTGGAACTGCCTGGCGATGACGCGTTTGAGCTGTCCAATGTATTTCAGTTCCTCTGCCGAGCTGATAATCGATTCCAAGTCGAAGACGTCCTTGGACAGTTTGCGCAGTTCCGGGACCAGCGTCTCGTCGATGTCATTCAGATCGAGGATCAGGAAGGGCTTCGCATCCATGCGGTTCGGCGCGTCCAAGTCCGTGTAGAAGTGGTAAACCTCCCCGTTGGTCAGGATGGCGATGCGCGCTGAGGTGGCGGCAAAGTACCGGAACAGTTGCGACGCGTTTTCTGCAGTCAACGCTCCGGATGATCGCTTGCATTCGACGAGTATCTGGACTTCGCCATCATGAACGATGGCGTAGTCGATCTTTTTACCCTTCTTGATCCCCACGTCAGCAGTGAATTCCGGGACGACCTCCAATGGATTAAAGACGTCATACCCCAACACCGTTGAAATGAAAGGCATGATGAAAGCGTTTTTTGTCGCTTCTTCTGTCTCGATGGCGCCACGCTGCTGTTTGATTTTGGCGGCCAAAGCAGCCAACCGTTCCGATAACTCCACGATCTCCCCCAATTGAGTTCATACCCGTCTGTTCAGCCTAACCACCCGCAGACGAATAGCTGCCTGCGGGCCGGACGGATCAGGGGCAGGGCTTCCAGGTCCTGCCGCCGGGGGCATAGCAGCGCGGTCCGGTATACCCGGGATAGGGATTGCCGGTCTTCTTCGGCGCCGTCTTGGTTTTGGGACGAGGCGCCGGCGCCTTCCGTGTTTTCCGGTTCGCTGCCTCGCGGGCTTCCTTGGCTTGGGCAGCCTGGCGGGCCACCCGTTGCTGTTCGACGATCCGGGCCTTCTCCTTGCGGGCCGCTTCCGCGGCGGCTGCTTGGCTCGCTGCTGCAGCCTGCTGCTCGGCATGTGCCTGAGCGGCAGCCTTGCTTGCTGCCGCTGCCTTTTGGGCAGCCGCTGCCTTGGCTTCGGCCTTCTTCTTTGCTTTTGCCTTGGCTTTCACCGCCGCTTCGTGTTCCTGGGTCACCAGAACCTGTTGGCGCTTCTTCAGGACGGTTTCCTGCTCCTTCGCGGACGTCTTGGCCGTGGACAGCCGCGGAGCCAGCTTCCCGGCCACCACGGAACGGACCGCGTGGCCGGAGTCGTCGGCCCGGTTCAGCAGCAGTTCGGCGGCTTTTCCAGCAGCAAGAGCCGTCGCTGCACCCGACAGAAGCCCCGAGGCCTCGGCAGAGGTCTCGGCAGTGGCCGTCGGAACCGTCGCGAGCTGGTCGATTGCGGACTCGATTTGACCGGGAACGGTGCATTCGACAGCGGCGCTGAACAGCCCTGCCTCGTCCTCAAGCGCTTCCTCTTGGGCTGCGAGGACTTCGGCATGGAAGCGGCGGTTGGGCTCGAACAGAACGGCAACCCCCAGGCCCTCCCGCGCGACATCCGCGTTGACCAGATCACCCTCCAGGTAGACCCCTGCCAGCGTGCGATCGTAGCGATCGGTGCGTTCGACGTCGTACTCGAGCTGGACTCTGGTTCCGGCAGGAAGTCGCTGACGCAAATACCCGGTAGCTTCGGGGCCCAGGCACTCCACCGGGGTGTTGGGCTTCTTGGTCTCGGGGGTGTCGACATTGAGCAGACGGATGGTCTCCTCGGCCCCGTCGAGCGACGCCACGATCGTATCGCCGTCAATCACCCGGACCACGGTGGCATCTGTCCCGGAGCGGGACGGAGAGGTCACGGCTGCCGAGCCGCCTGAGGTGCATCCCGACAACACGACGGCGACAACCAACATGCCAACGGCAAGCCGCGGTTTCTCCCACCATGGCGACAGGGTCGTCGATTTCGGCACCGACATTGGCTCCCCCAAGGTTTACCGCGAGCTACGAATACTTGAAAGTATAACCTCAGCCCGAGTCGATCACGACTCCTTTTAGTCGCCCTTCCCGTGGCTCTTGCCGGACTTCTTCTTTTCCTCTTCCTTCTTCTTCTCTTCGGCCTTCTTCTTTTGTTCCGCCGCCTTGCCCTTCTCCTCGGCGGCCTTCTTCTTCGCCTTTTCAGCGGCCTTGCTCTTCTCCTCGGCGGCCTTCTTCTTCGCCTTTTCAGCGGCCTTGCTCTTTTCCGCGGCCTTGCTCTGATCTGAAGAGTTCTTACTCTTATTCGCGTCCGACTTGGACTTTTCCGCGTCTGCCCTGGCCTTCTGTGCTGCCTCGGCCCGCTCCTGGGCGGCACGCGCCTCAGCGGCACGCTGCGCTGCGGCGGCGCGTTCGGCAGCAGCCTTCTCCTCGGCCGCGCGTTGTTCCGCAGCGATCTTGGCCAGTTCCTTCTTCTTCTTCTCTTCGGCCTTCTTCTTGGCCACCAGCTTGGTGTGGACGCCCTCGACTTCACCGAGGCGCTTCTTCGCTGCGCTGACGGTCCCGGAGAGTTCCTTCTCCCACCGGGTCTTCTCGGAGGCGTAGACCACTGCCTGTGCAGTGCCTTCCTCGACCTCCATATCGGTCAGCGAGTCCTTGGCTGACTGGCCGTCCTTGACGACTGACTTCAGGTCATCAATCATGTCCTCGGCTGCCTTGACGCTGCTCGGCGGGGCCTTCGAAACGGACTTCATCCGCTTCATGGCCGGTTCGACCGTTGCGGCGATGGTGCACTTATTGGAGCCGTCGAACAACCCCTTGCCATTGTCCTGCGCCGTGTCCTGGGCCTCCAGGACACGGTCGTAGTAGGGGTTGTTGGGGCTCTGCTTCTCGGCAACAGCGAATCCCGCCTTGGCAACCTCCGCGTTGACGAAGTCGCCGGAGGAGAACGCAGCCGCCTTGTTGTTCCTGCGCTTGGGGGGCATCTCGTCGTCGTATTCGAGACGGACCTTCTTGCCCTCCGGCAGCATGGTCTTCAGGTTTTCGGTCGCCTGCTCGCCGAGGCATTCGGCATCGTCGCCGCCGGCTGGAGCCAGGACGTTGAGCAGGTCAACGGTCTTTTCCTTGCCATCGACCTCGGCGATGAAGGTATCGCCGTCGACCACGCTCACGACGACGCCGCCGAATTCCGGCACGTGGTTGTCCTTGAAGTTGATGCGGCAGCCGGCCAGGGACGTCGTGATGACGAAGATTCCGGCGACAACGGCCGCGACCCTCTTCAAGGGGCGGTTGTTCAAGAGCGATGGTTCCACCATGCGCTGGCCTCCAGTGGGTTGCGGGTGGTGTGACCACGGACCGTGGACTACCGAATGTAGTGCCACGTACCGGGTTAGGCCAAGGCCACCCGACATGTACGACGGCGGCCCGGTGGGGCCACCTGGATCTATAGTCCGAAGTGCGCCAATGGCGCTGCTGCTTGCGGAGGTACAGGGTGGGTCCCGATTCCGCGCATCCCGGTCGTCGGAGCGGGGCGCAACCGGGATGCCTTTCCACAAGGATTTTACCGTGGATCCGCCAACAACCCCACATCGGCGTTTCGGGCCGCTAGCAAGGGGCCTGGGCCGGGGCGCTAAATGCCGCCGCCGATCGCAGCGTGGCTGCCGCCTCTTCCGGGTTGATCCGCGCCAGGGTCATCCCGGCCGTCAACAAGGCGAACAACAGGCGGGCGCGTCCGCCGATACGGGCGTCGCTCTCGGCGCTCACACCCTCCAGCGGGGCCGGATCAGCACCATTTCCCGGCAGGTCACGGCGCAGGGCCGCGGCGAAGGCCCCGGTCACTTCGACCCGGTAGGCCTCCATCGCGGCACGCACCGCTTCGTCGCGGCTATTGCGCCCCGATGAGGCGGTGAGCAAAAGGCATCCCCGCTGTTGGCCGACTTCGCCACGCATGGCATCGGCCAGGGAATTGAAGTAGGCGCCGAGTCCCGTGGCCCCGTCTTCGGCAGTGACCAGGACCTCGAGACGGGGACGGACCACCTGGTCCAGATAGCTCTGCACGGCTGAGTCGAAGAGCCCCCGCTTGGAGCCGAAGGCGTTGTAGATGCTGGAGCGGCCCAACCCGGTGGCCCGTTCCAATTCGGGCATGGCAGCGGCGTCATAACCAGCGACCCAAAAGACGTCTCGTGCCGCTTGGATGACCTCATCCATGTCGAATGCCTTGCTCCGTGCCACGTGCCTCCTCCCGGCCCCGGCGGGTCCCCCGGCATTGCGCTCGGGGTGAACTTCGCCTCGAAGTCTTTATTTTGTATCGATCGTTCTAATACTATAGACCTATCGCAGTCAGCGACACCATCTACTTGTAGGGAGCAATTCCATGACTTCCAGTACACAGATCCAGCTCGCCAACCGCCCCACCGGGTGGCCCGATCACGAGAACTTCCGCACCGCCGTCGTCGATCTTCCGGCGCTGGGCGAAGGCGAAGTCCGCGTCTCCAACGAGTTCATGTCGGTCGACCCCTACATGCGCGGTCGGATGAACGACGTCAAGTCATACGTGCCACCGTTCCAGGTCGGCGAGGTCATGGATGGCGGGGCCATCGGCCGCGTCATCGAGAGCCGCGACAATTCCCTGGCCGTGGGCACCTCGGTCCTGCACAACCAGGGCTGGCGCGATGTCGCCCAGGGCCCTGCCGCCGGATTCCGCGCCGTGGACGAGCTGCCCGGCCTGTCGTTGTCCGTCTACCTGGGCGCCTTGGGCATGACCGGGTTGACCGCCTGGGTCGGCCTGCTCGAAATCGCCGGGATGAAAAAGGGCGATACCGTCTTTGTTTCCGGCGCTGCCGGTGCCGTCGGCACCATGGTCGGTCAGATCGCCCGCCTGAAGGGCGCCGGCCGGGTCGTCGGCTCCGCCGGTAGCCAGGAGAAGATCGACCTGCTCACCTCGAAGTACGGCTTCGACGCGGCCTTCAACTACAAGGACGGCGACATCGCCGGGCAGCTGGCCCAAGCGGCACCGAAGGGCATCGACGTCTACTTCGACAACGTCGGCGGCGAACACCTCGAGGCGGCCCTTGGCGCGTTGAACGACGGCGGACGCGTGGCGCTGTGCGGGGCGATCTCGCAGTACAACGCCACCACTCCAGCAGCCGGCCCGCGCAACATGATGAACCTGGTCAGCCGGGGCCTCACGCTGAAGGGCTTCACCGTCGGGAACTACGCGCAGCACCTCGGCGAGTTTGCCGAGCAGGCAGGCGCCTGGCTCACCGCAGGCGACCTCGTGTTCGACGAGACCGTGGTCGAGGGACTGGAGAACGCCGTCGACGCGTTCCTGAACCTGATGCGCGGCGCCAACACCGGCAAGATGGTCGTCAAGCTCTAGCCGAAGCCGGCATCTTCGGGCCCCGGCTTCTCAACCATTGGAGTCGGGGCGAGAATCACGCGGAGACCATCGGCAAGTCGGACCACTCCGTCGTATAGCGGGGCGAAGCGAATTCCCGCTTCATCGTCCAAGCCGCCGGCTCGGCCAGCCCGGCATGGCCCAACCCGATCGCTGTCTGGCCAAAGCGGGCGCGCACATCGCCGAGCAGCGTACCCATCTGCCGCTCCTCCCCCTCGGCGGCGAACGCGTCGAAGGAGGCCTGGCCGTCTGCCGGCTCAAGGCCTGAGAGCACGACCCCGGCCCGCACGTAGCGGGTATCGGGGACCAAGCGTTCGCGCATGGCAGCGACGGCGGCACGGGTGAGCACGATCGGATCCTGCGTCGGGGCCGCCAACCGAACGGTGGCCACCGGATTCGCCCCCGGCTGATCCGTCTGGCCGGCGAAGCGGCTGACACCGGCACTGACGGTGAGCATCGTCGCCCGCAACCCCTCGGCAGCCATCCGCGCAGCCCCGCGTTGGGCGTATAGCGCCATCACCTGATCCATGTCCGAGGCCGTGGTCACCGGGGTGGAGAAGCTCCGTGAGAACATGATCTGCGCCTTATCGGCTCGCTCCTCGACCTCGGGAATGCACGGTGTGCCGTTGAGTTCAAGCACGGTGCGCTGCAGGACCACCGAGAACTTCTTGCGGATCATCAACGGGTCCGCAGCACGCAGGTCGGCGATCGATTCGATGCCCAGGGCGTTCAGCCGTTGCCCGTTCCTGGCCCCGACGCCCCATAAACCGGTGACCGGGACGCGTGATTGGATGCGGTGGATCTCCTCGGGCGGGACGCTATCCAGCGAACAGACCCCACCGAGACCGGGGTTGCGCTTGGCCACGTGGTTGGCGAACTTCGCCAGGGTCTTGGTCGGCGCGACACCCACGCAGACCGGAACGCCGACGTTTCGCCACACCGCATCCCGGATGAGGCGCGCGCTTTCCCGCAGGGACTTCTCGTCCCCGGGCAGACCGATGAACGACTCGTCGATCGAGTAGACCTCCTGCCAGGCCCCGAATCGTCCGATGACCTCCATGACCCGAGCGGACATATCGCCGTAGAGCTCGTAGTTGCTGGAGCGGGCCACCAACCCCATCTCCTCCGCGCTCCCGGCGACCTGGAACCACGGGGTGCCGGTCTTGATGCCGAGCCGTTTTGCTTCCGGGGACCGGGCGACCACGCAGCCGTCGTTATTCGAGAGCACGACGACGGGACGCCCTTCCAGCCCCGGGTCGAAGGCCCGCTCGCACGAGACATAGAAGTTGTTCACATCCACCAGGCCGATGCGTCCGCGCCCGGAGCCCGGATCAGACATGGTGCAGGCAGCGGGTGACCACGCCCCAGACGGTGAGGTCCTCCAACGCCGCGACGAGGACCGGCTCCGCGGAGGGGTCGTCGGTGCGCAGACTGACACCGCCGGCATCGATACCCAGCCGGCGGATGACCATCTCGCTTTCCAGGACGGCTATGACGACCCGGCCATCGCGCACCGGCAACGAGCGATCGACGATCACCTCGTCCCCGTCGCAGATGCCCGAGGCCGCCATCGAGCTTCCCGAAACACGCATGATGAACGTGGAGGTCCGGTCACGGATCAGATGCCGGTTCAGGTCGATCCCGCCGTGGAAGTAGTCTCGGGCCGGGGACGGGAAGCCGCTGGCCTGGCGTTCCGCCGTGGGCTCACCGGTGCCGTCATCGCCGGGCATGGTGCCGGGAGACGGGACGTACACGGGATCCTGGCCGAACACAGCAACCCCCTATGATAGAACAAAGTTTCGATGACCAGCGTAGCACCGGATGCCCCGGTTCCCGAGCCGTCGTCGTGCACCAAAAAAACCGGCCCCGATCGATGTGATCGGGACCGGTTTTTTGGTGTGTGAAACCTAGGCGTCGACGGTGATGACCGTGACGACCGGCTTGCGGCGCATGGCACGGTCGGACCAGCGCACGAGGGCCTGGGAGATCGCACGTTCCGCGTCGGGACCCGTTTTGACGCCCTTGAGACCGGTGAGGGTCTTCTCGACGATGCCGACGGCCTTGCCGAGGTCCTTATCGGAGAAGCTGAAGCCAACGGGGAAGAACTCGGGGTCCTCCTCCAGGGCGCCGGTCTCCGGGTCCACGATGGCCAGCACGGTCAGTGCGCCGTCCTCGGCCAGACGGATGCGGTCCTGCAGGGACTCCTCCGTGGCTGCACCGGCGACCATGTTCTCGACGTAGACGTAGTCTGCGGGGACGTTGCCCGAAACGCGGGCGACACCGTCCTTGAGGTCCACGGTCACGCCGTCTTCGAGGACCAGCGCGTTCTTGGGATCCACACCGGTGCGGATCGCCAGTTCGGCGTTGGCCTTCAGGTGGCGGTGCTCCCCGTGGACCGGCATGACGTTCTTCGGGCGCACCAGGTTGTAGCAGTACACCAGCTCGCCGGCGGAGGCGTGCCCGGAGACGTGGACCTTCGCATTGCCCTTGTGCACCACGTTGGCGCCGAGCTTCGTCAGGTCGTTGATCAGACGGTAGATCGAGGTCTCGTTACCCGGAACCAGTGAGGAGGCCAGCAGGACGGTGTCGCCCTCGACGAGGTCGATGATGTGGTCCTGGTTGGCCATGCGCGCCAGGGCGGCCATCGGCTCACCCTGCGAGCCGGTGCAGATGATGACGACCTTTTCCGGGGCCATCTTGTCGACCTCCTTGAACTCCACGAGCACGTTGCGCGGGATCTTCAGGTAGCCCAGCTCGCGGGCCGTGCCCATGTTGCGGACCATCGATCGGCCCACGAAGGCGACCTTGCGCCCGTACTTATGCGCGGAGTCGATGACCTGCTGGATGCGGTGCACATGCGAGGCGAAGGAAGAGACGATCACGCGGCGCGGTGCGGTGCGCATGACGTTGTCGATCGCCGGCAGCAGATCGGCTTCGGCGGCCATGAAGCCCGGGACCTCGGCGTTGGTGGAGTCCGGCAGGAACAGGTCCACGCCTTCCTCGCCCAGACGGGCGAAGCCGGCCAGGTCGGTGATGCGGTGGTCCAGCGGGAACTGGTCCATCTTGAAGTCACCCGTGGCCAGCACGGTGCCGGCACCGGTGCGGATCGCCACGGCCAGGCCGTCGGGGATGGAGTGGTTCACGGCCAGGAACTCGAGGTCGAAGGGACCGAACTTCTTGCGTTCGCCTTCCTTGACCTGGACGACGTTGGGCTTGATCCGGTGTTCCTGCAGCTTGGTCTTCACGAAGGCCAGCGTCAGGCGTGCGGAGATCAGTGGGATGTCGGCGCGCTCGCGCAGCAGGTATGGGATGCCGCCGATGTGGTCCTCGTGGCCGTGGGTGAGCACGAGGCCCACCACGTCGTCCAGGCGGTCACGGATCGCCGAGAAGTCCGGCAGGATGACGTCGACGCCGGGGTGGTGTTCCTCGGGGAAGAGGACACCGCAGTCGACGATGAGCAACTTGCCACCGTATTCGAAGACGGTCATGTTGCGGCCGATCTCTCCCAGGCCGCCCAGCGGCATGACCCGCAGGGCTCCCTTGGCGAGGGCGGGCGGGGTCTGGTGCTGCTTTTTTCTCAAGAGTGTCCGTTCTCTGTGCTGTTCTGGTTTCTTCGGTATCCGGCCGGCAGCATCATGTGAA
>RCNJ01000282.1_pt1 | contig 27455 bp, 37 predicted proteins | sample 2041171 | NCBI WGS metagenome assembly RCNJ01 (sample SAMN09708213, study PRJNA481090) | feces metagenome | biome: feces | host: Pygoscelis adeliae | place: Antarctica: Rookery Lake | collected 2010-03-01 | reverse complement strand
AGTGATGCTCTCGCCTTGCTCTTCTTGGTCTGCGTGGAGATTGCTTATATAGAGAAACTTTCTATCTCTCGCATGAGCCTCCTCGTCTGGAAACCCACATGGGGCCCCCGCCTCGTGGTGGGGAGGTAGCTGCTGACGAGGGATACGGCGCCCCAGATGCCGCTGGTGATGCCTGGGCTATTGGTTGGCGTGGTGGTTTCGGCGTCTTTGACGGCGGTGGTGATGGGAAGAGAGGGCTTGCGGGCGTTGGTGCCGTTATCGACAGAGGGCATATGGATGTCACTTCCGTTGTCGTAGAGGGTGGTGGTGGTGTCATTTTGGGTCGCTATACGGTGTTAGCGGGTGCTTTCGAGGCGGGTGCGGTTAGAAGATGACTTAGCCAAATTGACTTGCCAGCTCCCTGGGCCTCTTCGCGGGTAATGATCTCATTACTACCGAGTCCAACATCCACCTCTTGGTCAGATTCGCCAAAGACGCCCGCGTACTCGTCTCAACAGCCAAAAAATCGATAACACCACCGGCCTTTCCATCCTCGTAGGTATGGTTACCAATCTTAGCACGTATCCTGTGCATCTCCTTCAACATTTCTTTCTCGCGATCGTCAAGGTAGAGTTTGAAACTGGCCCTGGTAATAAGGGGGTAACCGGGAAGGGCGATCTCGTTTTTAGCGCCAATATCGTCGTCGCCGGACTCGGCGGTTATGATACGGGCTTTGCGGTCACAGGCGCGGCGCTCTGGGGAGCCCATACCGGGCGCTTTGTACTGAGGATGAAATCGGTAGAGCTCGGTTGTGGGCCTTCTTAGAGCGAGTACGGCCACGTTTGACCTCGGAGTTGGGAACATAACGCAGCATCGTGGGTATCGTAGTGAAATGAACGTAACTAAAGATCGTAGTAATGGGCATAACGAGTGTAACGCTGGACGTTCGGAGGGTGACGCTGTGAAAAAGTGTGTTATTTAGGGAAGAAGAAACGAGAAAACGGGGAGGAGGGGGGTAGGGAAGGATCGTAGGGTCATAATCCGGCATCTGGGGCACTATCGATGTGATGATTATTACACTGGCGTTGTCATTTCATCGCGGTCACATATACTCTTCCGGTATCATAACTCATCCCTGACAGGCATCATCTCCTCCTCGCTACCAATTTCCTTCCTGTCATCTCCATCCTTCTCCTTCTTACTGGCCTCCTCCCCATCTTTCTTGTCGTCGCTCTCGACCTTAGTTTCCACAACCTCATCCGCGTTCTCACTCGCAACCCAATTCTTCGGCGGCCTGAGTCTCGGCTCCCGTCCAGCCACAACAGGGAAATACACACCACCGCCTACGACATGTCCACCAACAACAATCGGCCCCTCCTCTTTTTCTGTTCCTATGACGCTTAGACTCTTCCTCTCTAACTCCTCTCTCTCAACCATCTCATACATATCCTGCTCACTAACGAACGGCATCTCAATGTGTTCGTCGCCGTCCTCGACCGCCGTATCAACGATCTTCCTGCACTTGATTTGGAGTCTCTCATCCTCCGCGGATTTCCTAACGAATGCGGAGTCCTGGCAGAGACGCGGTGTGTGGATAACGAGCAGATAATTACACGTCGTTACCTCTTTGATAACGGATGGGTAATCGAGCTGCAAGTGTGGTGCGCAGTGGTACTGGATCTCGACCTCTCGGGGACGATGTGTTAAGTCGCAGAGGGTGCCGTGGGAGAGGCGGTGCGTTAGGTACGTTATATCTCCCTTCGTGACGATGTGCCCTCCTGGCGGTATGTATGTTTGGTGTTGGTCCTTATCCTTTTTCGAGGTGCCGGAAAGCTCGACGTCACCGGGCTTGGTGTCCGCAGAGCTGCCATCTTTGGGTGCATCGCTAGCTTTGTCACCCTTTCCATCTTTCCCTTCCTTCCTACCCTCAGCCGCGGAGGAAATGTCGCGGCCGAGGATATAGTACCCCTGTGTCCTATCCGCCCTCAGTGGCCAGGCCATGCGTCCATTCTGTTCCGTCTCAGGATGGAACTGCTCAACTTGGCCCCCCTCGCCGTAACAATATTTATACCCCCACCACCCTATAACCTTGAACACGCACTGGCCTTTCATTCCTTCAAGAAGTTCCCAACCCCTCTTCTCCGCCCTCTGTGATTGTGTCTGCGCTGCTATTCGCGTAGCCGATTCCTGCCCGGGGTTCACTGGCGGAGGCACAGGTCGTGGGATGGCGCAGAGGAAGGGCGTTGGGAAGGGTTTGATGGTATACGGTGGGATGATCACAGTCTGGCGGAAGGCTGCTGGGTAGAGTAGTTTTATGTGTTCTGAGGGCGTACGCGGCTGGGCGAAAGGTGAATCGGCACTCGTGGTATCGGTGGTGAGGTTTTGGGCGATGAGGATGTCGGCTTCGTGGGTGGAGATTGGGAAGGGATCGAGGAGGATTTCGTACTGTTTGTGTTAGCCTACTTCCCTCTTTATTCATTACTCAATCGCTGTGTCTGAGATCGAGGCGTTGTTGGCGACAATCAATGGTGTGAAGGATGGGGAGATTGGGAAGGACCGGAATGGCTTACATGAGAAAACGCATCCAGATCATCGTGGATACTAAACGCTTTTTCGCTGGCCAATGCTACGCCGGCTGCGGCCAGATACGCGGCGAGCAGCTTCATCATTGAAGCTCAGACGGCAATCCCGGTATATTCTGGCTGTGGCGAGAAGTTGACGTTTAACGTTTGACGTTTAGTTGGCTTGACGTCTGGGTAAGCTTGGACACCCGGCTGGATATTGAGGTGGTATTGACGGGCCGGAGAAATTATGGGCCGATCATGTGCTGGCAAGTGCCGACAACAGATGCCGTTGCACTTCCACTCATTCTACACAAGGACTGCCACATGACTTATGCTCCGGTCAGTTTGAGAGCCAGTCTTCACTCTTGAGATGACATAAATGTGATTCTGTACAAATGAATCATTTAACGTGTTGAGGAACCTTGTTCTGAGGTGAGCCCTCTGAGCCCTCGGAGCGTTCTGTGCGTTCTAAGCCTTTGTGAAGCACGTTATAAAAACGGATTATGTAAAACCAGTTGATGGCGTGTAAGATGGAGAGCAACGACCACAGTGGCGTGCGACTGCCGATGAGACCTTTAGCGGCTTTGTGCTTAACAGAGGTCAACCTCTGGTGAGGCTTTGCAGTCTCACGGCAGTGAAGAAACCAAAGGGAATGCCATGCTTAACCAGAATCCCTCCCACTCAAACCTGGCAGTTACTGTACTCTGGCAGGCAATTCCACGGCAATTCCCTTGGAAGTGTAGATTCTAGCTCTATCTGCGCCTGCTAGTAGCGCGGAGCCGGGGGGGAAGCATATGAGTACGGAATAGCCAGAATTTGAGATCTCCATCAAGTGCCGGTCCAGTTGTGAAGTAAATAGTACCGACTCAGTACGAATAGGACGGAGTAAGGGACAACCCGTCGCGTTTCACCATGAGCGCCATGAGCCAAGCCCTCCACGAAAGTTATCCGTTTTGTCCTCAGGACCTTCGGTGATCGCTCATGGAAAGCAGACCCCGTACCTTGCAGAAGCGCATTCAGGGCCGTAAGTTGTATCACGATGCTGTGCATACTTGCGGTGCATATCTGCGGTTAGTCGGAGAGTACGGGATCGTGTTTAGGTTACCCGGAGTGTGGCAGCTGTTGAGGTACTGGTTGCGAGCGGCTTCAATGGATTGTAAAGTTTGCTACGAAATTCGTGATTACTGATGCTGTGGATATGGATATTCTCCGGCTGGAAAGTCGTCGACGCATTGACTTTCCAACCCTCTTTCCCAACTCCAATACGGGAAATCCGAGACTCCTCGGCGACATTTGATACCTTGGGATGTGAATAAATATGAGTTCATGACTGGTCGCATGTTAGGAGTCTCAAGTATGATCAAGGATCGCTGCATCGATTTGAACAGGGGCATTGTTCACGATCCCATCTATCTATTTGTCTCCGTGCCCCGGCGATGCGTGATAAGCCAAGAATGAGCTTGGAGGGAGCTTGGCGATCAAAGATTCTGATGAGATCCTGATGAGATCCTGATGAGATCTGAGATGCGGTCTGAATTAGGGTTATTCGTGGTCTGGATTAGGGTTACTCGTAGGAGGCAAGCGCTGCAAGCTGGATAATGCGAATGAGGAAGCTGGTGTATTTCCCTTTATGGAATTGGAGCCGAGTAATCGAGGAGCAGCGAAGTTTGAGGAGAGACAGACTGATGCGGTGGCTAGCCGTGCGACCAAGTACAGATGTCGTGCACCCTAGAGGCGAGATGAACTGGTGTCTTCTTCGTGGGACTTCTAACACTCCTAAGACATGCCTGCTCTCCGGTCAACGATTACTGTCGTATCGATAAATCATGCAATTCTTCATTCCAATAACTGTTACCAAATATTCGATAGATATCTTGGTAGTCTTCTCTAAATGTCCCAATGTGGCTAGATCCTCCGCTTGACACGATATTCTCGCGTGCCTTGCGTCCAACTCTCGAGTATGCTCCACCACACAGGGAGTACCTTAACCTAGACCAGCTGTGCTTCAGACTTCTATCTCTCCTTGCACCCACTCGGGCACGACATCCTGCCAATCCAGTGATAGGACGAAGTGTTGTTGAATTCACTTCAGCTTGCAAAGACCGACGCAGTCGCAATCTAGGCCGGCCAACGCTCCACAGTCTCCTGAGTATGTCGCGGATCGGAGCGTTGAGAAGCGCGGCCGCCATGGCCAAACCTTGCGCAAGCCGTCATATTCAACCATGCTTCAAGGCTTGTGCGCCGGGAGTCTCGATCACACTCGTGGCAGGGCGGAGATCAGGGCGGCAGGGTCCCTGGACGCGGAGAGATATCGTGTGCGCGGTTGCAGAAAAAGCAAATCCCGTAGACGCCGATGAGCTGGGGTGCAAAGTGAGGATAGACGCTGGGGTGGGTAGACGCTGGGATGGGGTGTAATTAGTGTGTAGGCACTGGACGCCATCACTGATGGATACTTGGAGTGAATGTTCAATGGTTTTGCCCACGATACATTGATTGTCGAGTTGCGGATGTACTTCTGCATACTAATCCATTGAGGAGTGACCTCGCGACTCGGCACGGCCAAGTACCACGCTGCCACTGGCAGTGAACTGGCTACCGCGGCCCCGACAGGATATCCAGTGGAGACGTCGCAGTGACTTGGACACACTGACCACAGACTGCGCTGAACACAGCCCAATCGCGGCGGATCCCTCTGTAGCGCACATGTCCGACCCCACCAGTCAATTTGAGCTGCAAAAAGGTACATCAAATGCCCACAACTTCTGTCACTTTGCTCGTACGGCTCGACAAGACACCGACACCATATCCTGTCAAATCGAAACTCTCTTCCTTTATACAACACCAAGAGACATTAGTTCAGTATATTCAGTCGCGGCTATTATATAGCCCAAGTCATTACTGCTCAATTGCCTTGCACCCCGCCATTGCGACGACTTGAAGAGATTCACCTCATCGCTCTCGATCACGATTGAATCCAGCTTCCACGTGGGGACCCTGGCCTAGTCCAATAGACGGTTCAATCACATTCTTCCCCTCCAGCCACGGCAGCACCCTCCGACAGGAAGTGAGCACTCGCTGGACCGTTCGCAGCAACGATGATGAATGGGCCATCGCCAGCAACGTCTCACCCACCGAGTTTCCAGACCCCACCAGCAGCTCTCGCCGACGTCCTGAATCATCTCGACGAGCAGCGCGATAGTGCTTATTTCTCGAGTGCCAGCACGAATGGCGAGGCCAGCAAGCGTAAGCCATTTTCCCCACAGTGTCTCACAACCGCGTGTGCCTTGCGCTGGCCGATCGATAGCTGTTGGAATACAGAGGAACTAACACTGCGGTGAATTAGACAACTCGATAGCCACGCAGAAAACCCAATTCATTTCGGCCCATTCTCAGAACCCCAATCACCAATATCGTTCCACCTCCTCCGACAACATGACACCCTCTCCCATCAATGGCCCAAATGGCCAACCTCTCCCTTCACCAACAACATCAGCCGGCATGCCACTAAACAACATGGTTACCTCGCCCATATCTCACGTTTCCGAATCCGCCGCCTCGGTCGACAAATCCATGCTCGCAAGGCTCAACCAGCACGATACCCGTTTCCCACATACCCTGACGGCACCAAACTCGACCCGCGCAAGCGTAGTCTCCCAAGCCGACTCTCGCCGCGACTCAGTCGACGGCCGCATGACTGACGGCCTCGGCGGACTGCGGCTGACCGCCAACTCCCCGTATGCATCTGCGAACCAGTCCACGACATCGATTCAGAGCTCGTTGCAGCAGCAGCGCAACCCGGGACACCCGAGTGTCTCGAGTGCAGGAGATAGGATGAGCGGCAACAGATTCAGCGCGTATGCACCCAACTCCTCTCGCTTTGGCCCACGCACGGCACCGACGATTACGGGGCCGGCAACGAGCGCGGTGGCTAATGCGGCGGAGCCGACGAAGGGGATGCCGTGGGCGTTTCCCGATGACGTTGCTGAGACACCGGCGTCGAATCGCCAGGTCAGCGCTCAGGTGAGTTTTATCGGGTCGAGGCGCAGCTCAATCGCAGAATCCTTTGCTTCGAGTCAGTTCACCGAGTCGTCGCGATTACCGCCAGGACAACGGCGACTGGAGGAAGGGTACAGTCAGGACCAGATCCAGAGACTGAGCAGGGCGAGCTCTGAGTATGTCGGACAGGAACAGAATGGACAGAGTGGGCAAAATGGGCAGCAGCAGCCGCAAACGCATCATCATCACACCTTACAAAACAGGGTTGGAGAGCTCAGAGACGAGGAGGGGACGAGCCCTGGTGGCACGGTGCAACCGTACTCTAGGACGCCGGAGCTGAGGAAGAGTCATAAGCTTGCGGAGCGGAAGAGACGGTGTGAGATGAAGGAGTTGTATGACCAGTTGAAGGAGATTTTGCCGAGTGAGAGGGGAAGTAAGACGAGCAAGTGGGAAATCCTTTATAAGTGTAAGTCGTCTCCACCCCTCAAACCTCACTCTAGGTCAGGTATTGGCCTGGAAGTGTGTAATTGATTCTGCACATTTTTGGATGACGCACTGATACGGTGTAGCTATCCAACAACATAAACACCAAGAGCAGCAGCTCACCCAACTCGACAACTTCAGCCATGGTCTGCAGATGGAGCTGCAGGATAAGAATGTAGAGTGTAGGCAGTTGCGGAATGATGTGAATGAGCTCAGGAATGAGTTGAGGGAGATGAAGATACAGATGCAACAGCAGGCACAGCAGCAGGGTTATGGGAGGGAGTATCAGCAGCCGCCTGTTACTAGTTATGGACCGGGGAGTCAGCCTTTTGGTGCATCGGGAGGACAGCCATTTGGTCAGGCGACCAGCCAACCGTTTTCCAACGGCTTCGGTGGCGACAGGAGAGAGAGTTCAACAAGAGGTTCGGAGGCGGCACTGCCGCCATTGAGAAGTCTGGCGATGGAGACACCGCGCGCATTCAACCACCTGACAAACGGAGGCCCGCCAGCGAGAGACAGCTTTATGTCCAGTGGTGGTCCAGACGCTATGGCCGGTGTTCAATATCAGAATGAGAGAAGTTATGGTGGTGGGTGTGCTAGGACATAAGTCGCCTCGCTGGCCATGTTTGTTCGTCGGTGTCATTTTTTCCACATTCAAAAAAGCCTTGTTGCAACGGCACGGGCTACGTATATTCCAGGGATTGATTGGGAGTTTTTGGCGCCCTAGACCATATACCGGCCTACTAGGGCGACGGTGGAGAAACGGATATATAATGCAGCTAAGCGAGCCATGGCCACTGAGCCGGGGTGGGTGTTCGACAACCACCGTTTCTGTTTGTCGCTTTTGGGAGTTCTGGAAGCAAATTGCGTTTTATTTGCTATGTATCTCGCTATCCGACTTGGTGTGATTTCGAAGTTATCAAAGGAGCTGGGTCTGGTGTTTATGACCTTTTATGGTGTGGGTAATGGGTAAGAGCTACTAGGCTGAGGTGTACGGTGGATGTGTAGGCGATGTACTGTTATACCCGGGTTTATGGATTGCTCGGTTACTCTTCCAAGGGTTCAAGGATATATATTTGAAGCTCAGATGTCAAGGAGACACCGGAACAACGGGCGGGGAGGGTTTTGGTCGTTGATGGTTGCATATGGGTCTGATAGCATGGCTCAGTGGTGATGTGGTTGTTGCTTATAGGCTCGAATGTTAGAACTGAGATTTGTAAAGTATCTTGTTGCAGTGTCTGCTGTTTATGCATATCGATTGCTCGTGAGATATTTCAGGTGAGTTTGGTATGAGTTCACAGTACTACTGGTAATTTAGAATGGCAAATATAGAGGGTGTTGGGAGAGACGGGGCAGCAACCCTGCTCGTGCAACGAGGGCAGGGTGAGTTGTGTACCCCTATTTTTAACACATTTGCCTGGTTGCGTCACGATTCTTCAATGTCACCTCGATTCTTTTCTTCTCTTTGCTTCGTGTTTCGAGTAGAACGACGGTTGGATATATCTTTGAGCAGAATCGAGGCAATACTTAAAAAGAGAACTTTGCGGCAAATAGAGTGGATGACGGCAGAGAAAGCACTGGCAGGGAGTGCGCAACGGCTGACATGATGGATGTGTCGAAAATCGATGGGACAGGTGACGGTGGAAGTAAGCACACGACGAAGCATCAACCAGGTACGGCAGAGGGGGGGAATCTTTCAAGACAGGGAGATTCTTGGCGCCGCGGCATCGACTTAGCTAAGATCCCCCAAATTGAAACCCAATTTACTTCACTCTAGCCAGAAACCAAAACGACTCCAGGATGCAGTTAGCTGCCTAGCTTACAATCCCCTATATCCCATCGGTTTAAGCGTGGTCGTTGGCGCAATTAAGACAAGAGTTCGCGCAAATCGGAGCCAAACGTCGAGTGCGCGCTCCAAGTTCGAAATTTAATGGTAGCGGAATGTGGGTGCCAGTACTCTCGAAACGGCTTTCCATCTCTGCTGGTTTTCGATTGCAGCTAATAGTGGCGTGGTATGAGATATTCCAGTGTTTCGTGCTCTGTGTGCTTGGTGGGGCGAACCGATTGGAAAAATCTCCCTCCCTGAAAGATTCCGGCAGAGACAGAGATGATGATTGATGAGGAGTAAGCGTCGAAACGGCAGGAGGTTGATAGAGATATGGCAGATGGAGTGGACGGTAGAGCTCAGGACAAAGCGCCATCCACTTCAGCTGAAAGTGAAGAAACGGATGATGCTGGAGGCCGACGCAGATGGGCAACTGACACCGACCTCATTGAAAGGCCTGACTGTGTCATGGGACGAGGGAACAAAGCTTCCCATGCTGGGTCCAAACGGCAGACCGTTTGCCGAGCCACGGGTATTCGACCATGTCGAGTTCGAGAAACGAATGGTGCTTGGCGGGAAAATGCTAAAAAATAATGTTTGGCGACGACCCAGTAATGTAGACTAAGTGCCGGGATTTGAGAGTTGAGCTTGGCTTGCTCTTGATGTACGAACCACACATAAGTGAATTATACGCAGACCCAACAGACTCGGATCGAGCCTTGACACCAAATGAGTGTCCTGCCGCCAAGTTCGTACAGGGCCCTACAATGGGACCTTCTGTTCGATCGTGTCCAGGTACAGAAACGGCAAATCGCATTGATGGACAGCCACACTCCTTTGCAAATTTGGGAGGACAAGCGGCTGGACATGGACGCTGGAACTACTGAAGCGCTGGCCTATTTGCAGAAGGGTTGCCATATTTTCGAGAGCCCTTGGTGTTCGAGGCAGGCGAGGCCGCAGAAGAGAAATACGGCTACATACTCGACGTGCTTCCTCGTCGCCCTCAGGATGATATTGAGACATGGGAATACCACAATCTAACTGATACACCGCTCGAAGAACACCTCAAGATATTTTCCGCCTACGGGAAATTCCTCTAATCGTTATTTTGGCGCCGGCGCCGCGAGGGAGAAACATGGGCACTTGCCTTCAAAAACGGCTGGGGAGGGCTTCCAAGAGCCGAAAGAGAATCAGTGGTGCCTCTTCAACGACGACATTTAGTAACCACTATAACGCCAGTAAACGCTACCCTGCATTGCACATAAGACCAATCGGTTAGCGATTCCCACCAACTCATCCTCAATCCCCTATCGAACAATCGCGACCTACGCACGCAGGCTAAATCATATCCTCCACATCATCCGCCCTAGCCTCCACAACCACATCCCTCAACATCTCCCTCCCCTTCCTCTCCTTCCTCTCAAACAATCCATTCAGCAGGCCCGGGAGCACCATCTTACTATTCGCATGCTCCTTCTCAAACTCGACCAACACATCCTTTCCAAACCTCTTCCTCGCAATCTTCACAGCCTCCTCCAGCAATCCGAGTCCAATCCCCTTATGCCTAAACCTCAACTCGACCGTCCACGCCTTGATCGTTACTTTTGGGATGCTATCAAAAACCGCTGAAGAGAACCTCGCCTCTGGGTTTGGCAATTTCACAACACACGTCCCGATCAACTCATCCCCATACTTCGTCCCCAGAATCACCACCTCATCTGACCCATCTTCCTCAAAGAAAGCAAGTTTCATCGCCGATACGGTCTCAGCATGCCTAATGTACCCTTCCGTCGCACTCCTCACAATCAGTAACAAAACCATAGTCAGCCCGGCACCCGTAGTAGCGATAAGGCCGATGTCGGAGAGACTGGTGTACTGAGTTTTGAGGAGAATGCCGATCATGGCTGACCAGAGGGCGATGAAGAGTGGTGAGAGGATTAGGGATTGGGAGGCGGATTGGCGTTGTTGCGCGATTGAGTCTGTGATGAGGTGCAGGGCGGTGAGTCTGTCTTCTGGGGTTTTGAGGGGCTTGGTGGCCAGGGGTGGGATGGATTTGAGCTTCTCAGCTGGGACGCGGAGTGGTTCTTGGGCCGACATCTTGATGAAAGAGCGTGGGTGCGTGTGGGTGTGCGGACGTGGTCGGACTCCTGATGGAAACTTGGCTGAAAGGAGACGAAGTTCGTGATGAATGTATGTGATGATTTGTGCCTGAACTGAATATATGAGACATTGAAACGGAGAGGGATTATGATTTAGTGCTGAAGGTAGACGCTGCTGAAGACGAAGAATATTGAAGACGAGCGGAAGCTTCCCACCTTGATATCGAAAGTCGACCGATAAGATCTTGGAGCTTGAAGCTGCAGAGATTTGCGAAGCTTTTGTGTCCTATCAGGGAGACACGTGGGGCCCGTGGTGGTGATATACTGCGATGTTCCAATTGATTAGGGTCGTTGCCACCTTGAAGCCATGCGATATTGTCGAGTCGCGTAATTTATGGTGTTGTTAGTCTGGTTGTGGTTGTTGTGGTTGAGACATGTGACCTTTCAGGCTAGTGGAGTTAATCCGTCAATGCCGGTTGGCGGGTTCAGCGAACGGTTTCTCCAGTTAGCGTAGCGCAGGGACCGACAAGGCGAAAAGTTCACCTCGCCCGAGAAATATTAGCTAAAACGCCGTCTGCTTCTCTCCATCAAACCACCACATCCACCATCATCTCTCTATAAACCGATACTCACCTCACGTACTTCATCATGTAAGTAACCATTTAACTCCAACGCGCCCTCGACCAGCCGCTAATTCAATTCCCAGGCATTTCATCAAGAGAGCCGCCTTCCGCGCACTTGCTGCCCCATCCTCCTCCATCATCCGCTCCTCCGTCCCATCCTCCACTCCATTCGCCATCCGCAACCAGGCCGCCGTTGTCTCCGCATTCAAGCGCTTCAACTCGACCGAGAACAAGCCAGAGGGCATTGTTGAGCAGGCCAAGGAGAAGGTTGAGCAGGCCACTGAGAAGGTCCAGGAGTTCGCCTCGGAGGCCAAGGAGGCCGCCCAGGAGAAGGCCGCCGCATGGAACGATGCCCCAGCACCAAGAGAGCGTGGTTTCGCCTCCCCACCAAGATACAAGGCTGAGCCATCCCGCGCCATCTATGTCGGCAACCTCCTCTTCGAGGCCACCCCAGAGCAGCTCCAGGAGACTTTCTCTCCATACGGAGAGGTTGAGTCTACCAGAATCGCACAGGACGCTCGCGGATTGAGCAAGGGGTATGTTTTGCCACTTGAGAATAGTGTCTGAGCAACAGCTAACAACCAACCAGTTTCGGTTACGTTACCTTCAAGGACATTGACTCCGCCGCCAAGGCCATCGAGGCCCTCAACAACACCGTCTTCGCCGGCCGCCGCATGATCGTCAACTACATGACCAACACCTCCCAGAACCGCGCCCAGAACGCCCCAACCAAGACCCTCTTCATCGGCAACCTCGCTTTCGAGATGACCGACGCCGACTTGAACAAGCTTTTCCGCGACATCAAGAACGTTATCGACGTTCGTGTTGCCATTGACCGCCGCACCGGCCAGCCAAGAGGTTTCGCTCACGCCGACTTCACTGATGTCGCTTCCGCTGAGGAGGCTATGAAGCAGCTCCAGGGTAAGGCCGTTTACGACCGCTCCCTTAGAGTCGACTTCTCTGCTAGCTCCAAGCCAGCATTCGGTGGACGCCGTGAGGGTGGTGAGCGTGGCGAGCGCCAGGAGCGTGCTCCAAGACAGCAGCGTGAGGACTCTTGGTAAATCTTTCTCGGTAAGGAGGGGATTAGTGGATGAAAAGCAAGATTAGTATATCTAGCATGAAACTGTATGATCACAGAGGATGTGAAGGAATAGTGGGCCTTATGTACCCGTGTCTGTAGAATCCTTGGGTTGGTTGCGACGCACCAGCTATCGAGGAGTTCCACTCACAGCACCTGAGTTTCGAAAGAAACTTGATATGTAAGATAAAAGAGAGATCTTAGGAATGATGGTGGCATGGTTGGAAGGGGCGTTGTATTGATAGGAATTTTGTAAAATCTGTTTAGATTGCCTTGAAAAGGGATCCACTTCACTCATCACTGTCTACCTTTGCATTTTGTGTGATTGTGCTGTAATGTGAATCTTTACATGGTTTTCTGTTTACGAAAGAGTATACCAAAACCAATTGGCGACCAAGAGCCCCGTCATCTGGAGCATAAATGGTAATATCACTATTCCTCAACTTCAATATCAATTCGGCGAACTTGTGGATTGCGACCAAGCTGAGCACATTGTAGAGGCAACGATTCGCAACAATAGTGCAGCAGAATGATATCTATCTATCAGTATCTATCTGCGCCCATCTGGGATAACTTCCTCCCATATGTTCAAGCAGATCGTCTCATTCCGTGGACCTATAAAACGCCTTGCTATGCATGATTACCTGAGATCCCCCGCAGATGCCAAAACTAAGTAGCGCCGGCCGCCGAGCCCTCTCAGTTTGTGGTATAGAACCTTGCGCCATGAAAACATATCCCGTCGTCTCCAACAACGTCTTTCGCCTCCATGCCGCCCCGAGAAGTAACCATCTATGAGACCACCACGTCTTCCATCGCCACATCCTCATCCTCCTTCACATCGCTCAACTCGCTGCTCTGCCTCGTCGTGCTCTTGCTCCCCTCCTTGTCACCAGTCTTCTCCACGACCTTAGCCCTCTGCTCTCCCTCCTTCCAGTTCTTCTCGCGCTGACGCTTGTTCCAATCCTCGACATTCGCCACGCCCTCCCAGCCCTCAGCGATGACCTCTCTCGGCGGTGCTTCTCTACCAAGTACCGTTCCATCCCACCTCGACTCCTCTCCCCCACCCATCTCCTGATCCTGCTTCCTCATCAACTGCTCCAGGAAATCCTCATTTCCCTCTCCCAGCCCAACACGGCGAACCTCCTTATTGGCGTCTCCAGTTGCCCACTTGACCCATTCCTCAACACCTCTGGGGTCCTCCCCGCCTTCCAGCGTGATTTCATCCTCGATAGACATCTGTGGAGAAAACTGCGCCATATCCGCCATCGCCATCCTCACATCCTGCACCGTCAGCTCCCTACTATTATGGTTCAGCTCCGCAAAATCGCTAGCCTCGCGACAGAGCGTAGTCATGTAGTTGACGACGATGCTGGTGAGCGCATCGACTACGCTGGGCCTGGCGGCATGATAGCCGGCTGCGCGAAGAATTTGAATGATGCATGGGCGGAGGAGGGAGAAGTAGAAAGTTGGTGGGTCCGGCATTGGCGCTTCTGCGTAGAGATCAATGCGTGTGTGGTAGAGGGTGTTGTCGAGGTCGTTGGAGGCTTGGTAAGCACGATCGCGATCGTCTTGTCTTTCGGTGACTTGCTCTGGGCTGCGGGCGATGTTCTTGAATGTGTTGATGAAGTCGTTGTCAGAGTGATGTTCTGCGCTTAACTGGCGAACCGTATCAAGACCAGGCTCATGGTGTTTGAATCTGGAAAGGAGGCCGTCGATCTCACTTCCGCGTTTCTTGACGGCTTTCTCGAGTTTATTGGCGAATGCTGAAAAGTGTGGTGACTTGCTGAATGGGGAAGTCGGATCGTTCCACGTGAGAGTCTCTTATGGTGTAGATGGAGATTGGGCAGTCTGCGGTTGAGTTGCGGTAGCTGGAGAAGTTGTTGAAGGGCAACCACTTGAATGGGATTGAGTTCCAGCTTGCTTTCCAGCAACAGCCTCTTCTTGGGCGACCTTCTTTGGAGCCATCTTTGGATATGCTAGCAAGATAGTTTATCCGAAGTATCGTGTTTGGGGCGGCAAGTCACAGATTGAAGGGTGTGGCGCAGTTTGGGGTCTGACACCATGTGAAGTGGCGGCCATTGATTACGGGGTTAGGCGGACAATGGAACGGCCGATGGAGTAAGATAACGTCGTTGTCCGGTCCGCCTAGACAAACCAAGGCACACCGCAATTAAACCAAAGTCCCACAACACGCTGCCTTACTAGGCTGCATACACCATCGTGGCATTTTGTTCACGAGGTCCGAGTACGCACGACTCTGAAGATGCAGCGCAAGTTTGCGTTGCACCTCTCGCTCCACTGGAGCTAAATACGAATACAACGGCCGAAGTGACGAATCTCGATATACAAGACGAAGATACCCAGAGTACATATTACGCTCCGAGTCTTAAACGACTACAGACAAGACGAATTATAAGCGGAGTTGTGCCAGCGTGGACGCTGCCGAAGTACGAGTTTAAAATGTCACAAAAAGCTGTCCCAGCAACCCCGAGGGTGATATCACCGAGCCCAACACCGTCGGAGAGACAACAAGAAGACTATGACGGTCCGACAACTAGAGCATCAGCACGAAAGACCGCATCAGTACCAAAACCTATACACGAAGACGTCCTCGCAGACGCCGAGTCCTCCGAATCCTCAATAGACCTCGCAACAGGCCGGAAACCACGACCAAAATCCCGCTCTCCAGTCCGCCTGCGCAAGCCACTATCGCGCAAGCTATTAAATGGCTTACCATACCAAGACACCTCCGGCCTCTCGCCAGCAAGCACAAATGGCAGCACGAGCGGTTCTGCAGCAGGATGGACATGGGCCGAATTCTCCCGCTCACCTTCACCACTAGGTTTGATACCTATACATAAGCATTTTCGCGCCTTCATCCACAAGCACGAAGTGCCGCGCAAGGTGTTGCATGTCTCGATCGGCTTTTTTACACTCTGGGCATATGTGCGCGGTGTGCAGACATCGAAGATTCCTCCATATCTCATGGGAGCGCTTGTCCCGATCGCAGGCGCAGACTTATTACGCTTCAGATGGCCGGCATTCAACAAGTTCTATGTCTCGACATTGGGTGCATTGATGAGGGAGTCAGAGTACAATGGATGGAATGGCGTTATTTGGTACTTGGCTGGCACCTGGTCCGTCCTCTATTTCTTGCCTAAGGATGTTGCTGTTGTGGCTGTTTTGCTGCTTTCGTGGTGTGATACTGCTGCCAGTACGTTCGGGAGAGCCTGGGGAAGATATACACCACGAGTTCGCAAGGGAAAGAGTGTGGCTGGCACTGGAGCTGCTTTCCTTGTTGGTGTGGCTACTGCTGTTGGATTCTGGGGTTATATGGCACCAAGAACTGGACCTTTCGCAGGTGATAAGGATTGGCCGTTTATGTTTCAGGGTGTGTTAAGTCTGCCAGGACTTGTCAGAAACGCATTGAGCTTGACGGAAGCCCAGGCTACTATCGGGGGAGGACTTGCTCTTGGTGTTTGGAGTGTCTGGACTGGTTTCGTTGCCGCTGCCTCAGAAGTTGTTGATCTCTTTGGCTGGGACGATAACCTTACCATTCCAGTCCTCAGTGGTATCGGGATGTGGGGTTTCTTAAAGGTCTTCAGCTAGACGTCAGGGTGGTAAAGGTTGAGGAGGAAAGGCCGAAGACATGCTTAAAAATGGCGAGAGAAAATATCCAGCATGAGGTTCTAAGCTGAGTGGTTGGCTGTATCAGACTACGAGACGACGGGAGGTAGGTAAAGGCGAAAGAGTTTCCAGCGGGAGGCAATTGGTTACCGGAAAGGCAAGGGTTATGTTCAACAACACGGGAGATGAAGGATAAATTCAACACGGGATGTCAAGTTGGAGCGTCACACATAGAACGGCGCCGAGGGTTATGGATTGAAATTGCCGAGAGGTTGCTGTACTTGGGACCGCATGGCACTTGTATTATATTAGACACAGCGTCAAGCACGGCGCGTATGCATCACAAGACTGGAGCTAGTCTCCCAAGCAGCGCTTAAACCATGTGCTCACGCAGTTTTGGCGGGTTTGTACCTGTGGCGATCGAGGAGGACTGACGACATATGTCCATGAATTTTTTCAGCGCGTCGAAAGCGCCCAAGTTGCCTTGGTGTCCGCGTTCTTGACGCCTCGCTCCCATTGGGTAGATTCCAGGACTTTAGGATACATCGAGGATTTGCGATCGCTTCGGCGCTATCTTCGCAAATTACTCTGCTTTCTATCTCTCTCACTTCACGGATCTTTTCTCAAGCTCTAAATTCATTGCCGGAATTTTTTGACACAGGCACCTCGCATTTGCGTAACACTTCGGTCGTAACCACATCTGTGCCTCGCCTCATCCTGCTCCATTGGCTCGCGAACACTGCCCTGCATCTCGGTTGTCTGGACCTCGTTCAACCGCACAAGTACTTCAACCACTTGACATGAGCCGCATGCGGACCTTTTCGGTTGGTGCAGCCTTGTATCATGCCGCTGACGGTGGTTCGCTCAGCACTTCCGCGAAGTACCAACTAGCTCATGTCGATTCGGCCAGCACCTTGGAGTTGCCCCGCGGCTTGGGGAACTCGGCGCACGCAGCCTTTTTAATGGCTTCGCCCGGACTTGCCCACGCAAATGAGGATGGAGAGGCAAAGTTTGCAGGCAACGTGAAATTTGTGTTTCTGGTGGGGTAATTCACCACTGCAAGGTCGAAATTACGTGTGATGAAGCACGCCGAACCGCTCGATGTGATACGATACACGATGCGAACTGCTTGCGCAGGAAAAAAGTTTGTATGACGGGTGACACTGCGACGGAGTTTGAGGCGGATGTAATCATGCACAGATGGTTTGACGACTGGTCAACGATGTTGAGTGCATGTCGGAGTACCGAGCTAGGTTCTGGAGCACTTGCAGGCTTGCAAACGAGGAGTTTGAGTTTCGTGCCAGCGTTCTTTGTTTGTCAGTGAAATTACAAGGATTTTCACATTTTCCAAAGAGATGTTTTGAGTTCCCAGCTGGAGACGTCAGCATGAACCAATGCTGCATGTTCAGCCACGTTCCGTCTGATATTTTCTGCCTTTTCGTCGATACCACTTCAAGACGGCAACTTTTAATTTTCCCAGCACCTACAAACCAAAAACGGGAGACGCAGAACGGCCACACAAGATTACATCCAATGCCCTGTCCTTGCCAACATTGTCCATCAACTTCCATCATAACTTCCACATTTCATCCCACCACACGTTTCTATTGCCGCTTTACAGATGCACTAGCGTGCTCCGCGCTTGAACACAGCTGTAATAACGTTCCCTCGTCCTTTGCTTCCGCCTCACCACAACCTTCAGCACTAAGGAGTTTGCACCGGCTTCTGAGTGGACAATGGGATGTTACGGACCGGCTGCTTCCCTTTACTTATCCACCAATACGGGAAGCCCAGCACAATGACGACTATCTTTGATCAATAGAAACCAGCCTTGGCCCAATCCCCATGGCAGCCGTCAGCCATCAAATCCGCGGACGCTGCACCTCCTGCCCGGGGTTGGAGCGGAACCTCGGGAGGAAGAGGACGATGGGTGGGTGGACAGACTAGACCATCGAGGTGCTTGCCGCTGATCGAGCGGGGTTGAGATGACATGACACGAGAGGGACACAGGATGGAACAAGTAGGTGGAAGGGCATGCCCTCGAGGACGAGGAGGAGCACAAGCGAGGACCAGGGGCAGGGGCGTATAAAAAGGTCCTCCTCCTCGCCCTGAGAGTGATTTCTCCCTTCCTTCTTTCTTTCTTCTCAAACTCGAAGCAAGTTCATACTCCGTTTGTACAGTCAGTGATTACCCCCATACGCACATCACCTCGTTCGTCAAGCACCCACCGTCCGGCCTCAAGCACAAGCATCAAACAGAAGACTTGTAGTCATACCTCACCGCGTATAAACCCACGTTTGCCACCAATTTTTCTACTCATCTTTGACTCTCCATTCTTGCTACCTATCATATCTACATTCATCCTTCTCGTCGCCTTACAACAACCATCAAAATGACCACCTACCAATACGCCACCGTTGCCCCTATCGCCATGACCGGCAAATCCGCTTACTATCACCCAACGCCAGTATCCCGCACTTACGCCGTCTCGCCACCAGAATCAGCAGCCTCAGTCTCTTCCGGCGGACCAACCTACTCTACCGCTTCTAACTACTCCGGCACCACTTCCTACGCCGGCAGCGAATACGAACGCTCAGCAAACAATGTCGATCTTCAGGACTACGTTAGCGAGAGATTCTCACAGATGAACATCGACCCGCTTCCGCTGGATCGCAGTTTGGCCAGACAGGCTCAAGCGTAAGTTCTCAGTTGCAGGGTATTCAAATCATAGAGAGGAATTCCTCGGCTTCATTATTTGGGTTGGCTCGGGTTGGCAATCTCGCCATCACCACTTCTGAAGTGGCTACGATTCGGGCTGCATTTGAGATGTTGTCGCGTAAGAAACTGAAACTGACATTCCTGCAGTTCTGGAAAACTCAACAACAAGCAACGCGAAGTCGAGGAGCTCCGCGCAAAGACCCAGGCAAGGCTTGCGAAGAGCAGAGCGAGAATGACCCAAGGATTCGCGGATGCGAAGGAGGTTAAGCGTGATTTGGAGTGGACGCAGAAGCATGCTTCGTAAGTTATCATTTTCTATATTTCCCTCCAGATTCTGACCGCAGCTTTGCGATCTGCAACTTCGTGCAACCGTTTGATGTTGCAACCGAAAGCTGCACAAAACGGTCAGATGAGCCTGTGCTCGGATACCCAAAATGGCGAGAGTGCGAACGTCAGCAGCTGGCTGGTCAAATTTTCAGCTAGCGCACTTGCGATTTCTGGATAATTGGAGAACAGCGCGTTTAACAACTCTCAGTCGTCTCTCCAGCAAGACCTCCAAGAAGCACCCACAAGAATACAAGCAGGCCCGCCAACGCTACCCATCACCAGATTACCAATAAATCGATTTCTCACCATTTCACAACGTTCCGCAAAATCCGCATTGCCAAAATCTACGTCTTGTAATAACGATTCACCGGCGCAAATTTCCTATCTGTACGAAAACTCGATCTCAATATTCAGTATTCTCAAATATTCCAACTTGAAAATTATTCTCAAGCAGCATATCCAGAAACACAATCGCTAGAAACGCCAGAATCGCCACAATAACCAACAGCACGCCTTCTCACCAATCCCGATTATTGTTTCCCAACTGTCGTTGATTTGGGAGTTGTCGTTGGCGCTGTGGAAGAGCTCAGATCTCCGCTCCACCCCGCTCGCCAGATCGATGCGCCGCGGACCCCTGTCTGAGATCACAGCTCGCTGCTTTTGTGGTAAAGCAGCGCTATGATTGAGCCATAAACGCTAGGGCTGCAGGTGGGCTGCGAGAGTCCGGGTGCGAGGTCTCTCGGTCCCAAGAGTCTGGTTCTGCGAGCTCTGAGCTGCTGCAGGGGTCTGTTCTCGGTCTTGTGGTTCTGACGGTCTTTCCAGCGGTCTGGCGATGGACTGGGAGGTTCAAGAAGGTGGAAATGCGAATGAGGAGGTGTAGATGGGCGGATATGCGGGTTGAGAAGGTTGACTTGCTGCTTTGGGAGTGGCCGTTTGCCTATTTTAGCGCTTGCTTTCCCAAAGGGTTGGTAAGAGGCTGGGAAGCAGTAAGAACGCCTATTGGACGCAGGGGAGGTGGTATTGCCGCATTTGGATGGCTACTTGCTTGTTTGGGAGGATAAGATTCTGTTTTGGCGTTGGGTTGCATAGCGTTGATGTTTTATGTTGAATTTATGAATCTACTGATATTCTGCTCGTGGATGTGGATGGTGACATTGAGTCCTCGAAGTCCGGGCCTCAATGGTGCAAGGTCTAGACCAATGTGAAGCCAGACTTGCTGTGATAGGATGGTGCTGTGGCGATGCGTGTGATGAGGTGAGAAGACTGAACGGTTGGAGGTGCCCAGCTGGGTGTGCCAAATATAAATGCACCCACGTGTCTTAAGAATTTTTTCTCCACTTTATAGAGTTTTGTCAAAGGTGCAGCTTGGGGCGTAGCTTCTTCCTTGGGACCTCATACAGCTTTATATCTAACTTGTCCTGCCTTAGGTTGGTTTATGCATCATCGCAGCATCCATTCAGCAGTTGTCGAAGCTCTTTGCTGCCAGAGTTAGGCAGCAATATTGGTGCTTCAAGTGAACACGTTTTGGCAGCCAACTATATTTCCAGACCTCAGACCTGCAAATTCAAAGCACGAAACCAATTTATCATTTGCCACAGCCGTATGAGTGTACAATCTTGACGTGTGAGTTTCTTTGAATTATAAGCAAGCATCACTAAAGCTAACCAATTGTCTGTAGTTGAGTTGAAGCGCAAGGGTTATTGGTGCTGACAACAAGCTTCGTGACAGGAAAAGCTCCATGCCAAAACACAGCGATGCCCATAGGTTTGTAATCGATGGTAGTAGTGCTAATTAACCAGTTACCACTTCACGACGCAAATTATCATGATTTCGGGTGGGTACATTTTTTATGAAATTGATACAAAGTTTAGATATCTCACCAGCAACCGGTTAGCATACTGTTATAATCTGACAACCACCAAAGTTTTGTGTCTAAGTTGCCATTGAAGTTCAGAATCAGCACTCACGACCGGTTAGCAACGGAGGTCATGGATAGTCATGATTTTAATCCTTCGGACATAGGAGCGATCGGACCGACGTGCTGGATACCGTCGACTATCTCTATTCATCGGCATCGATATCCATCTTATTAGCAGCCGTATTCCTCGCCTCCCTAGCCGCCTGCTGCTTCTCCTTCATATCCTTCGCCCCCGCATACCCCTTCCTAACCGCATACTTCTCATTAATCGCCTCCGCGCCTTCCATGCGTGGCTTCTTGGAAATCGGCGTATACGTCCCCGTCAACTTCGCTTTATCACCACCCTGAAAGACCTTCTGAGAATTCACCCTCTTCCTCCACGTATCCGTCGTCAGTTCGCTTAGTGGCTTTCCCTGCTTCGACACTATACCTAAAAGTTCGGCACGAAGGACTTCGTCGATCTTGGCCTCGTGCCATACTTTCCAGACGTCTTCTGCGACGCCGCAGGATCCCCATTTCTTTTCTCCGTTGTGTGGCTCGTCGCCGATGTAGAGCCATTCTATTGCGTCTTCGCGGCTCTCGGCACACTCTCTCGTGTCAGAAGGGAAGATGCAGTCCCAGAGCACCAATGGCGTGTCCGACGCCATCTCATAAGCCGGCCTTGTTGGGTTCTTGCTAACGTCCAACAAATCCCTCACAATGGTAGGTTTCTCCAATCCCTGTCCAACCAAGAAGAGAACAGACACCATGCAGCGCACTTGATGCCACAAGAACGCCGAGCCGTGAAGAGTAAAGCTATAAACCTGCGGCGCTTTCCCCTCCACACCCCCCCTCCCAAACTCGGACGCATTCAAGATGCTCAAAGCGCCCGTCGTATTATCTACAGGTATAATATCTGCAACAAACATCCTCCGACAAAAATTCTCAATTTGTTTACTCCCATCGATCTTACAGAAATTCCTGAAATCGTGCTCGCCGACAAAATAGCTCGCAGCCTCCTTAATCGCAGCGATATCTAACCAGCCTTCTCTCACGCCGTTGGTTATCTGGTGTTGTGGGTTTGGCTTTGACGGATCCTCGGGTGGTGGGAGGAAACAGGGGTTCGTGAAGAAGTATTTGTATTGGCGCTCGCGGCAGGAGAAGCGCGCGCTGAAATCGACTGGGGGTGCGGGACACCAGGCGAGGATGCGGATATCGGGTGGTAAGAGCCGGTTGAGGAGGGCGGCGTATGGGAGCTCGTCGGAGATAGGGTCCCAGTTTAATGCTTCCTCCAGTTCCGGATCATTGATATCGATTTCTGATGGGTTTTGTCCGGTCGTTTCGCGGTTCGCCTGGCGCAGTGCTGGCGTGTTTATCTCGATCCCTCCCTCCCTCGGCGCCATCGGTTCCTCCTCCAGTTTCTCTCTTTGAAGTTGTTGCTGCTCGTGCGAGAGCTTCTTCTTCGGCATAGGCCGATTACTCCTCACCCTGAGTCCAATAACCTGCCCAAAAGCACTAACGCCCCTATCCGTCCTCCCACACTTGCTGTACTCGCAGCCCTCCCAGTTCACCTCCGCTTCTTGCCCCGAAATTGGCTTAGGGAAAATCAAACGGGCTTTAATAAGCGCCTCCCATATCTTCTCCTCCACAGTTGGCAATGGCGTAACATTTCCGACATGGTGCTCGAAGCCGTTGTATTTCTTCCCCAGGTATGCGAGTTTGAGAGCGATGAAGCGGGTGTTATATTTTGAGGGGTCGAACGACTTTTCTTTTTTGGCCTTTTTTATGGCGCGAGGGGTTGGGTCGGCGATTGAGGTTCTTGGAACTGGTTAACATTTGCTTCTTACAACGAAGGGTCGAACATCGGGGGAACAGGGAACATGGGCGCGTACTTGTTAAACATTGCCAAACTGCCCTCCAACTCCATAACACGCTTCAACAAATCCTCTTGACTCCATTTCGTATAATCCGGCTGCTCAGTCCTCATGGCCTTGTGTGCGGCTTCCATATCTCTCACTTTCTTTCTTCTCTCAATTGCTTCTCTCCTCTTCGCTGTTTGCCAGAATATTGTTCTCGCTCTGGAAATTATCACAGCTCGCTGTACAGTTGGTCTGGTATTTGCGCCTCTAAGAATACTGGCGGAAATGCGCATAGCTGAGGGGTCTCCTCGGCCTTACAAGCTGACAAGGCTGGCCGAGTGAATCAAAAATATTTATATGCGCCGGGTGAACATTTGTCCACCTCCGGGGTCGTTGCATGGCCTTATCGTTGTGCTTTGATAAGTCTCGAGGTCACCTTGGTGGACAGTTTTCACCTCTAATCATCACCAATTACAAACGCAAAATGGAGGATACAGAAGAAAACACAGTATCAGTAATATTCCTCGGCGATGCCGAATGTGGAACATCAACATTCTTATCGTCTGTGTTTCCCAATGCCTCGCAATCCTCTTATCAGTTCGAAAACCTCGCTTATTAACTGGTTGAAGTCGAATATCACAAGGCCTCGCAGGCCAACGAGAGAACAAACCGATAGCATTACTCCGAGACCTCGATCAGCCTTTTGTCTACGATGTGAAGCTTTTCAATCAGCCGTACAGATTCGAGCTTTATGATACTGCAAGCCCAACGAATTGGAAGTTGTTAGTACCCGATGTGGTGGTAATTTGCTTTGATGTCTCGCAACGGCTGAGTTTAATAAATGTTCAACGATATGTAAGAACGTCTTTTTATCAAGATGCCCTCTGGTTGTTTCTTCTGATATTATTTCTCATGTCTCTCACCTGTGTTTGGTGCTATTTCCGACCAACTTCTGCGTTGGCTATGCCAAGCGATTTAAGTCTGGCTTCTCGGAGAGCAGTGGGTGCGGCTATCCTTGAGGTCTGGCCGAAATGACGGCGAAACAAGTCATAGTCACGCCCCGGGTCACTCATCAGTTGTTTTTCCACTCGTTGCTTCTACTAACACGATAACAGTGGATAAAAGAGGTAATATCAACCTTCATGGGCGTGCGAGGAATGCCCATCCTCATGATGGGCCTAAAGCGCGACCTTCGCTCCCTCACCGACCCAAATGGCATCATCTATCCTCAAGAAGCGTACCGAATAGCGCAAGAGCTGCGATGTGATAAGTATATAGAGTGCTCGGCAGTGAGCGGAGAGCTGATGAAAGAGGCGTGGGAGGATATCTGTCGGACTGCTGCGTTGACGACGAAGAAGGACGGGTTGCAGGGCCTGAGTGAAGGTGGTTGTGAGGTAATGTGATGTAATGTGACGTGGACGATAGGAAGTGGTAAGCTCGTAGGCAGTTATGCCCTCCTTAAGCCTAAAGTTCGTAGCTAAGTGTATGGAACTAGCTAGTATAATTTTGTATCTGCGGATTGAACAAGAAGGCTGGCAACCGGTTAACATTTATCGTAGTAATTCGAAAGGGACAATTTCAAATGAATGTTTAGAGATAGTACCCGCAACTGGTTGGTTAGCGACCCCCAGAGCCTCAACGTTGTGATTAAAGGTTAGAAATAGCAGTATAAAATACCGTCGCATCGAATGAGATGGGACTGCAAAAGTTTTGTATATTAAACAATGGGTAGCCTCATGGCCGGATTGAACGACCGACCTTTCCGTTTTTCGTTGTTTACGAGCGGAACGCTCTACCACTGAGCTAAAGAGGCGACTTGTGGTAGTAGCAGAATTAGTAAATATATTATACTAACATATTTGTTATAGGTTCTCCTTTTTTAACACTATTTCTACGGAGCTTGATAATTTTCAGCTCCCCTTTGACCGCTGTCAGCTTTGTGACAATTGTTTTTATTCTGGTTGACTGGTTGATGTGGTTGGCGGAGAAAGCCGGAGCGTTCTTGACACTGCTTGGCATGGCCTCCCCACCCGCGTCCTCTGCCACCCACAACGACCACAACGACCACAAAATAATATTTACTCCCTTTTCCACCCCATGAATCCATAACATTCCATCCTCCTTCCCTGTCTCCCCTCCGTTCCACCTCCCAGTCCCCTCGTCCCCCATATCTCGGCCACCGCGCGGCCAATGCCAAACAGGTTCAAACCAGCAAAAGTTTTTCCGAGTTATGAGCTCAGAGGTACTCCCCCCCGTGGCGGTCTACTCTCTGACGGGGAGTCGAACCCCGGTCTCCCGCGCTTTGTCACTTCCTTCAGGAAGTAAATGACAAGCGGAAATCATGACCGTTAGACCATCAAAGAATGCTTTCCAGAAAGGAGATAACGGAAAACAACAACGGTGCTGCTTTTCAATCCCAAATTCCGGAGCCCGGCGTTCGCATCGTCGAATACACCCTGCGAGACAAGGAAGGATTCTACGACGCACTGCTAAGTGAAGCTGGTATCGAAGAGAGCTGGATTTACTGGGAGGAGCTTGATCCGGTGAGGGATCCTTGTCCTCCTTGCCCGGATATGACCACGACTTGTGCAGCGTATATCAACTGCAATCAGAACGTCTTCATGCGCAGGAATATTCCCCGCCGTACTCGCGACACCAGCAAGATCGATGTCCCAAATCCGAAGCAGATTGTTGACGATGCCATCCCCGAGCTCAATGAGCTACTCGAAATATCCGAGTTGACCTTGGCGGAAATAGAATGCATGGGTTCGGATACTTCTCTCGCAGATATTGCAACGGCACTGAGCCTGCCGATATCTATGCTTCAGGATTCTGCAGTGTCGATTAAAGAGATCAAGGAGATTGGTGAGGAGCACAAGAAAACCAAAACACTCGACTTGATCATGATGATCCTTGATATTGTCATGAGCGTGATCCCGTTTGCGCGCTTCAATCTATCATACTTCCCCCAACAGTTCCGACATGCACGTACGATTTGTAAGGATTTATGTGGACAGCGTGCTGGAACTGGGCTTATAGCAATTAAGATTGCTATAAGCTAAACTCTGAGCCCTCTAGGTATAGGGGTTCAGCTACTTTATCTATTGGGCTTCTGTCGGACATGGACCCCCGCCTGTCCGTAGCCGGCCCGCCGCCGCTACCTACGTGTTAGGAGGGTCGATGGTGGGGCGTGGGGCCTAAGGCACCCACGGCCCTGCGGCGCTCCGCCCTTGACACCGCCATGTCTGTGACAACCAGGGCATTTATCGGGCTGGCTATCTGCGATAATATCCTGTATTTCTTCAGTGGTGGTTACCGTTGTCGTTCGGATTGCTTGCTCGGAAGAGTAATCCTCAAATAATAACTTTTCCGTATCAATGTCGTCTAGCTTAGCGTTTGTGAGAGGATAGAACCTTTCTCCGAGTGCCTCTGCTTTTTGTTCCGCGGTATAGTAAATTCTGTCGTTCCAATGTAGGTCTGGCATTTTGGCAGGCTCCGGAGGAAGGTGACTTTTCGAGCGAGCCCATTTTGCGATTCTCTATATTTCTTCCCCAGAAGAGTGGGCTCGCTGTTTAACTTCTTAAAGTTCCGTCTCGTTGTTTCTTTACGCCGAATATCTTGTGTCATTTGTAGTGTAGTGATCACCGGTAAGTGGTCTGAGCCCATTGTATCTTTATCGACTTTGCAAGATACGACTTGGCTTGAAATCGACGACGTGGCAAGTGTTAGGTCAAGTGTTGATGGTCGATTTCCGGGCTTTTCTCTGGTAGGGACTCCCGGGGTGCTGAGTAGTTGTAGAGCGCCCATTTCTATCGCTTTGACCAGATATGTTGCGCATTGATGAGCTCGCTCCACCAGATCTCCTCCCCATCTCTGGCGGTGCAGGCTGAAGTCGCCAACAACCAGATGTTCGCGTTTGTTGCTTTGTATATTCTGGAGCATGCTGGGGATAGGTGACTCCCATTCCGTTGTATGGGCGTACGGTGGCGTTGGGCTGTAAATGTTGTGTATTGTTAGCCGCCCTGTCGGTAGTTGAAACGTAATCTGACAGTAGTCTGGCGTGAGCTAGGATTGGTTGTGGGACCATGACGAAACTGGGATGGCCTTATTGACAAAGAAGCAGGTTCTTGCTCGTCCTGATGGTGGAAATAGGGCTGTATATGGGCAGTTGGTGTTGAGTCTAGGCGTCTTTACCTTACTCAAACACGTCTTGTTCTGTTGTTCGAACAGCTCGACACGTCCTCCAGCATTTAGTACACAAACAAGCAAGCACGCATGTTTGTTCTGGTCTTTTCCGGACACTTCCTTTACGTTGGCTTACACGCCAGCATTCCGTAGAAGCTGTTGGGGCAGTTCTGGCACCTTCCATTGCCATTTGGG